>Ga0304728_1000378_pt1 | contig 38052 bp, 50 predicted proteins | sample C_130625_MF_Meta_FD_190476 | JGI IMG/M metagenome (GOLD analysis project Ga0304728, IMG submission 190476) | Freshwater microbial communities from Lake Croche, Canada to study carbon cycling - C_130625_MF_MetaG (v2) (version 2) | ecosystem: Environmental > Aquatic > Freshwater > Lake | place... | reverse complement strand
CAGGGATATTCTCACTCATGCTAATTTCTCTTTTTAAATCTTTGTATTTGTCAACTGAAATTCCTAACTTTGTGGCACAAAATAAATTAGATTGTTTCCACTTAAGAGACTGTTTTACTTGTTCAAGTAGTGTCATAATATTAAAGGTTGGTGTACGGGGAGTAAAATTATATTATTATTTTTAAACTTCCAAAAAGTTATTAACATTGTTAAAAAATAGAGCTCCAGTGTAGAAACACCAGAGCTTCTTTTGTTATCAGGATTAAACCAACAAAACCTGATTTTTATTTATATTTTTTTCCATATCTTTTTGTAATTTCCCCAGTAGTTATTTTTAGTTGTATTTGCAGAAGCATAACATTCAAAATGACTGGTGAAATGTTTACCATGATTTATGTGTACAGCAGGATTAATAGTTTCATATTGATCTACATAATCTGGTTCTATAAATGCCCATCCCTGTTGTTTAGTTATTAACATCTTTTGTTCAAAATTCTTAATTGCAAAATCAAGAGTCATTGACATTTGATGAAGAGGTAACTGAGCTGGTAATTTTTCTTGAAATCCATCTTTGCATATTCCAATATAATTCATATTGCAAATAGCTGTTTTAAAATTAGGATAATCTAAATAACCTTCTGGATATAAAACATCATGTTCTAAAAAACTAACATAGTCATATTCTCCTAAATCTCTAAGATGATATAAACACATTAAAATCTTTTGAATTATATTTTCATGAGATCTTATTGGATTATTATAAATAAGATTTTCAAAAGGATTATCTTCTATTGGAGTATTAGAACAAGTGACTACTTTAGTATTCTTTATATTTTTATTTATTGTTTCTAAAACAAGTTTAGTAATATGAAGATTGTTATTATCTGTATAAAATATAGCAGCTTTTTTAATATCTTTTTTTAATAAACAAGTCTTTTCTTTTGTTTTTAATATTTCTTTGCTATAGTTATAAGAACATACTCTATCTGTAAAAGAATCAATTGTAATATCAAAAGGAAGTTTATGTATATAAGCTCCTTTAAAAAATAAATTACTATTCCCATCAATCACTCCAGCATTGTGATAAATTAAATTAGTATCCCATTCTGAAATTGGAGATGTAGACCAAGCAAAATTTAATTTAGGATCTACCCTCACTTCTTTATCAAAGAACCATAAGTTCCAAAGAACAGCCCACATATCAGCACACCATATTTGTATATCATGGTTTCCTTTATCTAAAGCTATATCTTTTACTATTTGATCATTTACAAGTCTAAATAAATTCTCTGCATCATAGTAAACTTTATTCCAAAATTCTGCAGATATGTTTTTAAGTATATACTGAGCACCTCCACTGTTTCTTTCTTCAGCTATTACTTTATCTTTATCTACATTAACTATTCTAGTCATAAGATCTAGATAGTGTTCTCCTTTTGATCTTATATAAGAAGCTCCAATATAACTTACAGTGTCACTTACATAAGATATATGATCATTAAGTAGTTCACCAAAGTCAACTTGTTTTGTAAATACTATATCACAATCATGATAAAATATAATTTCATCTTCTAGACTAGGATTAGCCATCCAATGTTTATATAATATATGAGGACGAATACTAGAAATATAACTTGCATTTTTTCTAGTGTCTGGGTAAAAAAAGAAATTTACATCAGAATAATGTTCTTTTAATTTTAACCATGTTTCAGATGCTTTACCATAATATGAACATACAATATGTATATCATTAGGATCTACACCATTTTCAATAAAGTTATTAATCATAACTTCCACCTGCCATGTATAATATGGTATGGCTGGCTGTGCACAGACAAATTTCATTAGTTGGTTTTTTAGTTTATTATAATAGAATGTTCTGACCTGGACTAGAAATAAAATCTCTAGTTGTATAATTTATATCTACCTTTCTAGGATAGGTTTGACTTTTAAGTTGACCTAGTTGTTCTTTAGTAATATCTTTATGAATTACTAAATCATAATCACTATCATCATCCCAATAGCCCTTCACCATAGAACCAAACAAACTTAATGTACATTCTCCAATAATAGAAACTATAATTGATTTTATAGTTTGCAGTTCTTGCTTTTGATTATCCAAAAAATCATCCCAGTTATATACTATAGGATGTATTATTGGTTTTGGTTCAGGTAGTTTAAATCCAAATGGATTTCCTATATATGGATATCTATTAGTTGCAAGGGGGGCCGTCATAAATAATTACGTTTATGTTACTATAAGATAATAATGCTTGAGTATTCCAACTAACAGTATAATTATGTGGAGAATTAAAACATCTAGTAGTTGGTTCAAAGTTATTACCAACATCCTCTATAAAATTACCGTTTCCTAGTCTGTCAACCATAACTTTAATTTTTGTTTCTCTATTAGTTGTAAAAGAAATAGCTCCAACAAAACCATTATGAATAGAAGATTTAGTTTGACCAGGATTAACTGGCAAAGATATATATATATCACTATTTGTACCATTTACAATTAAATCAGTAACGTAAGCAGAAGAACTATTATTAATTATTTTAAATCCAGTAGTTATATGATTAAGTGTAGTAGTTGTTGTTACAATTGGTGATGAACATATCCATCCAGTACCTCCATATGGTATAGCATCAGGAATAGCATCAGGATCACTATCTGCTGGGAAATTAAATCCTGTAGTTCCATCACTTAATTTAAACCATCTATAATGTAGTTGACTACCTGTAGCATTAGATACTCTTAATATTTGTATGTCATATGTTGAACTACTAAGTGGAATATCTATTGTAGACATGTTATCATAAAATAAAAATCCAGTACCTACGGCAATTTCACTCAACCAATCATTTATGTTCATAACATAAGGAAGACCATCAAGAATACCTTTTCCAACAATAATATTTTCAAAATTACCTACAGTTAATGTTTGACCAATACTATATTCTACACCATTTAATGTTAAACTATTAAGTGTAAATGTATATCCTCCACTTATACAATCATACCATGTTCTTTCCATCTCATAGTAAGCAGCAGTTCCAATTGCTGTACATCTTGCTTGTGGAACAATAGGAGAAGATGCTATTTGACAATTATATGTTCCACCAATATTACTAGGAGTATTTATACTAAATCCATATTGACTAGTATAATAATAATTATTACTATTATTAGGATTTGTAAATGATACATGAATTTGAATTACATATGTTGAAGATCTAGTAGGTTTATATATAACATGCATATCATCATAAAACACAAATCCTGATGTAGCAACTCCTGGAATACTATTCAACCAATCATTAACATTCATTATATATGGAAGACCATCTATAAGTGATATCCCCATTATTAAATCCCACTTTCCTGTAACTACAAGAGTTTGTCCATTAGCATATTCTACACCATTTAATATCATACTATTTAATGTAAATACATATGGTGGACTTTCCCATGATCGTTCCATTTTAAAATATCCTGTTCCTTCATGTTCACCATCACCACCATTACATTTAATTAATGTATTTTTTAGTATATTATTTAATACTTGTGTCACTGTCATACCTGTAGTAACTCCTGCACATGAAATATTAGGTCCTGTATATATTACACAATCAGATTCTACTGTTTGATTGCACACCTGAGCAGATGCACATGTAGTGGTAGTACATACTAAAGGTGTACCCTGACTACAGCAGCAAGGAACTTTATTATTATGTTTAGCACCACAATTACAACTCATTATTTATTTATTTAAAATTTATTAAATTAAGTTACATTGAAAAGAAGTAAAAGGAATACTACCATCATTATCATGACTAACACCTATTGTAAAATCAATATTATAATGAAGATCACTACCATCACAATTACTTGTAATAGATATATTAAGTGTTGAATCTGAACTAGGAGAATCAATTACAGTAACATTATCATAAAATACAAATCCACTACCTTTAGCAATAATAGTTAACCAATCATTTATATTCATAGGATATGTTTGATTGTTTAAACCTATTCCAATAACTAGATCAGCTGGTGTATTTACATGAAGAACAGGTGTAGTAGATGTAACATATTCTACACCATTTAACACCATACTATTTAATGTAAATGTATGTGGAAAGCCATCACCAAACTTTTCTATTGCTGGATAGTCATAAGGAAGACTGCATCTTTTAATTTGTGGAGGAGGAGGTGGTGGAGTTATACAACATCCATCTAATAATATTGTTCCTGTTCCTGCAACAGTAGTAGGAATAGAATGAGGAGTTACACAAATAGTTTTATGACTTTTGTATGGAAGGTATTCAATTGTTTCTTTTGAACTTTTACAAGGAACATAGCTTGCACTAAATGTTGATCCTTGAGCACCTGTATTAGTTAAATTATAACTAAAACACGGACATGTAGTTGTAGTGGTTACAGCAACAGTTGTAGTTGTTGTACAACTAGGAAGATTAGATGCAGCTATTTCTAATAACTTACATAAATTATCTCCATGATGTACACCATAACATATTAAATCAGGACCATTATAAATAATACAATCACAATTATACAATTCATCACATGGCTCACAATTAGGATTACGTGTTGTAGTGGTGGTTGTACTAGTGGTCATGCAACTATAGCATGGGGTTGCTTGACAACCACAAGGATCATCTCCACAATTACAAGAACATCCACATGAATAATACATATTTTTTATTATTTATTTTTTAAAAGGTAGCATTAACTATTGTTGTACACAGAGTATTATTAGATTGTATTCTAATAGCCTCAGCAGCATCTGATACATTAAAAATGTTATATCCCACAGTTAATTTTGATAATGGTACATTTAATTCAATTGTTTGAATAATATCACCAAGATGATTTAGTGCATACAAATTAAAAGGTCCAACACCTGCACCATGACTATTAATTATTATATTTACTGGTTTTGACATATTAATACTATTATGGACAACTTGGTAAAGTTACATTTTGTGTATACACAATTATTTTTATATTATTTGCACTAAGAGGAGCTGACAATATAAAATTATATTGATCAGATGATATTCCTCCACTAGTTATAGCTCCAGAAGTATATAATGTATATCCTGTTGTAATATTACAAACTTTAAAATGTATTATATTACCACTGCCACTATAGTAAGATACTGTTACACGATAGTTACCATAAGGAGGTTGAATAAATCCAGTTGTACCTGGAGCTGCTGGTGTATGTTCAGAAAATACAATAGTACTAGTATCTAAATTAGTAATTACTACTGTAGCACCTACATCATTAAATTCATAACTAATAGTTGGAAGAGGTGTTCTAGTTGTTGTTGTAGGTATTCCAGGACATTGTTGATAACCTGAAGCCTCTCTACAATCTGCTATAACATTACCTGCACTTATAAAAGTAAATGCTCCTGGAACATATGTTGTATCTGTAGGTGTTCCTGATGCTAATGCAACAAGCCAATATAATCCATTAGCATCTGTATACATATTACCTAATACAAATGGTACATTTGTTTGAGGATAGCATGGTTTAATACTAGTTGTTCCTGTTAAATTTCCACAGCAAAATAATACAAATTGAGAACATGCTCTTGTAGTGGTTGTAGTAGTACTAGTTGTAGATGTAGTTGACGTAGTAGTTGTTGTACTACTAGTAGTTGTCGTAGCAGGTATACATTGACTAATGGATATAATCTCTCCTGTTGTTGGTATAACAGCTATGTATTGCCCCATTCCTCCATATAATCCTTGAGCAGCAGGTATAGTAAGGTTTACATTACTGTATAATTTAGAACCTACTACTAAAGGATTATCAATACTGTAAACAGTAACAGTAGTTGTAGTAGCATCACAATCACAAACAGCATCATATACATTGTCATCAATATAACAAAAAGTATATTTTTGAGCAGGAGGATTTAAAAGAGTAGCTGTTGCTGTAAAAGCACAACATACACTTAATGGAAATATTGCATCTAAAGCATTTAATATAATTGGAGAAATAGATTGTCCAGTTGTTGCTTGACCACCAACATTATCTCCTGAATATACTACACAACTAAGATCTATCTTTTCTGGACACGGATCTACTGGAGTACATGTTGTTAGACATGTAACACCAGGAGGTGTACAAAAAGCACATGGATCACAGTTTATAGATTGATTACAGGTACAAGACATGATTTAGTTTAAGTTAATTTATGGTGCTACACAAGCAGGTACACTTGCATTTTGTGCTCTTAAAAATACCATTATATTTGGAGTACCACTTGTAAATGTAAATGTATAATCCACAGTAGTATTAGAAGCAGTGGCAGGAGTAGTTGAATAGAATAATTCAGTTCCTGTATTCATATCACAAACTCTAAAGTTTACTATATTTCCACTACCTGATACCCATACACCACGTATTGTATATTGAGCATTTGTAACAGTTATTTGTCCATTTAAAACTGTGCTTGAACTAACTTGAGATAACACAACTGCACTATCACTTGTTCTAATAACATCAAGTCTACCACTCAATCCACCACCTATGTTATAGTAAACGTGTGGAATAGCAGCTGTAGTAGTTGTAGTCGTGCTAGTAGTAGAAGTGGTTGTTGTAGATGTAGAAGTAGTAGTAGTTGTAGTAGGAGTGTTTGTATTACTAACTGTTTTACTACATGTAGTTCCATTACTTACTAAACATCCATTAACAGTAATAGTATAAGGAAGAAGAGGATCTAAACCAGCACCACTCACTGTGTAAGTAATACCAGCTGGATCTATACCCACTGTAGTAAGATTTAATGTATTAGTGTATGTATGAGCACCATCTGTAATACTAACTGTAGATAATGTAGGACAGTTAGTAAATCCACTTGGAATAACAGTAAGAGAATTAAATATAAGAGTTACTGTTGTTCTACCTGTATTAGTAGTATTTGTAAATCCTAATAAGAACTTAGAACAATCAGGTGTAATGTTTTGCTTAATTGTATTAACAGCAGTTCTCATATCACATACTGTAATCCAAAGATTTTGCATAGCCTGAGCAAAATTACTAACAGTATTATTCCAACCTGAAATACTAGACATTGTACCAGCCTGACCTAATGCAGCTGATGAACTAAGAAATGCACACTGAGCACTTGAAGCATTTGAAATATTACTAATAGTTCCTAATGCTGTTCTGTAATTACAATGATCATTCTCTAAAGCAGCTAATAACAAATTCATTTGTGTTGGTACACCACTTGTAATACCAGTGTAAGAACATAATGGAGTTACTGTAGGAGGAACATACCCAGGACTATTTTCTAAATTTTGTATTCTTATTTCTTGATTACTAATTTGAGAAGTTTGTCTATCTACAGTAGTTTTTATTGCAGATGCATTAGTTCCTATATTAGCAGCATAACCACTAAGAGGTAATTGAGTGACAGGTAATCCTGTAGCAGGATCAACATATTGAAAATTTGTAGGAAGAGTTAGTATAGGTTCCTTATAAAGATTAGCTGTATCCTGTGTAAGTGTATTAGTTTTTTTAGTTAACGTACCCACAGAACAACAAATACCATCTACTATAGTTTGCAATAATGATCCAAGTGTACCATCTGGTGCTTGTAAAACATCACAACTATTAAGAAGACATGTAACATTTACATTACCCACTGCAGCAGTGCCTGTTAAATCACAAACTTTTTCAGAAAGTTTATATACAATATCAGATACACTATCCCCTTTACAATGATTAATACATGTTATAAAAGGCCCCTGCCATTCAACACAGTTGGATGATACAGGAGAACAGTTTTCTTTGTCAGAACTGGAACTAAATGGTTTCATGGATGGTATATATTTTTATTGTTCTTCTACTTGTACTTCAGGAACAACTGCTTTTGCTTGCTCTTGAATTTTTGCATTAATGAAGTTTAAAAGAGGAAAGCCATATTTAGTTGGCATTTCTTGAATAAACTTATCTAAATCTTTTACTTCTTGTTCGTTGAATGTTAACATAACTAGTTGGTTTTTAAGTTGTTAAAATATAAGTGTTGTAATGTAAGATGTGCTTACAATATAATATACAAAATCTTTGAGAGTTAACCAAATTTTATCCCACTCCTCCTGATCCTAAAAGAGATTGTGAACTAGGTGCATTACCTGATAACCAACTATTAGGTGCTCCTGTGCTACCTGCACCTGCATACCACGTAAGACCTGGTGTACATATTTGTTGTCCAGCACCTATTGTTAAATTATCAGCATTAGAAACTATACCTTGTCCAAGTTTTATAAAATTTGTAGCTGATGAAACACTTCTATTAAGTGAAATTAAAGCACTACTACTTCTACCTTTTACATTAAACTTATAAAATGCTAGTATGGCTCCACTAGTAAATGACATAGTATGGGCAGCTGTAGAAGTATTATTTATAAAATTTGCAAATGTAGTAGTTATACCACCACTACCACCACTTGTAATACTAATAGTACCTGTACTAGCACCTCTAGCAAATTCTACAGTGTAGTATGTAAAACTACTACTATTTCCAGATGCAAATGTGATAGCATTATTTGAAGTATCATTAATTAATATTCTACTCTGTTGAGCATTAATTGTAGTATTAGTAGCACTAGCAAAATTCCAAACAATACCTACACCAGTTAAATTCCATGTACCACTTCCCATATTAATAGTTCTAACACCAGCATTAAGACAACTAACTAATCCACAAGTTATATTAGCTCCATTATTTACATTTAAGTTGCCTGCTGTTATTGTTAATGTATTAGTAACTAATGTAAGACTAAAGTTTGCATTTATATTAACTGCTCCTGCACCTGTATTTGTAATTGTAAATGCAGCATTAGATGAAAAAGCATCAGCAAATGTATATGCAACACCATTACCTGAATCATTTATGGTCATTGCTCCTGTTACAAAACTTTTACCAGCACTTGTTATTGTTTGAGGAGTTATAACTATACTTCCACCAGTTAATACTATTGCTGGAGTAAGAGTTGGAGCTGCCTGTGAAGAAGTTAATGTAATATTTCCCTGAACAGTAAGTGTTTGAGATGCTGCATTACTCCATACAGCATTTGTCCCTGACTGAAATATTATATCTTGATAAATTCCTGATCCAAAACTTATAGCAGCCCCTCCTGTATTGTTAATATAAATACTAGTGTAAATACCAACTGATGTAGTTGATGTATATGTAGCACTTCCTGATCCTGCTCCTGATATATAAACAGCATTAAGTGGATAAAATGGACCATTATTTGCTAATGTTCTAGCAGATGATTGTGATCCTGTTATCCAAAAATATCCTACACTACATGAAAAATTTGTTTGTGTAGCTCCTATTGTTGCAAGAGTACCTGCACCTGTAAAATATAAATTAGGACTTGAAATATTTCTAGTTAATGCATTACTTGATACTATAAGAATTCCAATACTTAATATTGAAGCAAAATTTACAAATAAACCTTGAGTTATTGTTAATGTACCAGTTGTAGTAAAAGTATCTGTACAGTTTATCTGTAAATTTAAACCATTAATAGTTATATTACTGCCTATCCATATTGCACCATTACTTGTTAAACTAAAAGTTGATATACCAATAAATGATATAGCTCCTCCATATGTATAAGTAGTAGATGCACTAAGAGTTAATCCTCCAGATATATTTATAGATCCTGTTCCACTTTGGGCAAAGGTTCCTGTAAAATCTGATGTTCCAGATGTTCCTCTAAAACTAAGACTTAGACATAATCTTGTAGCAGTGTTTACTGTAACAGTTCCACCACCTGAATTTGCATCAAAATAAACATCATCTATAGCAGTAGGTACAGTAGCACCAGAGGCTCCCCCAGATGTAGCAGACCAATGTGTTGTAGTAGCATCCCAACTACCTGTACCTCCTACCCAAAATCTATTAGCCATATTAGATAGCTTCTGTTAAATTAAGTTGTTGTAATACGTAATTTTTAATCACATTATCATCTACTCCCCAAGTATCAATAATAGATTGAGGTAAAATTATAGAACCATCTTTAGAAATACCATTACCACTCACTGTCCAAAGAATAGTTATTTCTTTAGGAAATAATGTAAATGGATTAACTGTTATTTCTAATTGATCAACCACTTGTGTTAAAGGAAGTTGAACATAACTTGTAGGATTAATTTGCATAATTATTTATTTATAATAAATGTTAATAATAAGATCATTAAGAGCAACTGCTGTAGCACCAGCATCTGTGAGATCTTGAACAGTTGTAATTGCTATGCCTGTGCTAAAATCTATACCATCAGGAAAACTTACATTTGTTCCTGCAAGTCCTGGAACAATAACAGTTGAATGAATACTTGCACCAGCTGTTGGAGTAGTATTTAAATTATGGAATGCTACTTTTCTAGCAGAAGTACTAGAATTATAAATATTCCATCCTGTTACTTTACCTGCTGATGCTTTTATATTTGTAGCATTAGTGGTTGCTGCAGACACTAAGTGAAATGTACTATCTCCACCTGTAGCTCCTGATACTACTGTTACATTCATTGTACCTGTACCAGCATTAGCTGTAATAGTACCACTGACTGGTTGAGTGACAGCACTACCATCAACTTTTAAAGCTGTCATACTAGCTATACCTTGTACAGTAAGAACATCTGCTGAAGCTGTTCCTGCTGTACCTAATGCAGGTTGTTTAGCTGATGTGGCTGCACCTGTAGGAAGACTTACTGTTCCTGAAACATTATTTATATTCCATGTTCCTGATTGAGCAGCTTGTACAGCAAATGTTCCTGTACCTACCACTGTAGCATTTAAGTTAGCTGCTGTAGCTTGTGTAGCAGCAAATGATGTATTACTTATAGATCCTATTACATTACTTCCTGTTGCCAATGCTGGAAGAGAAGCTAATGATACAGGCTGAGTAGTTTGATAAAATGTACCTGATACAGGTATTGCTGCCTGATCATTAGCTATTACAACTGGTGATGAATTAGCACTACTTGCTGAACCATTTGGATTTTGAGGATTGTATGCCATAGTATTAAATTATATTCCAATTAGTACCATCACTTACCAAAGTGAGAGATACATATTGTCTAGTTATAGTTATTGGTGAAGCACTACCATCTATTGTTCCAGCTGTAGTTGCTATAGATACAATGTTAGTTCCTATTCTTTTTATAGTGTATAAATTAGTATTTCCTGCTGCTGCAGGAAGTGTAACTGTTGTAGTTCCTGATACAAGATATACATAATCTGTACTAGCTGCAGACCCAGCTGCTGTATTAGTAGATACTACGTTTACAGATGTTGCAGAAGCTGTTATAGTCCAACTTCTATCTGCACTAAGATTATAAGTTGTACCATTGATAGTAAGATTTCTTACTTGTGGAACCTTAGTATCAGCATATGTCTTTATGGCCTTCTGTGAAGGGACAAGTAGATCACTATCTGCTGCTAACAGAGGATCTATATCTATGGGTACTCCTTTTGTTGTTCCTTGTGCCAAACTGTTTTAGTTTAAGTTGTTAATGATTTGCTGAAATGTTAATATTAAATTTATTTCTTCATTTCTTTTTCTTGGATGATGTTTTTTACACAAACATATCCCATTGTTTATATCATATCTTAATTCAGGATAATCTTTCCACGATAGTATATGATGTGATTCTAATCTTCCTTCACAATCTAAATTATCAATCTTACATTTCCAATTATCTCTTTTCTTTACCAAAACACTCCATTCTCTATGCAATTGACCTCCACGTTCTTTACTATCGTCTTTTAGTTTTGTTCTATCTTTTACCCACTGGTGTGCTTTTTCTTTTGTATACTTACCTGTTAATGTTTTAGATATTTTTTCTTTAATATGGTCAGGAACAGAAAATCCTTTTCTAACTTTTCTTGATTTTGCAGTACAACTTCTAGAACAATATTTAGGATTTTTATTCGATGAAGTGTAATTATTTCCACAGCAAGTACAAACATATTCTTTAGTAAAATAAGCTCCTTTATTTTTTACATTTTTGCTAGAATTACTTATTTTTTGTTTATGCTCTTCAGTTAATTTATGTCCTTTGGTATGAGTGTTTCCATTTAACCAATAATATTTTTTATTAACTTCTGTTGTTCCTTGTGCCATGTTTTTATTATATTATTATCTACTTACTTCTTCCCAATCCATTGATGCAAATACAGTTTCATTATTTGTTCCTGCTGCTAAATTTACTGTAAACTCATAAGGAGTTCCTGTTAATCCATCTCTTTCTAATTGATTACTAAAAAGTGCTGCTCTTAATATATCAACAGATACACTTGTACTTGCTGTAGCTGTAAAATAACCTGATGCTAAAATTCTACCTCCTGTAAAAGATGTTCCTGTTAAATTATATTCTACAGAAGAATTTGTTCCTGCACTTACCCATGAACCACCTGTTGTTGTTCCTGCTGCTACTACTTGCCAATTATAATTAGCTGCTGTATTACCTATTGCAGAAATAGCAGTGGCTACAGCTATAGCATCTAATCTTGTTGATTTAAGTTTTATAGAAACTATAGGATAAAATGTACCTGCTGTTGTTAAAGTTTTAGGAGAAGTTATTGGTGTACCTACAGCTTGTTGTAATCCACGAAGTTCATATCCTCCTTCAGATAATACAGTAGAACATATTTGTTTTAATGTACTTACCCCACTTGTAGCACCTGTATTTGTTATTTCATATCTTAATGGTAATGAAGCTGTAGTGATATATGTAGATGTAATTAAGTTAGCATGATGAAAATTATGACAAACATAAAAATTACCATCTATAACAAATCCCATTCTAACTGTTCCAAGACCTAACCACTCAATATCCATAAATAATATTTGAGCTTTTGCAATATCTAACACTATACCACTAGGGCCATTACCATTCATAGGATCAACATTCCATGCTGATTGATTTACTACAGATTCAGTAACTATTCCAGTAACAAAACTTCTTTCAACAAAGCTAAGAGTAGAATTATTTAGTTGAACATATAAACCATTTTGAGTTCCATAATATCCAACTCTTTGTCTAAGGTTAGTCTTAGCAGGACTCATTACAAATGTAGATAGTACAAGAAGACTTTTACCAGGCTGATATGCAAATACTTTTGTAGTTTCTCTAACTACCTCAGAACCTGAAGCTGCTGTTACAGCTAAATCAACTAGTCCTTGACTAGAATTAAATGTAGCAGTACCTCCTGTAGCAGTGGCTGTAGACCACAATCCATTATCTGAAAATCTATGACTAGAGTCAAACAACGTAAATGGTGTACTAACTCTCAGTCTACCAAATGCATCTATGTTTGGAGAGTTTGCATATGAGATAGCTGGACTTATTATACTATATCCTGAATAATTCTGTGCCATATATTAAGTTATTTGTGTACCCCATACCTGAAAGGATAGGTTACTATTTCCTGAATAAACTCTAATTACATCTGTTGTTGCTAATGTCACACCTATTGTAGCAATGAATGTATCATTACCAGCCAGTGTTACATCATAATAAAGATAGTCTTTATTTGCTGTAGCAGCCCCTGCTTGTGATATAGAAATTCTAAATGTAGTCTGTGTAGCTCCTCTATTACATATAGAAAGAGAACTACATACAGTGGATGTTGCAGCAGGAACAGTGTATAAGACTGTTTCTGTTGTTGCTGAAGGACTATTCTGTCCTAATATTTTGTATACGTTTGCCATAATTATGCTCCCATTAATAAAAAGTTTTGTTCAAATCCTACAGCTTGTGCTGTTGCATTTAATGTTCCTCCTGAGAGAGAAAGTCCTGAACCAACAGTTATTTCTTCCATTACACCTGTACCTGCTGTACTTCTACCTATAAGCCTGTTTGTAGCCATAGATGTAGATATTACAGGAGCTGTTCCACCACTAGAAGTTATAGGACTTGTTGCTGTAACACCAGTCACTGTACCTACACTCCAAGATCTATCAGCTGTAAGATCATATGGAGTACCATTAATAGTAAGAGTTCTACTTGTAGGAACATAACCTGCAAGAGATGGACCTGTTGAAATAGAACCATCAGCCATTAAGTATTGAGAAGAAGTACCTCCTGTTTTAATAAAAGCATTAGCTTGTACATTATCAACAGTTGTTATTTTACCAAAATAATCAATTACTACTTTATTTCCACTGCCAAAAGAAGCATGGTTACCATCCATTGAAACAGCAGTTAAAGCTGTACCTGTATTTGAATTTGCAGATATGCCAGTTCCAAAATCAGATGATGCTGTTAATGCTGTAACTCCATTCTCTGCATTTATAGATAACCCTTCTGCTTCATTTGTTGCATTCAAAGTACCTAAAGATGCAGTACTGCCATTAGCAGAAATATCAAATGCAGCTCCATCATTTATATTACCATTTATTAATTCAGAAAAATTTGGTGCAATTGTAATTTCTCCAGCACCTGATGGTAATTTAAAATAACCTGAACCATTAACTTGTAATTTATCAATTCCATTATCAGCATCATTTCCTAGTAATAAATTTCCTCTAAAATAACTACTATCATTTGTACTACTATATATACTCCAAGCTCCATCTACTAATGTTCCTCCTCCTAGTCGAACTAATGTTCTGTTAGCTGCTGTAAGATATTGAGCTACAAAAGATGCTTGGTAATCTCCTTGTAAATTACTAACATAAACACCTCTATTATTAGTTACTGTACCAAGTGTACCATTTGTACCACCATTCTCTATAAATATTTGATCTAGATCAGTAGTTTTGGTACCATCATAAGTAAAACTAGCTATATTAAAAACTCTATGGTTAGATACTGCTCCACCACCTGTTAAATTATTTTCTGTTGATAATGCAAATGTTCTTATTACTAATTCATCACCTAAACTAACTGCATCAATTTTATGCCCTAATGCTATACAAGTGTCTCCAAGATCAAGACTATTTGCTCGATCTTGTACAATTGAAAATGCATAACCTGTACCACTATGTATAGTATTTTGTGCTCTAATATTTCCTGTAACTTGCAACTTTGCACCACTTCCATCATCTATATTTGTACCTATCAATGTACGACCACTATTGGTTACTGTAAGGCCATCATAACCATTTCCAAAAACAGCATGATTGCCATTTGTAGAATGTGCATCTATAGCTGTTCCATTAGTACTAAAAGCATAAACTCCTGTATTATCAATAGATTCTCCAAAAACACCTGATTGATTATTAGAAAAACCTTTAACACCAGCTGACCAACTAGATTGACCATAAACTCCATATCCTGGATTATCTTCATCATTACTACCATAACCAGATACTCCATTTTCCCCTACATTAGCTCCTGTAAATGTACTGTTACCACCAGCAATAATTGAATTACTAGTTGTATTACCTATATTTGTTACTTGCTGTAAATTTTGACTTCCACCACCTGCTACTACCCACTGTGTACCATCCCAAAAATAAGGTTTATTTAATGTAGTATCATAACATACATATCCCTGATCTGCTGTAGTAAGAGTTGTTCCAACAGCTGTTCTCTGAGTTGTAGTTAATGGATTAAGAAGAAGATTTACAATCTTATTTTTATCAACATCAACATTATGATAGTATTTTTTAGTTTCTGCCATTAAGATAAGTATGCTTTACCAGCTACGGGACTACTAAATGTTAAAGTAATTTCATTGTTGTTTACTACATGTATTGTTCCTGATATATTATTACCACTACAATCTTCAGACCATACATTAGGTACAAGATTTAAATTATGTATAATATACCATACAGCTTGTGGATTAGCACAGTTTTGTGTAAATACAAAACTTGAATTATTATTAATAGTAATAGCTGGATTAATATTAATACGTGTAATACAGCCACCTGCATTTACTTCTATAAGATTAGTAGAACTATCTTGTCCTACATATGACATTCCTATTGATGTAGGACCACCACTACATCTCTGCACTTGATAACGACTCATATCATTCCATGGTGCTTGATAATCACAACTATCATCATTACTAGGATAGTATACAGGAAGCCATCCCATATGTTGAATTGATACTTGACTTAATGCTTCCCCATCATCATTAGATTGATAATTAACAATGTCCTTTCTCATTTCATCAACATAAAGTTGACCTGTTCTTGTACAAGACTCAATACCATATTTCATTCTACGAAATTCAGCATACACTGAATTAGCAAAATTAATAAGGTATTTATCTTTTTGGGGAAGTAGGTTTCTCATAAATTAAAGCTTTTTTTGTGCTGCTAGTCTTTGCTCATAAGCTGCTAAACAACTAGCACATACTTGATTACCATCAGATGCTACACGTCTTTGACATCCACAACTAATTGGTGCATTACAATTTGGACAACTCATATTGGTTTATTTTAAAGTGATTAACAATAAGATCCGAATTTTTGTAATCTTTTCTGTGCATACATAAAAAGATCCATACCTTGTTGAAGGTCATCACACTGTTCTACTTTAGCTTTAGCTGCATCAATAAAAGATTTAATAAGTCTTAGTTCATTTAATTGTTCTTTTACATCTGCTTGAGGTTCACATGCTGCTAATTCTAATTTACAAAGTTCATTAAAATATTTATTGTTTGTTTGACAAATTCTTAAATAGTGATATTGAACAAATACTTTGTCATTAGGACTTACAGAATATCTTATAGTGTATATACCATCAGGAAGTCTTTCACTCATTGTACCACAGCCTGAAGTTTGTATACCAAGAGTACATCCATTTAATACAAGATTAAAATGAGGTAACACTTCTATAGATACTGGTTGATTATAACCAGGAGAAGTTATTGCTAAAGTACCACATGTAGTAGGTACATGTGTATCATATATACTTGTATCAAATATACGAAAGACACTACAATTATTAGTATCTGGTACTTCTAAACTTAATTGGTGTTTGTAGGCCATTATATAAACTTTATAAATTTATTTAGAATTTAAGGATGCCTCCTTATAATAATATACAATTTTTTAAGGGTATTTCCAAAATAAAAAAAGGGAAGATACTACTTGTATCCTCCCTTTTAGTTTTTATAGGAAATTATTAAAATTGTTCAAATGTACCACCTGCAGTGTTAGTAGGAATTGTATTACCAGCAGCAGTTACAGCACTAACAATATAGTTAGTTAAAGCTGTAGTTGAAGTACCAGTAGGAACATTAAATACTAACAAATATTGATCATTGTCAAAAGTAGCAGTTGGGTTGTTGAAACGTGGAACACTATGCAAAATCATTACTTGATCATACAAAGAAGTTCTTGAAATATTACTAAGAGCAGGATTTTGTTCAATCTCTCTCATCCTTAAACTCTCTACACGAGAACTATCAGGATAAGCATTTTGTAAATAACGATCAGACAAAATAAAGTCACGTAAAATTGTTTCACCAATACCAGAAGCTTGAATAGCAGTTTGAACTACAGTAGCATCATTTGCAGATGTATTCATTCCATTACCATTATTAGTACCAGTAAATACTGCACTAACACATGGATCACCAGACTCATCAACAATTGATGTGTAAAGTAATAATGGCTCCAAGTCATATTTATCAGTTGGAGTGAAAGTACAAATACCAAACTTAGTTTCAATATAAGCAGCATATAATTCAAGATGAGCATCTACAGTAAAACTAGCAGCATCAGCTGGAGTCATATTGTATAATTGAGCACCACCAGTAGAACCAATTGCACCAATAGTTGCACCAGTTGCAGTACCACTACCAGTTACCAAAGAACCACCAACACCACTTTCAGTATTAGTTGCAGGAATATAAGTAGGAGTTGATACAGCACCACCAGCAACAGATGCATTATATCCATAAGTACTTAAAGCACCAGAATAAAGATCAGTATAAAATTTAATACCAAGTGTTGCAATAGTACCAATTGCAGGAGCAGTTGCTTGAGCTGGGTAAGTAATAGTTACAGAAGTACCAGAAGTAATTGCAGTTACAAAAGAGTTAGCAGGAATATTGCTACCTGAAACACCTACAACTTTTTGACCAATTGCAACACCATTACCAGTAGTGAAATTAGAATTGCTTAATACAGCTGAAGTAGTTGTGATACTACCAGAAGTTGTACTACCAGTAGCATTGTAAGCCATCTTATACACTCTAGCTTGAACCATTGTGTTAAAAATAGGACTCAAGTTAATTTGATCAGCCCAGTTTAACAATGTAACTACAGGATCTTTCAATAATGTAGGATCAGTAGCATTAGCACAACCTGTGTAAGAATCTAATGTTCTGTACATGTTATGAGACAAGAAACGTAAAGCAGGAGATCCTTTTGCATCTACACGTAAACGGTAAGTAGTATCAGCAGCAAGACCAGTATTAACAGCTACAGGAACTTGTACAATCATTTGACGAGCTGACTTAGCTGTAATCTTAATTACACGTGAAATGTATTTAGGATTGATCATCTTAGTTTTAACAGACTCTTTGTAACCACCCAAAGCAGGAGAAATCTTATCATTAAGAAAATAAGAACCTTGAGCAATGATGAATGGTTTAGCACTTGCTGCTTGAACAGCAACACCATCTGGAGAGAAGAAACCAATTTGACCTGCAGTCAAAGAACCAGTTGAACCAGTACTTAATGTAGGAACAGAAGCACCAATAGTAATTGTAGCACCTGCAGTACCTGTACCAATATTACCAGTTACATTTTGAGAAATTGTCAAAATTGTACCAGATACTCCAGTTACAATAGTACCAGCAGGAATGTTAGTTCCACTTACTGATTGACCAACTGAAACACCAGTAATTGTACCATTAGCAATAATTGTGTTTGGAGCATATACATCAGCAGCAGGAGTAGTACTTAATGGAGTAGCACCATTTACATTAATTGTTAAAGCTGTTGTACTAAGTACTAATTTAGCTGTAATAGGTAATGATAATGTAACACTTGTAGTTCCATTAAGATTTACAATAGTAGTACCAGGTTGAATACCAGCACCAGAAATTGATTGACCAGCTGCAACACCTGTGTAACTAGTTAAAGATATTACATAACCAGTAGTAGTTATAATACTAGAAGATGATGTAAGTGTAGTGCCAGCTACAGTGGAAGGAAGAAAGCTCTTCCTAAAGGCATGAGGAAAATACATAGTTTTTAAATTTAAGGGTTATAAATAAATAAATGTTTTTGTTTTGTTTATAATATAATATAATGAATTATTTTAAGAATAACAATTTATATTTTGTAGAATCTATAAGACTCTTCACTTCATCTAATTGATTAACAATCTCACTATGAGGCATAATAGATTGTAATGCTGCAGTTTTATCTTTTAACTTTCTAAGATAGTCAATAGTTTCTTCCACTGAGTTTAATTCTGTAGGAGCTGTATTAGGCATTTCTAAAAGCTTTTCTTCTGCTCCTTGAAACTGTTCTACTACTGAATCAGCATGATCCCCAATTTCATCATAAAATTCATTAAGAGCTTTATGAGCTGCAAATGAACCAAGCCCAGTTATCTTAAGATGAATTTTGTGAATGCTTGTTACAGCATTTAATAAATCTTGTGCTAAAGCTGCTGTTTGAATACACACTGCACAAGTTTCTGCTTGAGGCATCATAGCTGATAAACTAGCAGTGCTCACTGAAAATATTCCAGGTTTTTGTAAAGATCTCATATTATTTAACTATTTGATTGTACGTTTTGTTGTTCTCTTTGATATTGTGTTATACTTTCTATATCACCTGCTAAAATCATTGCAGCATTATCTACTAAAACTTCAGCTACATCATCATTAAACTCACAGTTTTGATCTGCTGTAAATACAGTACCTGTACTAGGATCTACACAACCATTAAACTGAACTTCTATGGGTTTTCTGTAATAAGTTAAGTGACACTGTGTAATTTCAAATTCATTATTTGTATACACTTTAAGCTTATTAGTCATCCTAGTAGAAACTGTTTCGGCCCATTCAAAGTTAGGTTGTTTATTCTTATCATTGAGAATAATACTTATATTAGCTTCTTCTACTTCATATACTGATATTCTACGTTCAGGACAACATTCTGTTTTAGCAAATACATCTGTTCTTACATAATGAAGATAATCAGAAGGAATAGCTGCCTGATAATATATTTCTTTATTTACAGATGGTAATATCTCATGCTTTAATAATCTTTGAAGATCATCTACAAGACCACTAGTTTGTTCTTCTCCTTCTTTACGAGCATTAATAGAATATAATTGTCTTCTTGTCCACTCTAACTGAGCTTTATTAAATGCTTCTTGAACTTGCCAACACTCTAGATTATCATAGTCCAAAGAAGCTAGTTTATTAAGTCTCTGCTTTATTTTAATCTGTAAGAGGTTATTATTCATTTAGCATTTCCATTTTCTGAGTGACTTGTTAATTCTACTTTGAGGATCATTAGCTGTCTTAGCTGAAGTAAGTTTAGCTTTCATTCCTTTCATCCTAGCACAAAATGATTTTTTTCTAGGACCACCTCCTGGTTGAGGAGGTTTTATATCATGACCTGCAGCTTTTAAAGAAGCACGTCCTTTTGCATTAAGTCCACCCGTAGGAGACTTACCTTCTTTTCTTTGCCATGCTGGAGACTTTGCCATATTATTTAGGTAATCCTGCTTTAAAAGTTGTTGTTAAATCAGTAAAAGATGATGCACCTTTTGCTAGTTTTTGAAAACTAACTACATCTATATATGCTTCATATCCATCATCAACATTAATAAATGTACCACTCATAAAAAATATATCTCTTGTACTACCATTAATTAAATTTGTTCCACCTATTGATTTTATACCTCTAGTAGAAACAGTTAAAAAATCTTGACCAGCAGCTCTTATAATTTCTGTAGCTATTACCATTTGAGCAGGTGTAACTGATCCAGTTAATGGAGCTAATAATGTTCTATTAGCTGATTGTGCTATTATATTAGTTAAAAAGAATTGTTGATAATCATCAGGAAAATTTGATTGTACAGGTGTACCAGCATTATTAATAGCCCAACTTACAGCTGCAGATACAGCACCACAAGAAGTATTTTGTCCTGTTTGTCCTTTTCTAATAATAGATCCTACTGTACCATTGCTAGATATACCAATATGTGGCATATTCATAACAAATAAATTTCCTGTATTAGTAACATGACTAGCATAAGCACCTAATCCTGTAGCACCTGTATGAGGATAGCCAGCAAGACCACCAGACATAAATGGTCCTAAATATTCATTTAATGATAAAGGATGTTGTCCTAAATTCATTTCATCTACAAAACTAGGAGCATTAATATCATCAGCACAAACTGATAAAGATAATAATGTGTCATTTGCAGCATACCCTAACTTCTTTAAAAATAATTTAGTATAATCTCCAAATGCTTGAGCTGATACAGCATTAGGATATGTAATCCTTACTGTATTGGTATATGAAGTTGGATTTCTAAAATCTGTATTTTCATTTATTACTTCAATCCACTCTCCTGGTTTAGGATTCTTATATGCATAAACTAGAGAACCAGCAGCAATAGAACCATCTGGTTTACGAAGTACAAAAGGTTTTTTAGGTCTAATGTTATAGCTTCTCATTACTTTTTAGATTTAGCTTTTATTTTACGTTCTTGTTTAAGCATCTCGGGTGTAGGTTTTTTACCAGAGCCTTTAGCAGCTCTAATATTATCCCATAGTCCTCTTTGAGAAGTAGAGCCATCAGCTCTTTTAATCATTTGTCTTGCCATTATTTTTTCTTTTTAGCACCTGCAATTTTATCAGCAAATGTAATTTTATTCTTAGGAGCAGCTAATGCAGCAAACTTTTTTTGAGCTGGAGTCATTGGAGTTTTACCTTTAACACTTCCCCCTTTTTTCATATAGCCCATTTTAGTAGCAGCTTTTTTATCAGCAGCCATATCTTTTTCAGAACCTTCTTTGTCATGAGCTCCTTTAGCATCCATCTTCTTATCATAAGAAGATTTTTCATAAGCAGCCATTCCACCTTTTTTCTTGGGACCCATAGATCCACCTTTTTTCATGCTGTACATATTATTTATTTTTTTTGTTTTTAGCCATTGCTTTAAATGTCATAGCTAAAGCTTTCCTTTTAGGAGTACAAGTAGCTTTAGTCATAGGTGTACAGTAACCCTTATGTGCTGGGTTAACTGCTTTCTGTATCCATTTTTTATCTTTAGCCATTTTATTTCTTTTTTATAGATCCACCTTTTTTCATCATATTTCCTTTAGAAGCAACTTTATTCATTCCTGTAGCTTTAGGAGTAGATTTTTTTACAGTGCCACCTACTTTATTTTTTGGTAATTTACCTTTGCCATATTTTTTATCAAAAGCTGCATCTGTATCTCTTATTTGAGTTATAAACTTCTTTGGAGCATATGCATTATATTCTTGAAAACGTGTATCTCCTGCTGCTGTTGTATCAGCATTTGGATACTTTTTTTTCAATTGAACCATTGTCATTGGTTTAGGATCTTGTTCACCACCCATATCATATTTTTTTACTGACTTTGAAGTTCCAATTTTCTTTTTCATTTATATATTTTTAAGGTTATTGATTCCAATGTTTCTCAATTTTCTTAGTAAGATCTACTAAGATTTCTTCATTTAATGGGTTTCTTAAATACTCAAATACATCTGTTAAATTACGACCCATCATAGTAGTAGAAGACATATGATAAATAAATCCATCAGCTTTAGTAGCAATATATCTATGATAACTACTTTCTTTAGCTATTGCTTTAATCTTTAATGTTTCCATATCAAGATTGGCAGCATCAAGAAATCTTTGAGGAGTTTGTTTTTTATTCTTATCTACTAATTCACCATTAATAAACTTATCCATGTTGTCATAGATAATATCATTAGGAGTAGACTTCTTGTATTGAGCTCCATTGATATCTAAGTTCTTAGCTACATAGAACAACTTGTTCTGATTCTTATCAAATAACTTTTGAAGTTCTGCAAGAGCTTTATTTTTAAGCTTCTTAACTTCTGTATTAAGAGATGCTGATTCTTCTAGTCTATCAAGATAAAACTTAGGAGGAACTGACATTTTACGAGCTTCTTCTAAAGATCTAGCTACTAATGAAAAACCACCAGCTTCTATAGTATATAATCTAATAAGATCATAGGGATCATTATTAGGTTCTAAATGTACTGGTTCATTACCACATCTAATTTTAATCTTATCCCAAAAATCACTATTGTCTTGTTTAAGTAATTTTACTTTATTCCAAAACATTTCATCATTGGGATCAATAACATTGGCAGCAAGTTCTTTTTCTAACTGAGCTACCACTTGTCTAATTTGTTTCACTTTAGCTTCTTGCTCATCTAAAGGAAGATTTTTAACATCAGGAGCATATTCATTAAGACCAGTAACATATCTTTTAATACCATTCATTTCTAAACATGCAATTGTTTCTTCATGAAAAGCACCATCAAATAGACTAAGACCGTACTTTTGAAGTCCCATGTTGTCTACTAAAGAGTCAAAATAAGGACGAATTGCAATACTAGATTTTTTGTTCTGTGGGTATTTCTCCACAATAGTTACACTACTCATGTTTGGTTGGTTTTTTTAGTTTATATTATATATTGGAAAATACTCCAATGGGTATATTTTGTATTAGTCTCCTATTTTAACTATTTGGTAGCTAAGATAAACTGGAGCTCCCCAAGTTATAGAACCAGGTTGTGATATAGCAATATTTAATGTTCCTTCTCCAATACCTGAAGTCATTGGAATTGCTCTTGTAGCATATGATACAGCAGTTGCACTTGATATAGAAGTTAATATAAAATACTTTTCAGCATCAGCTGAAGCAAATTCAGAGTTAAGAAGACTAATAGTTAATAAAGCAGCTGTTGCAGATGTAGTAACTTTAATTATACCTTTCTTAGTAGAAACAGCTATACTACCAGATGTTGCAGCAGCAAGATCAAGAGTATAAGCTTTTTGATCATTTACATCTCTAGACAAAGCATTAGTATCAGTAAGTCTAGCAAATGTTGATTGTTTATATCTAGCTGCTCCTGCAGCTTTAATATCCTTATCAGGAGAACTTGGATTTTGGATTAATCTTTTAAAGATTGCCATAATTATATATTTTAAATTGTTTTATGTAATTGAACCTATTAAGAGGTATGAGCCCTTCACATGATCAGTGTGGTATACTATACAATAGGTTGGTGATCTAAAGATGCTATCTTTAGAGTGGGATTATTTAAATAAATAAGAGGTTCTTTCTACAGTTCCTCTTATTTAAAATTTAACATTTCTTTCCTTTCATGCTACCACCCATTTTCATTTTAGGTGAGTATGATTGTTTTGGAGCAGAAGAAGAAACAACACCTTTACCAGCATTCTTACCTACCATTACACCTTTTGTAGATGCAGCAGGACGACCATTAGTTGGAGCTACAGATTTTGGAGTTTTTGGATTACCAGCCATAATAATTTATTTTAATTAATGATTAAAAATATAAAAAGACTCAGGTGCAGTTCTTATGGTATGCACCTGAGTACTATTTTAATATTAGAATGATCCACCAGTTACAGGGTTTCTCATAACAATCTTCAATACTTTAGTTGGATCTTTAACCCAAATAGCAGGCATTGTTTGTGTCATGAATACACGGTAGCCGTTAAAGTTACCAGAAGATTGGAAACCTTGAGTACGACCCATATAATCCATAGTACCATTTTGATAGAACCATTTTAATTGATTATCCCAAGACAATTTCAACAAGTAAATATTGTCATTAGTGTTATCAGTAATATCAAAGATAATGAAATTATATGAACTTAATGGGAAACCATCAATGATTGGGTTTTCAATGTCATTTGTATGTACATTATCAAAAGCTGGATTCAAAACAAACTTAACGTTAGCCAAGAATGGAATGATATAGCTAGTGTATGCAAATCCAAAATTCAAATCCATACCAGAACCAGTAACAGCACCAAGCTCATGAGCATTCAATACAAGACCAGAGTTAACTGCTTCTTTCTTAATTGCTTCATTTACAAGTTTCATACCACCCATACCAGTTTGTACAATCAATGCACGTTGAGGATCTGGTCCTTTAAATTCAACTTTACCATTGAAGAAGTTGAAAATTTCAGATTTGAAAAGATCCAAGTTGAAAGAAGCTTTGTTGTAGATTCTCTTGTAAGAGTTATCCAATTGTTTCCAAAGACCCACTGACAAACGAATATCATCTGGACCATCTTGTCTAACTTTACCACCTTGACCCCACATTAAGTAAGTCTCAATGTCATTAGCAATTTTAGTCAAATGAGCTGCTTCCAATGTAGTCAAGAAAGAACGAGTTAATTGACCATTAGCATAAGCTTTCTTTACATAGTCTTTACCCATTTTCTCAGCCATTGTTTCCAAGTTGGTAACTGAAGGATCAACATTCTTATCGAAGTTTCTCCACATTTCAACTACAGGAACTGTACCATCAGCTTTCATACCACCTTTCATCATCAAGTCAGCACGACTAGAAATAGAATAGTGAACGTGAGCTTCTGCTCCTCCTACATAGTTGTAGAATTCACGGAAACCAGCAGATACATTACCAATGTCAGAGAATCTTTCTCCATACTCACCACGAGCAGAACCTTTACGGAACACTTTAGTACCAACCTTCAAATACTTGTTATCCAAATATTTAGTGTTGTCATTATTAACTAACTGTACTGTGTAAATAAAACCATCACCTGCAGGAATAATATCATCTACAGTAATGTACATTTCCACACCGTTATATTTATCATAAGTGATGATATCACCATGACCAAAATAACGTTTGTTAATTTTGATTTTAAAAGTTTGACCATCAATACCTTTAGTGGTATTAGTTGATTCAATATCTTCTAAAATGTAAGGAAGATCCTGAGCAACAGGAATCTGCCATTTGTACTCACCACGGTTATTATCTACCATAATAACGTTCTTACCACCAAAAGAAGACATTTGATACAAAGGCATTTCTACTTTTTGAGCCATTGCCCAAAGATCAACTGGACCTAAATCTGTAGGTTCAGCACTCTTAAGGAGGTTAGAAAGGTGGTACGAATCTACGTGAGAACTAGTTGTGTAGTTATTGTCACGTAGGAATATACCATTGTTTAAAACTGGGGTTGCCATAGGGCTTTTAATTTAAGGGTTAATAATTAATTTATCGTTTAAAAATATTTTGAGGTTTAGCTATTTTTCTAGACTTAGGTTGTTCATCCTCTTCATATGAAGAAGAAATATTCTTTCTACTTTGTTCTGTTTTTAATTGTCTAACTGTTTGTTCCACTGCTTGATTTTTACCTTGTTTCATAAGACTACCACGGTAATCATCAGGATTGGAAAGTAACCAAAGAGCTTCTGCAATCAATTCATAATTAGGTTCTACAAACTGGTATCTTTCTAAAAGGTGTCCTAATAAATTAGTAGGTTTGCCTGATATAGAAGGATATTGTGGTTGAACCAATCCACTATACAACTGAGCTTGTGTTTTCTTATCTAATTTAAGACCATTAATTTCTGCTGGTCTTAAAGCTTCAAATACATTTTGCTGATATGCTTCAGCAGCTTGTTGTTGTTGTTGCTTTCTATATTCTTGTTCCTGAAGCTGAGCATGAACAACTTGTTCTTGCATTTGATCCAACTTAGGTTTGAACTGTTTAGCTTTTTTCTCTAGTACACCAAGATCTTTCCATGTGGTAAGTTCTTCTTCAATTTCTTCTTGAGTACCAAAATTAGTAGCTTGTAAATAAGATTTTACAATAATCTCTTGATCGTTATCATCTGTAGGATCCATTTCTCTTACTTGTTCTACATGAGATAAAGCTTGAAATAAACCTTTAAGATCTTGACCTCCATCTGCTACATATTTAGCAGCATATTGTAATTCTTCAGGAAGACTTTGAAAAAACTCAGCTGGTGTATTAGCTGCTACTTCTTGTTTAAGATTAGTAATATTAGCTTGCCAAAGTTCTTCTACATCTTTTTCTCCAAGTCCTCCTAGATAATCATCAAGAGATTCTTTCTTTTCATCATAATCATCAAATGCAAACATTTCATTTGATTCTATCCGTTTTTTTAAGAACTCTACCAATCCAGACTTTTCTGTTTTTGGTCTTCCACCTTTAGATTTGGTATCATCTTCAAAGTCTGGAGCAACTCCTTCATCTAAGATTTCATTCAGTACTTCTTTAATTTCTGTTTTATCTTCTACATTATTTGTAGTAGAATTAAATGTACCACTAGTTTTAACTTTTTCATCTTCATCTAAGAAATCTAAATTAGTTTGTTTCTTACTGAAAATATTTGGTTTAATTTCTGTTGCATCATTAGAAGAAGAAGTAATAATACTGTCTGCTCCTGGAGCTCCATCAAATAAACTATCAATATCAATATCTACTTGTTGTGCAGATGTTTGCACATTTGTTTCATTATTCATAACTGGTTGGTTTTTTATGTGTATGTCTACATTATTAATATACAACTTAAACTCTAAAAATTTATAAAATCTTTTCTAATAAGGTCTAAGGTGTGGACTATAGGGCTATAATTTTTTATTTCTTTTTCTGATTATTCATTTTAGATGCAGCTACATCATATTTATTTTTATTAGTTTCAGCAATTTGTAACTGTTTACTAGCTACATCTTTTTGAGTTTGTAATTTTTCTCTTTCTAATTCATGCTTCTGACTAGTTAAAGATGTTTTATTAACTTCCTGTTCACGTTTAAAATTCATAGTTTCCTGGAAATTCTTTGTATCTTCTATATGTTTTAAAGCATCAAGATAGTCAGACTGCTGATTTTTGTTAATATCTACAGCAGCTCCCATACCAGCACCTCTAATCTGAGCTTCAATAATTCTAGCTTGTCTATCTTTCTCAGACTCTTCAGCTTTAAATTTCTGTTGAGCTTGTAATTGTTGCTGTTCAAACTGTTGTTGCTGTTGTTGAAGTTCTTGTTGATGCTGTTGTTCTTCTTGTTTTTGTCTATTAACTTTTTCTTCAGCAGCTTTAAGAACACCTGTAAGTTCTCCTATAGACTCAGATTTAATAACATTTCCAAGATCATATATAGAAGCACCCATTGTATTGTTAGTAACAGCTAGTTGTTTAAGCTGTTCCATAACAGAACGAGAGTTAGTTTTAGTAGTACAGAATATATTAAGATCTCTTAAAAGAAGATCAGTACCATTCATTTGAAAGTTAACTTTTTCATCAGCTCCTGTAATATATTGTAAACGAAGACTAGGATTTTTAGAATGATAATATTGAGCAAGGTCAGTTCTCATCTGATGTACTCTAGGCATAAGGTTATCACTATGCTGTATAAAGTATTGTTCTGTCTGTGCATAGGAAGCATTAGTAGCCTGTTCTATAGCTGTAGCAGTTTGCTCTTGAGCTATCTGCATACCCATACGTTGTTGATTCAATCCTATTACAGCAAATGCTTCATTCTTAAAATAATCAGCCAATTTAATCCTAGAAAGCAAACGTTGTGTTTGTTCTAAATTAAGCACTTGATAGTGTTGAAAGTTAAGAGCATTCTCAGTGTTTGTAATAGATGTATCTAAAGGAAGCATTTGAAAGTTCTTCATTGCTACATATGCTTTAGATAGATTATTCTTTCCCCAGTCTTCACCCAATGAGTGACGTGGTAGAGCATTTTGATCAAGCATAATAACAGTACCAAGTTCATCCACTAAGATATCAGCTATCTGGTTGTTTACAATATTATAACCAATTTGGAATGGTTTCATAAGATCTACTAATGCTACAGATCTAGTATTTCTATCTCCAAATACTGCACCTTCTACAGGAAGTTTACAACCATACACTGTAGTATCTCCTTTAAATTGAAAAGGAACACGTCCTGGTTTACCTCCATTAAGTCCTAGGTATATTGGATTAATACCACCTGGATTATTCATTCCCCAGAAAGCTGGACGGTTAGGTCCAATCTTAACCCCACCCCACACTTCATTAATCCATATCCAATCTATATGTTCACCAAATATTAAATTGTCTTTACTTTTTTGTTTATATATTGATGTATCATATTCAGGTCTGTCTGTAACTTTATATTCTTCACTAACTATATCAGTAATAAATTCTCCTGTAGTAGTTATTTTAGTGAGGTGTCCAACCTTTCTTTGACTCTTCCAATAGATAGTTGAAACCCTAAGCATGTAGCTTTTACCAAAGTCTTGCAAGTCTTCAGAGTCTGATAAGATCCATTGTACAATATCTCCGAACTGACTTCCGGCATCATACAAAGAAGTAAACTGTCTATAAGCCAAAGAAGGCATTTGTGTATTCCATTCGTGAGATCTTGTGGGATCATAATATGTACCATCATTTTGATATCCTTGTATAGCATACCCAGCAGATCTTGCAGGATAGATAGCTTCTAAAGCTGCTAATTGTTCTTCTGTCATCATCCATCCAAATTTATCTACAACATCTGATATAGACATCATATCAAGTTTGCCCACCCAGTTACCTTGAGATATGTAACGAATGTCAGGAGATTTATGATAAAATGTAAGTAGTGGGTTCCATAACTCCACCTCATAATCATCTTCTTTCATATCAAAATGCCAAAACTCTCTATCAGTAATAAGACTATCTCTGAAAGCTCTTTCTTCTAATTCTTGCATTTTAAACCTTTCTTCATCTACAGATTTTTGATGAGATGCCCATTCTTCAATCATAGATCTATAATCTTTTTTAAAGAATGATTCAATCTCAGGAAGAGATTTAATTTTTTCAGGATCCATTTGTTGTTTAGCATCATCACTCTGAGGATCTAACCCCATCTCTGCCATCTTCATCATTTGTTTTTGTTGAGCTTGAGATAAAAGAGTTTCCTCTATCATACCTCTTTTAGCTTCCAACATTTCATTATAAGACTGATCATCCACAGCCCTAAACATAATTCTTGAACTCCTTTTAGAGAATTCATTAGTTAATACATTAATTACATTAGGAATAATGGGATAAAACTTAAGTTCAAATGCTGATACATCTTCTTTAGTTAAAGTATCAATAAGATCACCCATTTCATTATCTTCCTCTACAATATAATCTTGCTTATCTATAATACCTTTAGCAAGCTTGTAGTTTTTCATTAAACGTCTAGCATTACGTCTAAGCTGTTTCATTCCCTGAAACTCTAACCAATCTAAGTTCCAAGCTCTCCATTGATCATCTTTTTCTTTTTCAGAAACAAATTGAAATGGTTGAATAAGAGTACCCATTTTATTGTACTCTGTCTTAGCTCCAGCTTTTACTTGTAAGGCATTATATATTTGCATGGTAATTAATTAGTTATGTCTTCAGTTATAATATATGTAATAATAGAAGGTCCTGTAGTATTTGTAAATGTAAAACTTCCAGTATTTAAATCTGAAATAGTTGTTGTATATGTCATCTTATATTTTTAAATGCATTACGTTTAGGACTCATCATGGAGCTTCCTTTATTGGCTCCAATATGTCTAAAGGGACTATGATTTAATTTACTAAATTTTCGGGAGACGTCCAAGTTTTTATTTGTAACCTCTGTACGTTTAGATATCCCTCTATTAGCTTGTTGTACTTTAGCAAATGCTACTAGTGCACAAAATGCTACAAGTCTATCCACGTTTAGTCCATCATAATAAGCTTGCATCTCTTTAAGTAACATAGGATCTGGAATACGTTCCACTCCATATATTGTCTTAGTTATTGTTCCATCTGGTTCTACTTCTTGGTCTAACTCCTCTTGTAAAAACTCAATACCATATGAAAGTATATTTCCTTTAAATAGTGTACCCACGTTTTTCCAGCCGTATTCTTGGAATACATTAGAATTAGCTCCTATATCTTTCAAGAATAACATCATGTTCTTAGGTACTAAATAACGTTGCTTTTTTCTCTCCATCATATAATGAATAAACAATGATACGTTATTTTCTACAAGTGTCCATGCATTATACCATTCTACAAGTATTTCTAATCTCTCGTGGGTTTTTTTAATATCATCAAACCTTCCACACCAACTAGCTACAATACCATCTCTTTCTATAGTGTGTGTTAAATTTTCTCCATCATTCTTTATAACTTCTACAGCATTCTTATATACATATATAGAACAAAGAGAATCTGATGTAGTAGTCTTACCTTCACTAACAGGATCTATAGAAGCATAGTACATTCCAAATTGAGGATCTTTACATGGACGTTCATATATACATATCACTCCTTCTTTGTCTTCAGCTTTTTTACTTAAAGGAAATTCCATAATAGGAGCTTTCCTAGAAACTTTATCTATAATTTTACCTTCAGCATCTCTAGAGAGTTCTAAATATTCAACAGAATATTCTTTATCTTGAATACGTTGTAGTTGTTTAGATACAAGATGTGGAGGAAATACAGATTCTTTTCTAGTAGCAAAAGCTTCTTCTATAGTGGTGGGTTTCTGAGATATACGTAGCTGGTATTGATCAGGAGGAAGATCTTTATACCACTGCTTACGTTCTTCTATAATGGCTTCTAAAGCTTCTTTAACCAAGGAGTTACCAGCTTCATCTATATACGGAGGCATCGACCACTGCTCTGGTATAAATAAGCCGGTTTCTCCAATGGTTCCTTTATTATCTATTAGGTTACTCTTAACAGCAAACATCCCATACCTATGAGGATATAAGATCATATCTTTGAGGGGCTGACATTGTTCAAGATCACCCACTGATCCTGCTGCTATAAATGTTCCTGTAGTCACCATACCAGATTGCATAGCAGGTCTCATAAACTCATATGTGTCCATCATCTTAGGGGCAATACCAGCTTCTTCATGAAAGAAATATGTTACGGGACCACCCACACCATTTGTAGGATCTTTCTCAAAGGACGTGCCTGTAATGATTGATTTATTACCTCTGTACGTATCCCTGTTGTTTACCCTCACTTTAATTCTCTGCTGCCATGAAAATATCTTATCAGGCTCAGATGGTCTATACCAAGCTGTATGTTCATTAAGGAAGTTCCTATATTCATTAAGCATCCTCCAAGAACCTTTCTCAGATATATAATCTTTAAGACTAGCTCCTATTTTATTAACAGAACCTTCTTCAAACCAATAAGCATTAATAAGCTTACCCATATGAAAATAAGAACTAGCTATCTGACGTTTCTTAAGTATGGGTAGATGTTTGTAAGATAGTTCCCCAAGCCATTCATATAAAGCTAAATGATATTGTGTATCTCGTACATCAGCAAATCCAAACTGTTTAATCTCTTTATTATATATAGGTAGAAAGTTAATCCACATATAATAGTCTCTAGTAAGATACCATGTAAGATCACCTTCTTTATATATTACACCGAATCTACATTTAGCTTTTTGGTCATCCCAATAGGCCATAAAGTCTTTACTCTTTAATGGAGCTTGACAGTAGTATCCCAATCTTTGAAACCTTCTGGCTTCATGATTAAACTGTTTAGAAATACTTACAGTGAAACCATAACCCTCATCAGGACCAGCATCTTTAAATACAGAACGTACAAAGTCACGAAAGTCTTCACGTTTACTAAAAGGTGTTACACTCCAAACACCATCAGTGTAAGTGGGTACTTCTATATAATTACTTGTTTTTTCCACTAGTTAGTTTTTCTATAAGAATTTTATCACCTTTTGTTCTATGTAATAAGTCTAATAGAGTTGGTAGTTCTTTACTTCTTAATACATTAATATCTTCATAATCATTCCAATATTGTGTATATGTTTCACGTGGAAAAGCTGCCCATTGATTTGCATAAGCATTGTAATGAAATATCCAATCTTCTAAATAAGCCATGTCTTGATTCATATATTTATTTGTTTTATTGATCATAAGCTAAATTTTGTCCACCTCTAACAGAAGACTGTTGTTCTTCCATAAGATCTTTATATACACCCTTAAATGATTGACGTACAGCATCATACTTCTCAGCCATTCTTAATAATGCTGGGCTAGATCCATCTCTACCAAATGTAAGTTCTTCACTGGCCATACTCTTTCCCATCTTATCTAAAAACACTTTGATACCATGATATGCTCTATATGTAGGAGTTTCATATAATCTTTTACACATAGTCAAAGCATGTGCAATTTTATCATCATCAAGACTAAAGTCAGCATCTGTTTCTTTTAGTATAAGATGTTCTTTATCTTCTTCTGGTACATCAAAGAATGGATTCATGTCTGGGTTAGGACAAGTCATATAAAATAAATAACTGTATATTTTTATATAATCTTCTGGATATTCGTCCATTATATCTTTAAGAAATTTTAATGTATAACAATGTTCTGAAGGAATCACTTTACCATTCTGTATATCTAATAGTCTTATCATTTTCTATCCATTGAAATGTTTTTACAAAATCTTATTTCTTTATTATTTAAAGTCCAAATTTCTCCATTATCCATAGCACACGTAAATAACAGATCATGTTCTTGACTATAGTCTATTACTAAAAATGCATATCCTTCCATACCATCAGATAGTCTATATATAGGTATCATTGGATCAAGCTGTAACATTATAGTTTTTCCTTTGTTTGTCTTAATAAATCTTTAGCTCCATTCTTAGCCATTCCTCTAAGAAGAGCTTGATTCTTTAATTCATCATTATGTATCCAGCTAATTCTATTATAATGTTTTTCTTTTTCAGACATATAATATCTTCTAGCTAATACACTTGTATCAAGTGTGCCATTATCATATTCATCTAACAGCTCTGCTAATGTAGGTATTTTATTTTCCGTTGTACTCATAGTCTAATATTTTACCGACTAAGTCAGATCGGTGGTTATGTTTAAGTTTAACCCATTTAATCTCTGGGATTTTTTTACTAAGTTCTATTGCATAAGATAATCCATTAAATGGATCTTTAATATCCTTCTGTTCATTGTCACCATTAATTATAATCCTACCATTCTTTCCAAGCCTTGTAAGAATAGCAAGCATCTCTGCCTTAGTAAGGTTTTGTGCTTCTTCCACCACAAGTATATCATCAACCGTTTTACCACGTATGAATTGTACAGGCAATGCCACCACCCTTCCATCTTGTATAAGGGCATCAATCTTAACCTTATCATAGCATTTAACCAAGTTTTCCTGAAAGGCTTCCAAGTAAGGATCAAACTTTTCATTAAGACTACCAGGAAGAAAACCAAGAGAATGGCCCACTTCAACAGCTGCTCTAGTAACATAGATGTTATCATATTCTTTTTTAAATATAAAATCAAGAGCTGTTTGAGCAGAGACAAGACTTTTACCACAGCCAGCCCTACCTGTAATAACAACTATTTGATTTTCTCTAATTAATCTTTTAGTTTCTTTCTGTTCATCATTAAGAGTGATGGCATACTTAATGTCATTCTTTAAAACTTTTTTTTGCTTTTCCATTAATGGGATTTTAGTTTGTTTCTATTATCTTCTAACCAGTGTATAACATTAATTGCTTCTTGTTTAAGATAGGGAAGGTCATACTGCACTATATCTTTAACAATAGGATTACCATCATTATCAAGAGCAGATATAGGATTGTCAAATTTATCCCGTCCGGCTTCTTCAAACATGATGTGATGAATTGTGAGAATGCCTGGGCTAAGCTTAGGATTATGTTTAAGAATAATAAACATATACATACTAAGCTGTAAAGCATAGTGGTTAAGGTGACAGTCATCAAGATGACTGATAGGAGGAGACATTTTTTGAGAGATGCCTTCCCAATTAGTAAATCCTTCAACTTTAATTTCTTTATTTGTTTTATAATCAGTGATGTGCACTTTACCATCTACCACTTCTACTAGATCAGACTGTCCACATATACCAGCAGACTTAAGATAGACCATGTGTTCTGGATAGACACCATCAGTAAGTTTTTGAGGAGAAGAATGTTTAACCCCCTCAATTTCAATGGGTTTAAATACAGGAACTGTAAGTCCATGTCTTTCCATATTATTAAGTCCACATATATCAGCTTCTCTTTGATTGTGATACCATGTGCCTAATGTTGTAGCTCTTAATGCTTCAGCTTTCCAAGCTTCTTTAATTTCTGTTGGAGTCATCCCATACCACTTACTCTTCTTACTTTTAGCCACTCTTCCTGCTATCTTATCTGCATCAAAGGGTTGTTTAAAGTTTGATATAAGACTAGTGACACTTAACCAATTAATATCTTCTGCACTTGTGTATTTGTGATTGTGGGCTGTAAATTTTAATATACTCATATTCCTAATTTTTGATTTAGTTGGTCTTCTTCTTCCTGTGTAAGTTCAGCAATCCACTTACCTAAAGGACATTCACTTGAAAGACTTCTTGTTTTAAACCCTAATGAACATCCACATCCTCCTTGTCTTTGATCACAGCATGGTGTACTTCCTACGACCATACAACCTTTATCATCAGTGGTGTATAACTGGCATGTTTCACAAATCTGCATTCTCTGTTGTGCAATTTCTTCCACATCTGCACTTTTGAATATGCTATTTCGTACCCCTTCTATGATTTGTCCTTTTGCTTTCCAGATTTTTATTATATTTTCCTTTAGAGACATTAGCTACTTTTTTATGAAGTTTAATAAAATCTTTTCTTTGACCTTCTTCTTCTATATTTTTTTTAATAGCCTTAAGATCAAATAAAGTCTCAGCTGTTTTAAACCTAGCTGTCATTTGTTGCATTCCTTTTTGTTTGTTATTCTCTTCCCACTTTTCTAACATATCTATCTTATCATCTATCTTCCAATCCTTAATAACAAAATCACCTAGGTTAGTCAGATGAATACGTTGATGTTTTAAACTAGACAAAGACTTTCTTATCTCAGCCCAGTAGTAATCTATAAGATCTTCTACAAGAGATTCAGGTAGGCATGTTTGTTTTGCAACAGCTGGTATAAACTCTTTAGCTTTCCGTGGTCTCAACACTTAAAAATTTAAAATCAAGAAGAACAGTTCCCTCTGAATATATTTTAATATCTGGATTGATAAATATCTTTTTCTTATTTTTTCCTTCTTTAATTATTAAGTTTTTCTTTTCAGCTTTAGCAAGGCAGTTACGTACAGACTGTGTACTAGAGAATATATCTTTAGTGTGTGCCTTTGTACAAAAACTAGTCAACTCTTGATCTCCTTCTAAAGCCAAGTAAGTGAGGCAGTTTAGGTCTGCCTCACTTGTAGATATTTTATTAAGATAGCAATGAGTGAGTAGTTGATATTTTACAATATCCCACTTGCTCATCTTCACTTTCTTATTTACTTGGTTTACTAATGCCATTCTTATTTTTTTAACTTACGTTGAGCTGGTTCTGAATCTTTAGGTACTAACACTTCATCACCCACTTTAAAGCCTTGTTCTTCTAACTCTGGATTTTGGTCCATATCTTCTTGTGTAAGATTGTGAGGAACAGCATCAGCAGGAGGAGTGGGGTTGGTCATTTGAGCAATAAACCCAAGAGCCTTTAACTCTCTAGCCCTAGCATCAGCTAAGTCAGCATTAACTACTTGTAATTCTAATTGAATCTTTTTTACTTCAATTTGTTCTGTAAGAAACCTTACCACTTCTTCTTTAGAAGGAGCTTGTTCTGTAGGAGCTTCCGTTGGTTTTTTTGACATGTTGTTTATTTTATTGGTTTATAATTCAAGATCATTTTCTGAGCTACTAGCTTCTTCTTCATAATACTGCTTAAGCAAAGAGAAGAAGTCTCTATAAGGAGTGTCTATAATATAAGCATCCCCCGTCTTTGTAAAGACAGTGGTGCACCCATATACATTCATATCCTCATCTTCTGATGTAAGCTTGGCAGCCTCCACCATATCCATATGGAATATAAAAGGCATCCACTTACCCTCATCCTTAATACCAAGACTCTCTGCTTTAGAGATCTCTATACTGTGACAGTTAAGACTACATTCATGTAACATATTATATATTGGTTTTTGGTTTATAAGATCTTTGATATTCAGTGTAGTTGATATACTTACTCCTATTACTAGCTTTAATAATCTGCTTAGCAATCATTCTTTCAACAACCCCATCCCTTACATCAATAACAGGGACTTGAATTGTTCTACCATACTTGTCATCTATCTCTAAATAGTGAGAAAGTCTTTCTTCATTTTTTGTTGGCTCCATACTATAATATACTTTAAATGTTTAAACTTGTCAAATTTAATATATGTAAAATTATTTTTTTTATATAATTTTCCACATGATGTTAATAACCCCCCCCTTGCTAAAAAAATGTTTTGTGATAGAGAGAGGGAATGGTTCTTGGCTTGAAACCCCCACTCTGTTTTGGTGGGCAGGTGTGCCCCCATAAAGTTTCATTCATTAACCTTAAAATATAAATAAGATGAACATTCAAACTTTAAGAGACTTTTGTCAAAGCCGTAACTTTGTAGAGATCCATAAAACTATTCGTGAGAATAATAATGGCTACCCCTACATAACGTTTATTGACTCTAAGAATGTAGCTGAAAACATCTACTTCTCCAAGAGTCAATCAGCAAACGTTGCTGAAGGTATGTTAGTTACTCCATCAATCCTTAGGGATTTAAGAGTAGCTTCTGTCTTCAACGTGAACGGTGAAGAGAGAACCAAGCTCTGTGGTGCTGGAGAGTCTCAACGTCTAAGCCTAGACGACCTCTTGTAAGGCACAACAACACCTACAGTACATCATGTATTGTAGGTGTTTTTTTAAAAGTCCCGAGACAATCTACCAACACTAGCAATATATTTTTTTTATTGTCCCGTAAAGATCTACCAACTTGACTATAACTAGTTGTTATTCAATTAGTTGTGTGGGTATGTGAGGGTGGTAGGAATCAATCCTATGTATTCTTTATGTATGTAAATTGTCTCTATAAATAAAATTTCGGCCGGATTAAATGGCTATAA
>Ga0304728_1000375_pt1 | contig 38143 bp, 61 predicted proteins | sample C_130625_MF_Meta_FD_190476 | JGI IMG/M metagenome (GOLD analysis project Ga0304728, IMG submission 190476) | Freshwater microbial communities from Lake Croche, Canada to study carbon cycling - C_130625_MF_MetaG (v2) (version 2) | ecosystem: Environmental > Aquatic > Freshwater > Lake | place... | reverse complement strand
TTGATAAGTTTAGATGTGCTTTCAGCACCTGCAACAGCATCAAGTTGTGCTTGAGTCTTTCCAGTTGTTCCTATTTTTTCTGTATAATAACGATCATCATCTGGTGTGTATGCCATTGCCTACCCCATAAATCCGAAGTCTTTAAGGACTTGTTGTGTAGCGGATGCTACTTCTTGATTAGCTTGCTGTGTGTATTGCCAACGATTATCTTTACGTAAAGCCTTTTGATAATCGTAAAGGTTCATTTCACCTTGTGGTGTGATAGCACTACGAAGTACTGGATCATTAAGGCTAATTGAATTTGGATCTTGAATTTCTAATGTAGCAGCCATAGTCTTCTTGTAAGGACTATAGATTGTTGCTAGATCAATACCATTAGCAATCATTTTCTTGACAGAATCAGGCTGACCTAATGCTGCAATATCACGAATTTGTTGCTTTATATTATCAACTTTTTCACCTTGATTGATTGCTGAAATCCAACCAGATAATTTATCACCAAAATCATTGTTAAGGTCTAAACCGTTAGCAACTGCTGTTTTTTGTAAATCAGATGCAGTTGTGCCAGCAGTACCAGTTATATACTTACCCTCTTTATTAGCACCAAACTTGAGTGCTGAATCAATTTGAGATGAACCAGTATAACTATTAGCAGTAATGCCTTTGTCATAAAGAGACTTTGCTAGAGCAGAGACTTCTTCAGGAGTATTGGATGCTCCAGTTTCTAAAATTTTGTCATTGATAATTGCTTCATACTCTGCAAGACCACGACCATAAGCGGTTGTCTGTTTGGCTTCAAGAATCTTAGTAAGATCATTACCAGCTGCAGCAATCAACTTATCATAAATCTTCTTATCACTAAGACGTTTTACTAAGTCTGGTGCTTCATTAAGAATTGTATCTGCTTCAGATTTAAGTGTTTTGTTCTTATCAATTGCACTGATAATAAATTGAACTGGATCTAAACCTGTAGTAGTTCTAGTTCCATTTGCCGTGTACTGAACCATTGTTGGATTCTTTGCTTGTGCTGCAGTAAGTGCTTTAGTAAAACTAGCAATTTCTTCTGGTGTAGCATTTCGCTTTAAACGATCTTGGAATACCTTATTGATTTCTGATTCAGCATCTGTTGCACTATAAACTGTTGAATAAACGCCTGTTGTTCCAGGAGTGCCTATCCCGGTTTTACCTGTACCAGCAGCTCCACCACCAAGACCAATGTCAGCAGTAGGTGCAGTAATAAAACTAAGAAGATCTGTTCCTTTAAGTGTTGCATTTGGAAGCATTGCACGATTACCGGCAACTGTACCCAAAGCCTTTTGGAAATCTAAAGACCACTTGCCATCAGTAGAACCTTTGTAAACTGAAGGAAAATTCTTCTTTAGATCAATCTGTGCTTTGGCAAGGATACTACTATTAGCAGGATCTGAAAGAAAAGTAATGATTTCATTAAGAGGTTTTTCAGGAACAGTTCCTGCGCCACTAGTACCGCCAGTAGTACCTTGAGCAATTACTGGAATTGCTACCTTTGGTGCAGGCAAAGCAGTTACCGCAACACCAGCCTTTTGTGCATCATCAAATGCTTGCTGTGCTTTTTGGTAAGCAGCAATATAGCCTTCTTGACCTTTATATCCAGCAAACTTTCCTTCTGCTTTAGCAAGTTCTTCAATAGCCTTGCTATATACAGATTGTGCTACCTTGCTTTTAGCAGCGGTAATCTTTGAAGTTTCGGCTTCTTTTTTAGCACGACTAAGTTCTAGGTTAGCAGCGTTCTTTGCCTCTTGTGCAGTCTTGTAATCTTCTACAGCTTTGTTATACAAAGGTTCTAGTTTTGCAATTGCTTCTTTATTTTTATTCTTAACTGCAAGGTTGTAGTCACGCTCAAGACCACCACGACCACCGGTACCATTAAGAATGTCATAGGCTTTTCTTGCCTTTTCGGAGGCAACGCCAAGCTCTTTCTGGAGTTGATCTAAACTCTTAGCCATTGGTTAGTCTCCTAGTAGTCTTCCGAATAGTACGTCATATGCCGCTTGTGTGTTTTCATTGTATTTTGCAAGTTGTTTCATTTGAGCAACAGTGTCATCTTTAAGCATTTTTGCTAGTTGCTGTGAACTTCCATATTGGTCATATGCCATTTTATTGTCCTGATATGTCTGATACAACTGTGACATTTCACGAAGTCTTGCTTCTGTCTTTGGACGAACATTAAGATTTTTTCCAAGCATTGCATTAAGTTCATCTAAAGTACGAAGACGATCAATAGCCTTCTGGCTTCCCTTTGAAAGTTCTTCTTGAACTAATGGACGTCCTGCAAAGAACACAGATTTCCACTGGTCAAAATCTTTACGCAGTTGTGTACGTTCATAATCTGTATAAGCAGTAGACAAGGAAGCATCAAAAGAATCCTTCTTTGTGTAATACTGGTTTAGATCCGCTGCTGTTTGAACCTCACGAAGGTAATCATCTACACGCTTGTATGTTGTAAGTCCTACGCTCTTCATAGCCTGGTAAGCATCCCAAGAGAATCCACTCTTGTGAGGGATAAGGAAGCCTGCAGCTGATGGGTATTGGTCGAACAGACCCTTATTTTGCAATACAAAGTTACCTGACTCAGCAGCATATCTTAATGGAGCAATAGTCTTCTTTTCTGTTTCAGTAATAGTAAATGGCATTTCATTTGGATAAAGTTCTATCCACTTAGCCATAGCAGCATTTACATCTCCTGGATACTGATTAAGTAAACCATTCCATAACTGCTTAAAGTTTGCCTTGCCATTATCAGAAATCCATTGTTCCATATCAGATTTAAGTTGAATCTGTGGTGAAGCAGGGACAACAAAGCCAAGTACAAATCGCATTGCAAGAATACTTTGTACAGTTGTTTTAATTCTTAGACGATAAGCCTCTTGTTCACCTGGTGTTGATGGAAGAAGATTGCCGTCTTTGTCGTAATTCTTTGGCAGTCCGTGACCTGATGCTTCTAAGTAAGTAACGCTTTTACGCCAGGCGCTTGCATATTGTGAGTTACGCTCATCTGTATTCATTGATGCGTATAAACGGTTAATATGTGCCGGTAAGATTGATGACAAGAACGGTTGTCCAGTTGCATACTTACCAAGTGCATAACCTTGAATAGTATCTGCTGCGCCCTTATCAATGTTGCTTACTAGGCTAGATAGAGTCTGGATACTAAGACCGGCAAGTGGTCCAGATAATGTTGGAACCATTGAATCTGGGTTCAAAGATGGTGTAAGCATCTTTAGCTGTGAACCAAATTGTATTGGAAATGGGACCTTGAACTGATCTCCAATACCTAAACGATCCATTGCATTTTGGACTGCGTTATATACAGGACCAATTCCTGGGTATACAAAATAGTCTTGACCTTGGTCATCCTTTTGTACCCAACCTGAGTGAGTAATACCTTCGTATGTTAAAGCACCCTTAACAATAGCCTCTGGGTTATAGCGAACTACACGGTACATACGACGATAAAAGTCTTCAGTTGCACGATAGAAACGAGCAAAGTTACGTGATGAGAAAGCAATCTGTGTACGAATCAATGGGTTATCTACATATTGTAGAACCTGATTCATAGCGCGTTCTTCAACAATTTTAGCCAATTCAACTTTTGCACGCTCTGTTGCAATAGTAATACCGGTAGTATTGGTTGCATCGATACCCTTTGTATGGGCATCAATCCACGCTTGCTCAAATCCATTTTCACGCATTTGCTTGCGTACTTTAATCATTTCTTCAATGACCATAGGTTGACGTGACATACGTGCGTTAGCCATACCAAGGAATGTCCAACCATTTGTCATCAATGATGACGTAATCTGACCAGCTTCTACAGCAGGAATAAGTGTTGGACCAACAATTGCGTGTGGAATATCATTTGGGTTAGTTGGAAGATCATCAATAGATAAACGTCCACTTACTTGATAGTTACCATATTTGTCGCTAACGCGAACCTTATTAAGAAGTTCTTGGTTAATCTCACCGTCACGCTTAACAAAGTGACTCTTAGAACGTTGAAACGCTAAGCGAATAATACCTTCTGAATCCATATCGTTTTGCAAACGAGCATCTTTTAAGAACTGCTTGCCATCTTTAGTATCAAGCCAAACGCGCATATTTTTAAGCGCCTTTGTTTCATCATCTAAATTAGCAATAGCAATCTTGCCTAGATCATCATTAGAGTAACGACCAATTTGCATAAGCCAAGAGTACATAGATGCTTCATCTTGTGGATTAAGAGCCTGTGGCTTGAACCCACGCTCACCTGGCTTCTTAACAAAGTTATCTTTAGAAGGTGCAATTTCTAATGCGTGTACACGCACACCCATTTGACGGGATAGATTAGTTGCACGAGTAATGTAATCATTACCGGTAACGTAGTTAAGTCCACCTTCAGATGCTACTGATAAGGCATTTTCAATGTCGCCAAATTGAAGTTGTTCTGTTAACAAATCAATTTCTTCTTTATTCATTGCGCCTTTGCCCATAGACTCACGGAAGCGATTGATGCGTCCTTCAGTTAAAGCACGAGCAAAGATCTGGCGTGATTGCTCTGTAATGCCACCTTGTAATTCTTTACTAAGGGTAGCAATTTCTGCTTGGTGCACAGCAATATCTGGATGACCTTTAGGTAATTCTTTAATTAGTTTGTTGATATTAGCAATCTCTGCTTTACCTGTTTCAAACTTAGTTTGAAGCTGTGTAAGTTCTCCTGTATACTTATCAACATCTTTCTTATTGACAAGACGCATTACAAGACCTAGTGGATTATCTGCCCAATTAGTATTGCCTTCTACCTTTTTAACTGCTTGAAGGTATGTGTTAATACGGGTTGAAAGTACGCGGCTCTTAGCCAATCCCCAAGGAGATTCACCAATTGCAAGGCTAACCATAAGATCTTCGCCTGCGTTACGAAGAGCATAACGAGGGCCAGCTAAAGTAAAGAATGACCAAGCACTAGTCATCTTGCTTGCAAGATCGCTATTGGCCACACCGATCATCTTCTGGAATAGACCATTACGTGATGCTGCACGGTCAATATCTGTAAGAGTTGGTGCTGCTACGAAGTTAGAAAAGTCAGATGGCAATGCACCCTTATCACGGAAAGCATCATCTAATCCAAAGATTGCATTAGTCTTACCAGTAAGTTGACGAACAATTTGCTGCCCTGGAAGAGTTGTGTTCATCCCACGGATCTCAGAAATGGTCTTCCAAAGTCCGTAGTAAACGTCCTTCTTTTTACCTACTTCTTCAATGCTATCAAATGCTTGTGCAAGCAACTTTGATTCACGTGTTGGTAAAACCATTACAGCTAGGCTATAAATTTTTTGTGAGGCATCTGGCGCTGTTACATCAAAGACATCGTCTTTGAACATAGGAGCACGTGAAAATGCTGCCTTGGCACGATCAATACGGTACTGAACATAGTCAGTTGAAAACCGTGCAATTTTCTTAGAAGGTGTTAGTGCAGTAACTTTATCAATAATAGCCTTTTGATTATTGATAATAGTTTCAGCAATACCATCTGAAGTTGATGCTCCACCAAACCACATATCATCTACAAGTTTTGGACCTACTGCATCTAGGCTAAATACTTTACGACCAGTAGTGACCGCTGCGATACGAGCCTGACGAAGTGGGTCCATACGAGGAATGATTACTCGCTGACGTCCTAGTTCACCTTTAAGCATTTCATCTAGTTGCTTAGTATTTTCAAAGAAAGCCTGTGCTGTTTTAGCATCCTGAATAGGAACTTTAGGAGTAAGAAAAGATTTGATAACTGAATCGCCAAATTCAGGAGCAAGTGTTGTTAAATCTCGTTTAGCAATAAGTGCTGCCTCTGGGCTTTTAGATGCTACAGCTTTTGAATAATTATTTAATGCTGCACCATATTGGTCCCAAAATGTAATTACCTGTGGGTTAGCAAATACTTCAGTAACTTTGTTGCCACCTACCACAACATCTAACGCATATTTGCTTACATCATAAGCACGCTTTGCTTTACCAGCAATAAGTAGTGGATCTGCAAGAACACGATATGCCGCATCAACTGCGCCAGAAACTGCCTTATAGAAAAGACCAGATCCTTCTAATTCTGCTGGAGTTACAAGATTTGCAACTTGACGTCCTGGAGAATACTTAGCAGCATTGACCGCATCAAGTGTATCTTGAAAGTTAGCACGAGCTGCTTTAATGTCTTCTGGGTTAATCCCCGGAATAACTTTATTAGTAGGATCTGCCAGCATCAGATACTTCTTTTGCTCTGGTGTAGCAGTTGCTAAAATCTTTGCAGGATCTTCTTGAGCAGCAAGACGCTGAGCAATATCTACTGCGTCATTTCCCCATTTAACCTTTGCATCAATGATGCGTGTAGGGCTAAAGACTTTATCGCCTTTGTCATTTGCAATAGTCCAGGCTGTTGAAAGGTCTACGCCTTGATCTGCTGCAATAGCACCAGTGCGATATGCACGAGTCATTACATCTGATACGTTACCAAGACCAGCAAGAACGTGACCACCGGCATAACCAATAGCATTGCCAAGAAGACCGCCTGTATAGTGCCAAGCAGTACCCAACCAACCACGTTGTGGTTTAATTGCTGGATCTTCGTTACCAAAATTCTTTTGTAAATTTTGTTGTTGTTCAGGAGTTAACTGGTTGTACTTAGCATTTGCTACACCAGATGGAAGATTAGAAAGTTCTTTATGAACTGTAAGAGACTTATTAAAAGCATCTAATTTTCTTTGATCTTCTGGCGATAACCCTGCTGCGAAAGCTGCTGCTTTTAGGCTATCAGACATCAGTTACCTTTCGCTAAGGCATCCTGATACAAGACAGCAATTTCACCTGTTGTGTCGTAAGGAAGCATCTTTGCTAAAGTATCTGAAATTTTTTCTGATGACTTAGCCATTGACAATACATTAGAACCAGCACCTGGTCCTATATCTACACCGTGTGTTACTGGTTCTCCTGGGCGTTGTGATGGATCAAATAATCCAACACCTGTTGGAGCTGCTGCCCCACCGCCTGTTGGGACTGTTGGTGCCTGTGAAAGCATTGGTGACTTAGGTGCTGTTGAAAGAGGCGCACCTGACTTATCTGCATTGTATGCAGTTGCATCACCATAAGATTGTGACTGGTATGAAAGATCAGTACGCTTCGAAAATGAGCCAGGACCTGATACACCCTGCATTGGGTTAGTGCGATCTTCAATCGCCATTTGTATCCTCCTGAATAGTTTCTAAATCTTGTGCGAAGTCATCCCAAATTTTATTAACTTTGGTTTCGCGGTTTGAGTGGTAAATTGATAATTCCATTAAAGACTCTGCAAGGTTTGTAATCACTTGACAGATATTGTAAATAAACTCTGTAAATATAACTAACGCATCAGTAGGACGTACTGGACGTGGCACTTCATTATTGTTATTCACGCCCAGTACTCCTGACTAATAATTACTTACCCTTCTTAACCATCTTGCCTGGCTTTGCAGCTCCAGCAAAAGGCATCTTAACATCGCCACCTTTTACCTTGGCTCCTGCTCCTGCTGCGCCGTGGATAGGCTTTGACATAGGTGCTGGTGCTTGTGATCCTTTATTCATATTTCACCTCCCTAGAAGTTATGCTGCGCCGCCGATTGATGCGAGCAATGATGCAATATCTGGCTTACCTTGAGGTGCGCCTTGTGGACCGCCAGCAGCAGGGGCTGCACCGCCAGGTTGTTCCATACTTGGCTGCAAGGCAGAGGCGGGAGCCATACCTGCTACTGGGGCTTGAGGTTGCATCGCTGCAGCCTCTGGCTGTGGCTCTGGCGCAAACGCCTTCTCCACAACATTTTCTATTGTCAATCCCTTTTGACGTCCCTTAATCATTTCTGCAAATGATCCTAGGATTTTAGAAGGGTCTTGTCCTTGTGCAATCATCTGTGGGATTGCTAAAGCAGTCTGTCCGATAGCTGCACGAAGAGCATCGCGCATCTCTTCGATGTCAACCTTCTGCTCTTCCTGAGTTACGTTAATCTCAATAGGAAGTTCACGACGAACATAGTCGCGTGAAATAAGTTTATCGCTACGCATCTGTAGCAAAGCTACTGTTGCGTTGTTTGGATTCATACCAGACATAATTCCGTAGCGAACATCTACAGTGTAATCACCATTGATTGCCTTGGAAGGAATGTATTTCATTGTGTAAGGTGTGCCGTCATCGACGCCACGGATTTCCTTGATGCGATTACCAAAGATCTTTTCATCAGTCTTAAAGCACAGTGCAATCAATTCAACAAACATATGTGCAAACTGTGCTTGTGCTGCCTTGATCTGTGTATCAAAACCAGCCTGTAATGCTTGTACACCACGGCCTGTAACGATAGATGCGTCTGTGTTACCGCCACGAGTTTCAGGATAACGAGCACCGGTACGTAGTTCACGCTCAAGGACCCCAGATTCTGCAAAGATTCCAGGTGGTAGATCTAGTGGAACACGACGGATGTTCTGTGGCTGGGATGAACGCATAATAGAATCTGGTCCAAGGGCCAGTTCTTGTACATCCTGTGGAATAGCAATAGGTGCTTGAATAGATTTTTCAGCAGCCTGAACCTGAAGTACTGCAAAGCGTGCACGAGCAAGTTGTACACCGAGCACATCATCATACTGACCACGTGCTTCACCATCGATAGATGGGCGCATTGCAACGCGAACCATACATTCACCGATTGGGTTTGGCGTATTAGATAGAACTAAGTTCTTACGCTCTGGTAGATAGATCATATCTTGGTCTTTGTCGTGGTAGCGAACTAAAGATAGATATGGAGAACCTGGTGTGTATTGGTTTCTACCTACGATGTCTTCGTAGAACTCTGGGTACATAGATGCCAATGTCTGTGCATCCATACCAACGATCTGTGTTAGAGATAAGCAACGACCAAAGCGGTCAATCTCTGGGTATGAACCAAATGGGTTAAGCATTTTCATAATTGGGTTGTTATTCTCGTAATCGAGTTCAACGCGACCAATCAACATACCGTAAGTGTTGTACCAATCTGCACCTACGTACATTTGTGTACCTAGTTCAGATCGATCTACATAGTAGTTTGCAATACGTGTACGAGTATCTGCAGCTTTACGAGCAGAATCAGATACCATATTAGAAGCGGTACAGTTAAAAGATGGAAGTGGTGCCATTGATTCAGCAAGGTCGCGAGCAGAGACGTCGATGATATTTGCGACGAGAGGCTTTGGATATTCCTCTGAGAACATAGCAGGGTAAACCTTGCTGATGTCTCCCTGACGCACTGAAAGGACATCACGCATACGACCATCACGCGCTGCGTACTTGGTCTGTAAACGAGATACCTTAGCGGTGACCTCTTTAATTGTTAGCACTAGTAATCCTTAATTAGTAAGTTAAGCCAGCGACCTTAGTTGGCCATTCGACCTTGTCTGTTGCAAGAGCCTGCGCTTTACCAGCTGCATACTTGCGATCTACTTCTGGGTTCATCTGTGGTGTCTTTACAGCACCCTTATCGATGTAATCTTCTTCTACAGCTTCTACCTTGTAGCTTGGATCTATTGCCATTGTTGTTCTCCTATTAGATGAATGTCTTATGCTTTTCTGCCAACATCTCATCGATGTTAACAACAATTCTTTTTCCCATTTCAGCGCGGGATAAGAAAGGATTCTTTAAGTGGTGCGTTGCGTACTGACCGTAGTTGAGCATCTCACGTGCTCTGATCTCACAGAACCACAGCGCCATCACCATATCGGTCTTGCCTTTAGTAGTTGGCGTCCAGGTTACAAGTTGTTCAATCAGAGATTTAACGTTTTCTGTTTGGTCACTTGGTAAATGGATTAAGTTATCTCTATGGTGCTTACCATCTGGTTGCTTAGTACCAAACAGTGTTGCCATAGATGCCACACCGAAACCGGTATCCCACTTGTTGGAACCGGTATGGTGTTCACGAAGGATTACACCACGTGTTGCTAGGTGCTGACGGATACCTTCGTCTTGCGTTAAGAAAGCCTGGAAAGCGTTCTTCTCAATAATCCACTCACTGGGTCCGTAAAGAGAAGTCCAGTTAATAATAATGTCGCGGATCTGCTGAGGCGACGGTCTAGTAATTTTCATAACGTCCACGATGTAGCGTTTAGATGTAGCGCGATCAATGGCGTAGCAAACAGCGGCGGTATCGCCGACAATTGCTGGGTCCATACCGCAGATATAGGTAAAGCCATTCAAATCTTTAGGATGACCGGGATGGCCCATCTCAAGGCGACCAGACTTACGCATACCGTCAATAGATCCACGAACACACACAGGATCAAAGGCTGCGTTTTCAGATACGTCCTGCTGTTGATAGATCAAAGCCCAGGTACTAGTATCCATAGCTTGGCGTTCGTTGTATAAGTTACGACCAGACCAACGGGGATATAACCCGTCCTCGTCCTGTTCGTTTATTTCTTGTCCATCAAAGGGAGCATCTGACTTAGGCCATAGGGTAACCCACTTGTCGGGGTCTTCATCTGGTTCAAGTAATGCTGGCATAGCAAGGTAGGTCCACGGAACAAGACCGCCCGGATAGCGGTCTTCTTGGCGTAGCTCGCGGTACAGGTCTACTGATGCAACGCGGGTTCCAATAATGATTAACTTACCAGTAGGGTTAAGACGGGATCGCACGTCTTGGGTAAGCCACTTAATCTGTCGTTCAAAGTCATTAGCGTTAGACATTGTGACTGCGTCGTCTACAATAATCATATCGGCACGCTTACCGTAGATCTGACCACCGATACCGACAGCCTCGATGTTTGGGTCTTTTTCACTGGACTCACGAAGCTCATCACCAAAGGTGACGCGGGTTGCTTGCCAGGAAGCGGTCTTAGAGTTAAACCCTACGCCAGCAGCATAAGCACTTTGGAGGTCTGCATACATAGGATGCGTTAGTCTTTGCTTGATGGCGTAGAGAAAGTCAGCAGCTAGTCGCTGGGTCTGGGACACAATTAGAACACGGAAGTTGGGATTGCGTGCTACTTGCCAGGTGACGTAGTCAACTGTAATGGTCATTGACTTGGCGTGGTTAGGCGGAATGTTTACAAGGATGCGGTTATTAGCCACACCCTTTTCAAACTTCATACTGGGATGTAACCATCTTGGCTCTCTGCCTTCGATGACATCTACAATGTTCATCTGGTGCGGAAAGGTCCGGCTGTGTAGGAAGCGTTGACGAAATTCTTGGAATGAGATGTCGTGGACATCCCCGCCTTGGAACTGCTTGTCCTTCAAACCCAAACGGGTTCGGTCAATCTTGTCTGCAAAAACTTTGTCGGTACGACGGTAGTACTCATAAGTCTTCATAGACTTACCAGCTGAGCCGCAAGCGGCGTCAATGGTCATACCTTCTGCTACGCATCCTAAGATGATGCGCTTGGCTATATCTGCTGAGTTCTCAGCCACTTAGATCTCCTAGTACCGGACGGGCCGGAATAGATTTCATTTATACTAGGGAAGTTGATTATACTGGGCATTGTCTCACATAGTGAGATCTACTAGTAGATAGAACTCACCCTACTAAAAAGCACCGCAGCGGGAGTAAACTCCCGAACAAGCTACAGCGTAGTGAGGGGTAAGTACCGCTTCGGCCTAGGGGCCTACGCGGAGGGTTTAACCCCGTAGCGTAGGGTCGTAAACTGGACCTCTTCCCCACTTTACTCCCCTACTATATATAAGGCAGGAAATTTTAACCATTTCCCGCTTTTGGTACTGTGACCTTACTCACACATACTATAACCGCAGGTCAGAGCGGTATTGATCCCAGCTGATTAGGGAGATTCACTTTAGGAAATATATTTATTTGGGGAGTATACATACCACCGCGCTGCTGGTTTAACACCTGGGGTCGCGGTTTTCGGGGCAGACGGGGCAAGGTTGAGGGTTGGACACGGCAAGGGCAGACTGTCTACGGTGTTTTGCTAAGCATAGACGGGCTGACAGTACCCTCGGCACACTCTTACTCTCTCCCCTAATTGTTTAACTATGCGCTAACCCTTGCAGCTTTAACCCTTGCAGCTGCTAACCGGTGACCTAATCGCCTAACCTTGTCCGGTGATCTAGTGCCATAACCCGCTAACTATTACCCGCTAACTATTAGACATAACGCGCCTAATTGTCTACCGTGTTAGGCCATAGATCGTTATCTAATCGTTACCTAAATAAGTCACTAAGTTAGACATAACGGTATAGTACGTGGTATTTTACTCTCATAGAGCTAAACACTTACATAATCAAGCTCTATGGATAAGGGTTAGAACAATGGCTACAACACTACATCTAGGCGATTGTCAAAACGATTGCATTATCTGCGAACATAACTATCACAATGGACAGGACATCTGCGATGTCTGCGGTAAAGACTTTACATCTAAGACAGAATGGAGAATTGCATAATGACTACCTACGACGAGATTATGGAAGAGATCAAGCAAGAGATTGAACAGGGACAGGATCTAGACTCTATCAAGGATCGTGCCTATGAATACGTGGACAATTATGTCCCTGTTTATAACAATAGAATTATAGAAGAGTGGCAAGAGATGCCGGGAGATTACGACGATAGAGGATCTGCAGAACTAGGCCATAGAGAAGAGGTTACCATCATCGGCCTAATGACATCCGACTTATACATCTATTACACGGAGCTTGTTGATCTAGTGCTTAGCGATCTAGAAGAAGAATTGGAGAGTGTAGAGTAATGAAATACCTAACCCGTCGCGGATGGATTGTTCTTGTTATCTTGCCCGCGCTTATCGTAATCGCCGGGCTTGTGTGGATCTCCGGGCACGTGTGGTACGTGCCTAGCGATACCGGCGGACACTATTGTTTTGACACAATGGTCAATTGTTACGCCGATAGCTTTCACTAGGTAGGTGACTATCCTCTCCCGGGCTATCCGGGAGAGAGGTAGCCGGTACCTAGCCGGGAATTACTAAGAGAATAAGGGTTAAGTAATGAATAAGAAGACACACGTAAAGCTCGTGGACATAGAGACCCGCGAGGTAATGGGAGAGGGAGACCTCACCCCTGCAGCTGTTAAGCGATTGATTAAGCATTATAAGACTTTTGGATACTATTTAGAGGTGGTGGCGTAATGGCTAAGTTAGAGCTGCTAGTAGAGCGCGACGGTAATCACATCCTAGGCAACTTTTGGCGTGTAGTTGCGTACAAGGGAGAGAGCAGACTAGGGGAGAAGATTTACGCCGGTTACACTAAGCGCGAGGCTATGTCCCTAGCGCGTAATTACTTTACAGGGAGAAAATAATGCGTAAAGTCTTAGAAAATGGGATAAACGTCTGCCTACCTTGTGGAGACGGTTTAGATGGTGCAATTATAGATTATGAGATAGAGAGAAACGAAACAGATCCCGATTGCGATGTCTGCAATAAGTAGCGGTAGAGTACGGTAGGCTTGTTATCCTTTCCCGCGGTAGCGGGAGAGGGTAAGAGGTAGATCGCCTCAACACTAATAAGGGAGAAAGTAAAATGAAAGTAACCTGTAAAGAGAGAGAGCTGCAAAGCTACGTTAAGAGTATAGAGATTGAGGTAGAGGGAGAGACTTACCTTGCAGACCTTACTTATGATAGTTACAGCGGATACACGCTGCAATTTATTAGTAAAGAGGGAAAGATAATTGACTCTCCGCAATGGGCATTAGACTATGAAAAGCAGATCGAACCGGGGCATTGGCGCTCACTAGAGTATGACTTAGATGAGGCCAGCGGTAATTGGGAATTCGTAACCGACGTAATGAGACAGGAGATCACACTATGAAATACGAATGTGAAGTGTGCGGACACGGTGAGTACCTTGTGCTTGTGATGAGCGTGGGAGACGTAGTGTGCGAGGGCTGCGGACAATGGCAAGACGCAGAATTTAACGACGTGTGGGAGAGAGTGAGCTAATGAGTTACGAACCCGATTGGAATGACCCTGTATTTTATGCGGAAGAATTTGAGGACACTATTAAATGCTTTATCTGCGGTGACCCGTTAGATCGAGATGACATAGTGTGGGCAGATGAAGAGGGGCAGATAGGGAAAGAGGGCAACGATACAGCGTGGTGCGTACCGTGCTTACCATCAGAAAAGGGAGACAACAATGAATGAAGAATACCTACGGGCTAAGTTTAACTTATGCCTAGATCAATCTGAGAAAAACATCAAAGAGGAAGACATAGCCAACGCGATTAAGAACTTAGAGCGTGCCAACAGGGCAATGGCTCGTATCTTTAACTTAGAGGAGGAAGAGAATGAATAAGGTAACAGGCTTTACTATCTTTAATAAGCAAACAGGACAGAAGTTAGCAACGCTTCCCTTAACTATCCCTATCGGTGCAACAGTAGAGGCGTACGAGAGAGACGGACACAGCGTGAGCTGGGGTTGGGAGGAGAATAATGAGTAACATCTACACCATACACCCACCAAAATCTGATCTAATCCTATTCTATGAAGTCTTGACACCCAACGGAGAGAATGAATGGGGAGGGGCGAACGCTGAGCACGCTATCGAATGGCTATCTCGTGCTCCCTCCGGCTCCCGAGTGCTAGTATCTGCTTGGGATAGTGATGAGGAGGACGCTCATCTAGTAGGTCAAACGCTAGACATAACAGAGATCGTGAGGGCAGCTAGTTTATGAAAGAAGTCAGTGGCAAACAAGCCATTCATTACCGTAATTACAGACGGGCGAGAGACAAAGCCTTAGTGCGCCTTGCTCATCTGTATCCAGACACGTATAAGCAACTGCTTGACGAACAAAGGAGTTTTGATGAGCAAGAAGGCACTACTTGGAGTATTGCTAGTGATAGTAAGCTCACTATTACTACACGCACACGTGCGAACGCCGTCCCTGATGTCGCAGGACGTACCGATTATGAAAGCGCGGACGAAGGCAACTATGGAGGAGAAGCGTGAGAACAAGGCACTTACAGTTAGTTACGCATACGCACTCGGTTACAGTAAGAAGCAAGTCTCTTGCCTTGTCACCTTATGGACCGGTGAGAGCAGGTTTGACCACCTCGCAGACAACAAGCGATCAACAGCTTACGGAATTGCTCAACTGCTTGGAGAGAAAGATAGCGATCCTAGTATCCAAATCCTCCACGGTATTAGATACATTGGAGCAAGGTACAAAAGCAATTCGTGCCTCGCACTTAGACACCACCAACGAAAACACTGGTACTAGTGAGACTACTTGATCTTTACTGCAAGGCAGGGGGAGCAAGTAAAGGCTACGCTGATGCCGGTTTTGAGGTAGTGGGCATTGACATCAAGAAGCAGAAGCGTTATCCCTATTAGTTCATACAAGCAGATTGCTTGGAGATACTGCAAGACTTAGATTACTTACGTACTTTTGATGTGATCGCAGCTAGCCCACCGTGTCAAACGCATAGTGCAACTAAGCACTTGCGTAATGCACAAGGCAAAAGCACGGACAAAGTAGATCTAATCCCACAAACAAGGGAGAGTCTTGTTGTCAGTGGGGTGTCTTATGTAATTGAAAATGTTCCGGGTGCGCCATTGATTAACCCGGTACAGTTTTGTGGTTCATCTTTTGATCTAAAAGTACGCAGACATAGACTCTTTGAGTCTAGTGTGCAACTAACAGGTTCAGTATGTGACCACAAAAAGCAGGGAAAGCCAGTTGGTATCTACGGATCTATGCGTGATGAAATTCCGGGGGGGGGCACACTGCAAAGACAATAGAGCAAGCACGTGAAGCAATGGGTATTGACTGGATGATCTGGGGTGAATTAGTAGAAGCTATCCCACCTGTGTATACTCGTACCATAGGTAAACAACTAATAGATGTGTTAGGTTTCTAACCCTTTCCTAACAAAACAAAAAGCCCCTGTCGGATAACCGGCGGGGGCTTCTTGCTAGCACTCTATCAGGCGGGATTGCCTGCAAGAGGAAATAATTATAACTTGCGTATCCAGACTTGTAAACCACTTTCCAGTAACTCATACTCACCAGCGTGTCGTTCGAGGAAGAGATCGATGCCTAGCTTGGGAGACTTAGAGGCAGGCAAGTGTTGTCCCCATTGGTAATCATCAAAGGCCATAATGCCACCAGGTTTTAATAAAGGCCACGATAGTTCAGCATCTAGTAGTGCACCAGCTGCGGTGTGGTCTGCGTCTATGTAAATAAAATCAAATAGATTACTGCGCTCTTTATTACTTATCAAGAAGTTGTAAGTGTTGTTACGCGCAGATCGCACGTTAGGGTAAGGTTCCATACGCTTCTTGTAGAACTCGTAGACATCACTAAAACTAATAGACTTATGTACCTCTTCATCGCTGCCATACCAGGTATCAACATCAAGCAACAGAGTATTTTCACCAGTCAAAATATTATCCAATAGCCATACGCTGGCGTCACCTGTATACACGCCAAGCTGGAGGAACTTCAAATTATGTTGGCCCGCTAGCGGAAATAGATACTTTCTAAAGTTAGGCTTAGCGTATGCGCTAAACCAATCGGGAAAGTCAGTCATCTTTGCCCCAGCCAGTACCCTTGAAGGTGATGGTAGGTGCATCCCACTTGCGTATCATTGGTATGTGACAGTCAAAGCAGGAAGGAGTCAGTGCCTCATCTGTAATCTTGCGTTCAATTGTTAGTTCACTCTTGCACTCGGTGCAACGATAGTCATACATCATAAGCGTACTGCCTCCTCAATAGGTAGATACCCTACCAACTTACTTACTTTATTAGAACGTGCAAACTCTGTTGTCGCTGGCATCCAGTGACTTACCCATTCAGGTTCTGGTACATCCATTAGGTCAAAAGAAAAGACACCTAACGGTGTCGAGTTAATGTAGAACGGGATGAGATCTCGCTCAGCAGCCTGCGTTATGAGCTTGCGATACTTCATCTCTTCAATCAGTAACGTGGGATAGTGAGTGTGTCTGCATTTGAGTTCAATGTAATGACCTGCTGCTTGCGAGATACAGTCAAAGGAGTCAAACACACCTGGACTTTTTACTAGATCTGAATACAGGTCTGCTTTAAGATAGTCAAAGAGTTCTTGTTCTTTCATTTCCAGGGTGTCTCCCCACCTAATTGCTTCTGCAAAGCACGCAGTGCGTTGATGCACCTGCGATCAGCGGTAGATACTGCACACTCTAGTAACCCTGCAATCTGTGCAAGGGTAAGACTCTCGTGATGACGCCAAGTAAGAAGCTGTTGCTCTTCCTTATCTAACTTGACATAACCCTTCTTGATGTCTAACAAGATAGCAAGTAGGTTGCCGCCTTCGGCAGGAGATGATGAGCCACGTGGCTGACCATCCTTGACCATCTCTTGTGCTTGTTCTAATACTGTTCCGTCAATGACTGATGCAATAACAAAGGGTAGTAACTGAGCAAGCGTTGCACGCTCATAATAGACTTCATCATTTGTTTGATAGCCAGATCTACTAGCCTTCTCCTTGCGTGCGTAGCGTTCTGCTACACGTAGCATCTGCCAAGCAATCTTCTGCTCATTGTGCCTACGCTTATCAGTATCAGGTTCACTGAGTTGATCGTTGATGTATGAAGCACGAGTCAGTGCCCAGTTGTAGCACTCTTGCTTGATGTCATCACGCTCAACAAACTTGCCATAACGCTGAGATACAGAGTAAGCAATGCTTGGAACTATGTCATAAATAGACGGGTTTAATTCAGTCACAGTCTGGTTCCGGAACCTCTGGCCATACGCCATCTAGTACCATCATTGCAATAGCTGAGTAGTTCAGTAAGTCTAAGAAACTATCACGTAAGGACTCATTGCTTGGTTTAACACCTGAGTCTAGTAAGTTGTTGATGCGTGCGATCTTGTCCCACATACGCACACGCAAACCATTGAGCGGTCCACCAGGTGAGTGAGCAATGTTCTTTGGGCCGTAGTCGTGGTGCTTACGCACCAGCAGGTTACCTGCTTGGTCCATAATGCGCCACACATCTGTTATGAAAGCTGCATCTATCTTGTCGGTGTAGGCCGTATTAACAAGGTCTCTGTTTCCATATTGATCTCCAGGATCTGGAAGCCCATATGCTGTAAAGTCTGTACCATTTGTAGCCATTCGTCTCTACTCACCTATCTTCTCACCTACTAGCAAAGCACGTGTGGCATCTGCCCCGTGTGCTAGGTAGTAGTCGTTGATGTCCATACCTGGTGGTAGTGTAACAATTTGTGAGTTCAATATCTCATTCGCCACGCGCTTGCTGAACTCAGCTCCAGGATTAGACCCGTCTTCTTTAATGTCGTTATCTCCTACTACATATATAGTTTCATAACCGCCAAAGAGTTTGGCAAAGTGTGGCTTCCAAGCCTGCACTCCAGGTACACCAACAGCTGGGATACCGAGCACTCCACTAGTAATGACTGTGTCTAACTCACCTTCGCACACCACAATGTATGGTGACATAACAGTTACATCAGTGACGTTATACAGGTGTGCCTTCTGCCCAGTAGGGCTGCCATACTTAGGCTTGGCATCATCTGTTCGTCTAAACTTAAAGCCTACGCAACTACCACTGGCAGTAATGTAGGGAATAGAGATCCATCCTTCGTGCATCTCGTGACCGTTAGCAGGGTCAACAACGGTACCTAACTGGTAGCGTGCAGCTACACGTTCAGAGATCCCACGTTCGTCTAACGCGACTAGAACTTCTGGAGTTATTTCCTGAGCGTATCGTTGCGCCGCTTCCAGTAGCGATTTCGACTGCACGCTTGAGGCCATCGTTAAACTCCATATTCTCTAGTATGCACACCAAGTTAGCAGCGTTACCGCCCTTACCGCAGGTGTGACAGAAGTATAAATTATCTACAGTATTTATGACCGCACTCCTGCGGGAATCACTGTGCAGTACGCATCGCACTGAACAGGACTTACCTTCTCTTACTTCACCGCCATAGTTGGCAACGATTGGTCCTATGGGGATTGAGTTTGCATCAACGGCACCTTTGAATCTGCCCGCTTTACGAACCCTGGACCAGTTTTGTGCTGGCATACGCACCCCTTATCATCGCACTTATCGTGCCACTGAGCTGAACGCCTGTAATGGGTAAGGCCGTTCTCTTCTCCTGCCTTATGACAGTTCTGGCAAATCATATTCTTCTACCGCTTCTTCTGCGTCTGCTTCTTTTAATCTTTCAAGCAACTCTGCATCTTCTTCTTTGATGATTTCAATTGCTTCTGCTACTGGTACAACTTCTTGTACCGCTTCTGCTGGACCTGTTGATGTGCTGATAATTCCTTCTGGTACTGGTGTCATTGTTTTTCCTTTAACCACTCTAAATGGATAGATCCTTTTTCTATATGTCGTTTGATTAAAGATTGTAAACCTTTTTCTGAACTACCTATAATCCTAACGCCACAATTGCAAGCCTTTGAATAGTGCGGTGGTTCACTATAAGTATAAGTTCCTTCGTTCATTGCTTCTCCTTTAGCCATTTCCATCGTTCAAAGCGAACGATTTGTCTTATTGATCCTGCTGATATATTAAATTGTTGTGCAAGTTCTGGAACATTACTTGGACGTGCTCCGTTAATACCTGGTTTGTAGTGCTCCCTGATATAAAGGACATCTTGTTCTTTCAACTTGCAATTACCGTGTCTTTCGCCACGCCAATCCTTGTGCCTATTCTTAGCAACCATATCTTTTGAATTATCTTTATGAGTTCCAACAGATAAATGGTTTGGGTTTACGCACACTTTTACGTCGCACTTGTGCATAACTACCATCCCTTGTGGTATTTCACCAAAAGTAATCTGATAGGAATACCGATGCGCCCCAGTGTTTCTATAGTTACCGTAGCCTGATTTAGATACACCGCCAGTCCAAAGCCAGCAATCATTTTGCTTATCAACTTTAGACCAAAAGATATCTACCTTTTCAGCTTCGGTTTTTTTCTTTCCTAGCGTAGTCATTGTTTACCTTTCAACCATTGGTCAAGTGATTCAATGACCCAAGACTTTTCTATGCCAGCGTTGCGACGCTTAACTACAACGTAATGCAGTGGTACTTCCCCAATACCTCTTGCCTTCGCGTAGTTAAGCGCCTCAACTTCTGCTTGCCTCCAGAACTCCGGCAAGGAAAGGGTTGCCGTGTTCTTGAGTTCTAGTATGTATGTCTTTCCGGAGACAACACATACTAAATCTCCTTCGTCATCTTTGCCTGCCAGCCTAAGTCGTTCAGCTAGCACACCAAGACTACGAAACCATTTCATTACATCTATCTCAAAGGCTGCCCCTTTGGCTTTATTGTACTTCGGACTGCTCATCTTTGCCCGTGTCATAGATGGCTTTGCCGTCTTTATCAATCTTAATCTTAAATACTTTCAGTTCAATCAACGCCATTACTAGGTTAGCCATATCAGCTTCTAATTGTTTGATGCGCTTCTTAACATACTGGATCTCTGTGTTACTCATTGACCTATCGCTTTCTGCCACTCATCAATTGGCGTATAACTACCATCATATCCATTGCGTACATCTTTACCTAACATTGTGCCATACGCATCTTTGTCAGAGATCTGACAGGCAGCATAGTTGGCTACCAAAGTTACATAATCAGAAGCATCTGCTGTGTGCTTACCAAAGCGGTTCTTCACCGCTGCTATGTTGAGATCACCACTGGCTGGGTCAAAGCCTAGCGTTAGGATTAACGCTGGCAACTGACTGACCTTACCGTGGATAGCACGTCTTGCTGGTGGTCTAGTAGGTGAACCATACTCAGACTGTTCAGAGACGTGGTGCAGTACCAGTACACAGGCTTCGGTCTTGCGTGCCATATCGTGAAGCTCCATCATAATCGCACGCAAGCCTGCCCATTCATTATCTGTTTCTGCTGCTACGTTCATTAAGTTATCTATGACAATTAGTTCTGGAGCAATGCCATAGAGTTCAACGTATGCCTTGATCTCTAACTCGATATCATCGAGTGACGGACTAGAGTCAAAGACCCACTTGATATGACTTAACTTCTCAAAGTGTTTGTCATAGTAATGGGAGTTACCAGATAGGTTCTGTTCAACTGTTACCTGGTTGTGACCAGATGTATGTGCAGCAGATCGCAACATTACTGTTGCTGTGTCTGTATCTGCTGAGAAGAACAAGGTAGGTACTTTTGCTCTGATGCTGTAGACCAAAGCAAACATAGACTTACCTACGTTGGGAGCAGCAGCTACCATACACACTTGCCCTCGTCGAAACTTAATCTGTTTAGGTACAAGATCTTTCCACACATCCGGCAGGGGAGTTGCTTTGGTGAGGACTGTTCCCCACGCACGCTGTAAGCTAAGCATTAAACTCCCCAAATGGAATAGTGATACCTCTTAGTGTACGAATCCTTGCTCTCTTGCCGTGGGTTAATCCACCCCAGATACCAAAGCGTTCGTTTTTAATTCCCCACTCAGCACACTCTGTTTGGTGTCTGCAGTTACCACAAATAGATAGAAGTAAATCAATCTCTGGTGGTTTCTCTGCCTCTGGTGGGTAAAATAGTTCTGTATCTATACCTCTACAGCGTGGATCCTCGAAGTTCCAAGGCCCTCGCACAGGTTAACGAACCCAGATAGTCTCGCACTTATCTGGTGAACCCTTTGGAGAGTTACACATATAACCCTGCCAAGGACCCTTAGCTGATGTTCCTGACTTAAATGCCATTGGTCCGTGCTTACAAGACTTAGACCCTGGTGCTTCAACATAGTTAGTTATAGGTGGTGCAACAACTGGTGGGTTTTCAAACTGCTTTGCAATCTGCTCAACCGTGCGTACTGGTACTGAACCTAGTTCTGCTGATGTTGATTTGATAAGTGATGCAACCATTGATAGATCTGTTAGACCTGTTTCCAAGTCTTTGATATCTGTTGCGTACAAGTTGATGAGCGATCCATCGCCTGTCTTAAAGTTCACTTGGAACTTTGTGTTTTCGTTTGCAGCCATTTACTTTCCTCCGATAGTTTTGATGTTAAGTCGTACAGATTCGTTACCGACAACCTTCGGTACAAACCCTAGAAGTTTCTCAACTTCCTTTGCATCAACTGTTTCTCTACCTTTAACAGTAGACCAGCTGATTTCTACACCACTAGGTGTTACTCCAGTAGTACCCTCGAAGGATGCCTTCAAGGAATCTTTTTCTTTTTCTAGCTCTTTGATCTTGCTGTCCAACTGTAGATACAGCAGTGCGTTCTTGTCAACTGCTTCGTCCTCAATAACTATTTCACTAAGGACGATACGTTCTTTTTTTAAGCCACCACATCCCATAGTCTCAGACTCATCATAGTATTGGCAGTAGTCTTTACAAAATGATTGGTCTTTCTCAGGCTCTGGCAAAGTTTGACTTGCCTTGACATTTGCTAACCACTCAAGTGCTTCTAAAGCGATGCTTTCATCATAAGGTTCTGTATGTACCTTGACATCTTTCTCAGCACCATCACGAGCAATAGCAACAAGGTTAACCGTTTTAACATTGTATCCATTCTTTGATAGTAAGTATCCATAAACCTGTACCTGCCAACGCTGTTGCTTGGATGGGAAGTAACTCAGGTTCTTTATCTTGCTGGTCTTCCAGTCAATGACAGCACCGGTGCTAGGTATAAATAAATCTACGTGTGCTTTCATATCACCATAAGCAACAGAGGTTTCAACTAAATACTCTTTGCCTTCTGGATCTATGTGACCAATAGCCTCTTCAATTGCAGCGTGAATAGCAGTACCCATAATGGCAGCCAGCTTTGATTGGTTCTCATTGGTATGTGGTTGTGCATTTAATCTGTACCAGACCTTGCGCTTGCAACTACCAATCTCTGATGGACCAACCTCGGTCTGCATACTGCGGTCACGACTTGCATCTTTGTTATGCAGTACGTGCAGCAGTAATTCCTTTGGATCTTCTATTGCCACTTGCGGTCATCCTTCCATTGCAACCAGGTATCAAAACCATAAGCTGCTATGAAACCAATTACAAAACCAATAGCAATTCCTATTAACATTTCAACTCCTCTCTTGGATCTCTAACTGTATGGGTGGACTGGTATTGATGTCAAGAACCGACGCGATCTTTACTGCCTTTTCTGCCGCTATCTTTGCCATCTCTGGTGTTCTGTACATTTTGCTTTCTAATCCGTACAAAAACCCCAGCGCATAGTTACCACCTGAGCCTGATGCAAACAGACCACGCTCACTAGTATTAAAGGACAAGTCCCCGCCTACTGAGAATAAGTTGGCATCAAAAGACAACAAGAAAGCAAAGTTCATTTCCTTCTGGTCTGGTTCATAATTATTTTCTTTGAACGCAGCTGACATACTAGGCAATAGTTTCCCACCCATAAAACGCACAGGATCTTCACCACGATATAGCGGTGGCTTCCACGAGTACGCAAGGATATCGCCAGGACGTGAATCACCGGTTAGACCTAATAGGTATTTACCTACCCAGATTATCTTAGGAGTTTCGACCGAGATGATACGTTGATCGCCATCAGTAATTTGCGAGTCAGCTGCCATTACGACGAAGTCGTTACTAGAGATCCCTACCAATGTTGTCATAGTTACTAGTCTACTACGGCGTGTCGTAAGACACATACTAGGCTCGCCGATTACAATATGAGCGATAGCGAATTTACAGTGGCCCCTTACGGGGCCGAGGCTTTAGCCGAGAGGCGACCGACCCGCAGGAGGGAGCCGTGCCGAGCAATATGGTACTCCGTCTACTCACCCTGCCAAGAATGAACCGCAGGCGCAAGCCCTACGATGGCATTAAAGAGCCTTACGGGGCCGATCTGCGGGGTTTAGGACCCATCCACGTCTGTACCTGTGGCTCACAAGTCTTTAACGTTATGTGCTCCTTTGAAGACTACGAACTAGTCTGGTATTTCCTTGATGCTACTTGTGTTTCCTGTGGCAATCTTGTCATCGTTCCCTGTTCAGTAGACAAAATTTAGGCAACAAAAAACAGGCCCCCACTCCCGAAGGAGTGAGGGCCGTATGCCTTGCAGTCAAACTTTACTTAGCTTTAGTCATAGTCAATTCGTGCTTAGGATTGGCCCAAGCAATTACTACTGGTACTACTGCTAACCAAATTGCATTAGCTGCGTGCTTCCAATCTGCTGCTGCAAAATCTAGTGGGGACTTGCCGATAACTACTACTGCTGTCAGTGCGTTACCAACGAACCATTTTGCCCACATATCTAGTACTTTGTTATTGAACTTCATTTGTTCTCCTAGTCTTTGAACTTCGGTGACCCGAAGCCAACGATAAATACTGGCAACTTCTTTTTGTTGCTAGTCAAGTACGCACGAACTTTCTGTACTACTTCTCCACCATTGCGCTCTGATGAAGACTTCTTCTTGTTGCCAGATGTATTACCTTCAATAGTGGTAACTGTTCCATCTTGGTTATCTTTGACCACAATACCTACGTGATCTATTGGGTTACCGCCCTCTGCAAAATCAAAGAAGACTATGTCCCCAGGCTTTGGCTTGGCAGTAACAGCGTTGCTCCAGGAACCGGTACCTTTAAACTTCTCAGCACCAAGGTGTGTGCTTACGACATTTGGGATCTTAAGACCAACCTGATTAGCACACCACATAACAAAACTGCCGCACCAAGGTAGGAAATTAGCCTTAGTAAACGCGCCATACTTTGTTTCATTGTCCTTTGGTCCTTCTATAGTTCCAATTTCTTTTGTTGCTACTGCTAGGAAATCTGCACGCTGGCTCATTAAACCTCCAGCTTAGTCTTGATAATTGCTTGGTTAATTTTAAGTTCAGTAACATCTTCACAGATAGCATTAATCTGGTCTTTCATAGAACCGCCACCATTTTCATACAACTGATATTCAATGCGATCTAATCTACGATTCATTCTGCTAAAGAACTTATAGGCTGCAGTAAAAATAACTATTGTTTCGCAAAATGCCCAGATACCTGAGAACAATAAGCTGCCATTATTGATAAGTACTGCTGACATTATGCTGTCCTAATCGTAACTAATAGTAATCCACCATAACCTGAGTAACGCTTATCAGTAGGTGTACGGTTAATAAAGTCCATCTCTTCAATCAAACCAAGGTATGACTCACCAGTACGGAAGTCTTCTACCTTGATTAAATCTCCAAGATTTTCGACAGCCTGCATATTCAGCAAGCGGTCATAGGCTGAGTTTTCATAACCTGATGGGTTATTAAACTTATCCATCTCATAGTCATAGAGTTCTACTGGATACTGGATAAGTCGTTGACGTGGAATAGAAGGCAATGAACGCACCTGGTAGCCAGTAAACAATGGCCCAGCAGATGTATCGTTAACTGATCTAGTCATTTCAAACTTAAACCCAAGGTACTGCTGAGGTGTAGCAGGGTATGGAATACCAATTTGTGTAATCAGTGAGCCCTGTTCAAAGGTACCAATTGCATACTCAGTATTAGTTGAATCAATGGAGTAGACGTTTAACCCACCATTGGTAGAATCAAAGCGTGGCTGTAAGAACTTAAAGATCTTACTTTCAATTGTGTTATAGCGGATGTAGCCAATACGCATTGTTCCCATTGAGGTAAGTCTTGTTGCTGCCTCAATATAAACCTTGCCATTTGTTGTTCCATTATTAGAAGTAACAAAGGCTAGGCGTGCAGTGTTGCCTACAAAAGCACAAGCAGTTGTATTAAACCCTGTAAGGGTTGGGTCGTATAGATCCCAAGCGTAGGCATATACCAGATCTGTTCCCACTCGTTGACCTAAGTCAACACGAGTAACTCCAGGGTTACCATCTACATTTGTAGTACACCATAGGTACTTGTCATAACCTGCAACATCATAGACTGGCTGTGTTGATTCAAAGATCAGTGGGCCATAAGCAATAGAACCATCTGATACAGAAACATCTGCAACACGAAGACCTAGGCTTGTACCAATAGCCATATAGCCAAGGTAGTAATAGATCTTAAAGACTACTTCACCTACTGGAAGTTCAGCTGCAGTAATAGCACTGGTCAATGCTGGCATTGCACCAGTTGTGGTCAGTGTAAATTTCTGGATAGTTGATTGGATTCCGTTATACCCTGATAAGTAGATAGCAGCACCGCTTGATGTAATGCTGGTGTAAGTAAAGGCTGCGTTCGGGTGGCTGTAGACTGCAGTAGGCAGAACTGTTGCACTTGTTGCAAACTCATAGACAGAGTTATTAACTGCCATAACAAGACGCTCTTTAGTAAACTCAATAGCAGCATTGGTTACCACGATAGATGCGTGCGTAAACATTTCTGTTGCTGCTGTGCTTGAATCTAATGGGCGCTTGTTAACCTGTAGTTTGTTAGTACCAGTCTTATTAGTTACCCAGTAAGCAAAGGTGCCATCATCGCAGACAGCATAGATTGGATAATCAGTACCAGGTGTGTAGTTGACAAATGAAACTACAGTTCCATCTGCCTCTACCTTGTTGATCTTATAGCCATCCCAGATAAGGACTGCGTCTTTGCTGCTGTAGCGAATAGATCTAGCAGATTGGTATGGTCGCTTGTTAGTCTGCAAGCCATTAGTAATAGATGAATAACTATCTACATCTTTAAGTAGGGTTGCTTGTCCTTTGTCCCAGACATTAACGCCCTTGCTGTAAGTGTATTGAAAGCGAAGCGACTCATCCTGTTGTGGCTCATAGAACTTAGCACCTTGACCCAAGTGGAAACTTGACTGTGATCGTAGCCACCAACCGGTAATAGTCTGCTCACCTGGTTCACGGCTCATATCTACTTGGTTCTTGCGATACTGAGCAGTGACTCTGCGATAAGGGTTATCATCACTAGTAGTCAAGAAGAAAGGCATACCAGCAAAGGCTACGTCGTAAGCAATACCAGTAGCTGAATAACTTTGGCTACCTGCTGGATTGGATAACGGATAGGGAATTGCATCCGTAATGTCTGAGCCGTATGGCATTTGTAATCCTTATGCTAGTAGGAGTTTTGCTTCTTCTGCTGTAATGCCCAATTTATTTAACAATGCTTGTCGTGATGCTTCTTTTTCGGCTTTGACTATTTCCATTGCTTCGGCTTGTGCTGCATCAATTGCTAATTGTTGTAATTCTTGTTGAGTTATTTCGCGTTGGGTTATTTCGCCTATTTCAACATTGTGGACAGTGATCATTTCCATTATTTGACTCCATATACTATGTAGGTTCCGCTAGTAAAGTTTCCTGAAGATGTCAATAAATTAATTTGGCTAATTGCAGTAGTTTGATTGTAAATACCTCTTGCTCTCCAACTTCTAACACTTGTAGTTGTGGTTGAGTCATTAGTGACAGCAGTTATGTTTGCTATTTTCCAAGTCGAAGTATTTGTATAATCAAGAATATCAACATAGACAAGTGATTGTGTTACTGCATTATCATTACCAACTGTTAGGTTAAATCGAGTTGCACTAAAAGTAGTTGTTGCTTCATAGGTTGCATCTTGCAAACCTAAATATCTATTGCTTCCACTATCAGCATTGAATCTCATCAATAATTCTGCATTATCAGTAGCAGGCAAATAATTTCTGATAATCAATTTCAAATCACGGTAAGTAGCAGGAATGCTTGTAATATCAATTCCTGCACCAGATAAACTTCCAGTTGCTAATTGAGTCATCCCACCACTTGCAGACCATTGAGGAGCGGTAGCACCGCTATTAACTGTTAACACTTGTCCTGCTGTGCCAATAGATAATTTTCCTAAAGTATTATCTGCCGTGCCATATAACAAATCGCCAGCAGCATCTATGTTGCTAATGCTAGGCGTAGTAAGAAATGGGCTAGTCAAAGTCTTATTGGTTAGTGTTTGAACACCATCAAGAGTCACATCTCCAGCTGCAGCATTGGACCATTTAATGCCAGCAGTCTGTGTGCTATCTGCTGTAAGAACCTGTGCATTGCTGCCAACACCCAAGCGAGTAACAACACCTGATGCAGTTGCTACATAGGTATCACCCTTGGCTGTAAGGGTTGATGGCTGTATTGCAGTCTTAAAGAAGTTAAGGTCATCGCTAGTAAGTACGTGGCGCACCGTCGCACCTGATGCGTGGGTAATTGCAGTAGATCCTGAACGACCACGAACGATTGTAAAAGTATCGCCTGATACGCCAGTGATAAATACAATTTCTTCATTGGTTGTATCAGGGTCGATGGTTACTGTGAACTGATCTACGTTACCTGCAGCAAGTGTTACACCACCAAGCAAGGTAGTAGCAGTACCAGTAGCAACCACCATAGATGTCTGGGAGCTAGTGATACCAGAAGCGAGGATTGTCTCAACTGATGTCGAGGAATATAGACGTGTCATTAGGCTGCCTTACTTGGTGTAGTGAACTCGGATTGGGAAACGATCTTGTAACTTAACTGACTCTTCTTGCAAACGTTGTTGGTAAAGAGCAAAGATGTACTTAGATGCAGAAGCACCAGCAGTTGAAGGTAACTTGGTATCTGCTAGATCTGCTTCGGCAGAGGATAGGTTGATGCGACCTGTATCAATGTATGACAGGAGCCTGTATGCAGCTCCAAGAGTAATGACATCTCTTGATGATTCCGGTAGGCCTGTAACAGTAGCAAAGTCATCGCTGTTGTTAGTGAGGTTATTTGGGATAATGGAATAATAGACTTGGACCGTACGACCAGGGACAATCTTGTCATAGATATTCACCGTTTTAGTAGTATTAAATGCTGTTACATTTGCCATACGGTCAATGCGCCAACGGTTAGTTGGTAGCCATTCCCTAGATGGTCCAGGTGTCTGCCACGAAATGAATAGCACATCTCGTGCATCATCTGGTAATGGATAAGTAATCTGGGCTGCGTTGTACTGGAATGTTGTTACTGCTACACCAAATAACTTTGGATACAGGGAGTTGATTGTGTCGTTCAAAGCCTGCTGAATCATTGTTATTGGGAATGTTGGAGTTAAAATTACCTGAGCATTTTCTGCGTGTGGGCTTGGAGTGGTTCCCATATAACCACGACCAAAGCCAGGAGCAACGTTAAGTGTTAGGTTCTGACGATCAAAAGAGTTAACCCAGATAAGTTCTTGGTCAATCTGGACAATACCTTTAGCAAGGTTATCGGCTGAACCAATCTTAATGGTCAGGTCAGTAGCTGTGATGCCGCCAGATGTGGCAAGCCAAGTAATGCGGTCTTGACGAAGCGTGTAACCTTGTAGGTTACTTTGTACTTCGTTTACTAGTTGTCCCAGATTTGGCATCTATCTTGCTCCTATAGAACGTTACGTTAGTTTGTAGTCTTTCATCATCAGGTGTTATTGCTAACGCCTTTTCTCCGTGCTCAAGTGCTGTCTTGTAATCTCCTAGTTGCCAAGCACTAACTGCAACTAAATCATCTGCCATATGAGTCCACGCCCAGTTCTCTGATAAGAAGCCCATAGGTCTTTCAGTAAACTGCAACGCCTTCTTAGCAACAAGCAAGCACTCATCCCATTGTTTTGTTTTGTAGTAGTGATGGGCAAGTCCTAATACAGATTCACGGTTAGCGTGCTCTTCTGTACCTTTAATCAACCACTCTTCTGCTATATGAGGTTCGCAAAAAGACAACGTTCTGCACGCTGCACTGCGTTCCTCCGGGAAGACCGAGATAGTCAAGTATGCTTTAAGCATCTTGGCTGCTTCATCAAATCTCTTGTAATAGAAGTACTCTCTACCTAAGTAGTAAGAGTTACGAGCATCTGGGTTTTCTTTAACTGCCATCTCTAGCATCTCTAAGTACTGTGCTCTGGACTTAGCTTTATCTTGGCGGTGATGGATTTCTAATCCTGTTATCTCGCCTTTAATTTCTTCACGCTCTGATTCCCAGTGTGGTACTTCGTGGATAGGATACTTCCACCGCACATCAGTACGTCTATGGATCTTAAACCCATTAAACTCTAGGTTTGCAGTGCCATCCTCATTGAACGCTTCGATACGACGGTAATACGGTCTATCAATACTAGGGTCAATAGACTCTAATGCTTCTCGCCAACCAGGAGTTAACTCTTCATCCATATCCAAAGCGATGCAGTAATCTACATCAGCTGGTAATAATGCTAACGACGCGTTACGAGCATCGTCGAATCTAAATGGCGAAACAAAGATTTGGTAAACCGTAATACCAAGATCTCGTGCAATCTCAACTGTTCGATCTGTTGATCCGGTGTCTGCAATGAGGACGTAGTCTGCGTCTTTACAAGACTTATACCATCGTTCAACGTGTTTCTCCTCATTTAATGCAATCGTGTATACTGCTATCTTCATTTGTACCAACTCATATAATCAACATCTTCTAGTATTAGATCTGAGTAACTTGGATACTGCTTAACCAGTGGTGGTTTGGCAGCATATGATCTGTACTGACGATGTAATAATCTGTAAGCAACATCTATGTGCTCTGGGTATTCCTTACCTTGTGCTAGTGCAATTTCCTTAAACTCAGGATTTACACAGTAAGCGTGTAGCGATGAGGTATCCATTGCTCTGACCATTATGTCATTGCAACGCTCACTGTTAAGTAGCACTGCACCTAGATAAAAGATATGCCAGTCTGTAGGTAGTAGTTCAATGAACTGAGTAAAGCGTTCATTAAAGTCTTCCATAAAATAAGCATCATCTTCAAGGATGAGTGTCTTACCAGTTGACTCTTCTAGCACTTTGATGTGGCTTTGTCTACAAGCCTGTATTGGATCTATGTCTAATGCCTTAGCATCTATCGCGCTAAAGCGTTCATACAAAATACCCAGTTCTTGCAGCTGGGCATCAATCTTTTCTAAACGATCTTTTCTACGATCTAAGTTTATTACCACAACTTTGTCAAAATACTCATTAACTTTCATAAGTTAATCTTATACCATATTGGACTAATTTAGATTGACTGTTCCAATAGGCCCAGTGGCACCTGTTGCCCCAGTATTTCCTGTTGCTCCAGTTACACCAAAGTTAGTATCGGTTAACCCTGTTGGGTAAATAGGTGAAATAAATGTGTCTGTGGCTTCATCATACATATCGCCTATAGCTGCGTACTTGCCACGGATATTGCCGTTGTATGAAGTGCGCTTGCAGAGTTGGCCTCTAAAGTTGCCATACCATTCTTCAGGCGATAGACCTTCAATAAGTTCTGTTTCATCAATGCCGACAATGACTTCAACAACTGTGTTACCAGATAAGAATGCGTAATGTGCCATTATGCCCAACTCACATTTCCTGTACCAGCAGTAATTGTTGTCACTTTGTAACCTCCTGATGCGGCAGGTGTTGAACCTGTCAAACCTGAACCGATTGTGATTGTGAATATATCTGGATACTTCAAAATCACAATACCTGAACCACCTTGACCTGCTGCGCTACTGGATGTCCCATCCCAACCACCACCACCACCACCGCCGCCGCGATTGGTTGTCCCACTTGACGAATAATTGTAAACAACTACTGGGCCAGAGACTCCACCCGAACCAGCATTCGTACCACCCAAGCCACGATTTGCCGAACTTGCACTAGTAACGTTTAGATAACCACCACCGCCGCCAGAACCATAAACTGTACTTGTTCCGCTTATTGATGAAGTTAAACCTTCTCCACCTGCGCCGCCCAAAGAATTGCTTGCAGCCGTACCTACTGCGCTTTGTCCACCACCGCCGCCGCCGATGTATCGCGGGTTTGTCTCTATTCCTAAACCACCGTTATTTCCTTGACCGCTTGTTCCAGTACCAGCAGCGGTGCCACTTTGAGAAGCACCGCCACCCGACCCACCTGCTTTACCATTTTTCGTTGAACTTTGCCCGCCGCCGCCACCACCTATGGCTGTGAAACTAGAAAACACGCTGTTAGAACCATTTGTATTACCGCCGCCACCGCCACCGACTGTCACCGTATAGTTTGTGTTTATGATAGAAGCCAAGGTACTGTTAAGAACACCACCGCCTCCGCCGCCGCCGCCGATGTCACCGCCGCCGCCGCCTGCGCCAGCAACAACAAGATATTCAACATCCAATGTTGGTTTGCGTGAAGGTATGAGTATTGTTCCACCCATTTGAAACCACTCAGATACCTGACTAGAGGAAACTACTCTGCGTAATGGATTAGCCATTATGAGATTCGATTCACATAACCTGAAACAGTTACGACATTTGTAGTACCAGCATAAGCAGCAATGGTATTAGCAGCACTACCTGTTCCAGTAACAATTAGTCCAGGAATAACAAGAGTAAGTCCTGATGTTGCTGGGATTGAAAGTTTCACTTCATTATCAACAGCCGTTACACCGCCCCATTGAATAGTCAATACAACTGCAGATGAAGATGAGTTGTAAGCGTATAGCCAGACTTCATCAATGATGGATGATGATGTACCTGTTGCGTGGATAGTTGTACCAGCAGAACCTGAAGTAGTAGCAGCAACCTTGATTGCTTTGCCTTGTGAACCACCTGATAATAGTACCTTTGTGAAAGTTGCCATTTGTTATCCTATCCGAAAATTTGTGTTGGTAAAATTATTTGGTCTGAATCGCCTGCACTACCGCCACCGCTTGAGTTGACGGTTACAACACCAGTTCCACCTGTAGGGCTGATTGTAATGTTAGTGCCAGCAACAATAGATGTGACACCGCCACTTTGGTCAACCCATTGAGTGTTGTAATCAGTTGAGTTTATCTTTGCTAGTACTTGATTAGTTGTACCACCTACGGGAACGCCTTGACCTGTAGCACCAGTGGCTCCAGTTGCACCATTAGCCCCTGCGGTACCTGTAGCACCTGTTGATCCATTAGTACCATTTGTACCAGCAGTTCCTGTTGCGCCTGTTGCACCTGCTGGGCCTGTTGGTCCTGGAACAGTTGAAGCGGCACCTGTCATACCAGTGGCACCTGTTGCTCCCGTTGCACCTGCTGGTCCTGTTGGACCAGGCACTGTTGAAGCAGCACCAGTTGGTCCTGTTACTCCAGTAGCTCCAGTATTTCCAGTTGATCCAGTATTACCAGTGGCACCAGTAGCTCCTGTACTTCCTACAATGCCAGCAATACTAAAGTTCCAGTTGTTGTGCGATCCACTACCAGCAGCAACATCTACTGTGATAATTAATGTCCCACCACTTACATAATTGGCGTAGCCTTCCATATAGTATGTTGGAGTATCAGAATGGATTGCTCTTACTCTGTCTCCAGTAATAAATGCGCCAGCATAACTACCAACTAATGTAAAGGTTTTAATACCAGTACCAATTGTAATAGTTGAAGTAGATGTAACTCCTGAATATCCAAGACCTGTAGCACCTGTCATACCTGTAGCGCCTGTAGCGCCTGTGGCTCCCGTTGCACCAGTAAGCCCTGTATTGCCCGTAGCGCCTGTATTACCAGCACCTGTAGGCCCAGTTACTCCAGTGGCTCCCGTAGCGCCTGTGTTGCCAGTAGCTCCAGTATTGCCCGTCAAACCAGTCAATCCAGTACTGCCTGTAGCCCCTGTGAGGCCCGTAGAGCCTGTTGCACCAGTATTGCCAGCACCTGTCATACCTGTAGCGCCTGTAGCGCCTGTATTGCCAGTTAAGCCTGTAAATCCTGTAGCACCTGTAGATCCAGTACTACCAGTTAAACCTGTTGGACCAGTATTACCTGGAGTTCCTTGTGGCCCCTGATCGGATGAGAAAACTACTGAGGTCTGCGGTTGTGCAGATTCAATGATTACGATTGTCTCTGACATTAAACCGTTACCCCCGCAGTTACTATAAACTTACCTTCTAAAAGTCTTGTTATTACTGATCCTGAATTAAGCACAAAGTCATAGACATAAGACTCTGGAAAGATATTAGTTTCTGTTGCATTAAAAGTTACTGTAATAACTGATGTTGATGTGTTAATTGAAATCTTACCATTGGCAGTTGTAGCCAAAAGAGTTGTTGTACTAGATCCAGCAAATGGTCGCACTGTTAAAGTCGCAGTGTAGTTAGTCAGATTCCACCGAGTATTATCTGTTTGTGGATAAAACTGAAAAGTAAATGTTGTAGCCTGTGGACATACAAGGTTATAGGTAGCTGTCATTAAGAAGCCACCTGACGTAGTGCTGCTGCAGGCTCAAGGCCAGTAGTGCCAGCAATCTTGTTGCAGATACCAGCAATGTCAAGCATCTGTGTGCGGTTAGTAATACCGCCGATGTAGTTAACTACTCCTACTAGATCTGTGACCTTACCCAAACTTACTGACTTAGCAGCAGCCCAGCGTTGTGCTGCACCTGCTTGGTCATAGTAAGCAGAGATAGCAGGGTAGGTGCCCCCGTTTGCGAGACGATTTAATTCGTCGTTTAATGTTGAACCTGCAATACCTAGTGGCACCTACGCTACCTCATTTCTTCTTAGTCTTGTTGCGAGCAGAAATTCCTGCCGCTTTCTTTTTAGGATTCTTTTTATCCCAAAATTCTTTCTTCATTACTTGCCCATCTTCTTTTTCATACCGCTAACCTTCTTAAGATTTGGGTTAGCCTTGACTGCAGCAGGTGATGCCTTACGAGCACCAGCTGCAAGGATTGCACCGGCGTTCTTCATTGGGATTCCCTGCTTCTTTGCAATTGACTTCTGCGCTGCGGCAAAGCCCATTCCTTTTTTAGCTGCCATTATTCCATCTCCGACTTTTCTGTTAGCTCGTTGATATAACCCATCTCGTTCTTTGGAGCACCAGTCTCCAAGTCATCATATGTTGCGTAACCGCAACCACATACAGCGCACATTACTTTGTCTCCGTTTTCTTACCGCCAGAAAAAACTGCCTTTGATCCTGACTTTACAACTGCTTGTCCACCTGCAGGCATTGAAGGAATGATGCCACCCTTGTTTACTCTGTCGAATGGAACGAAGTCAGTTGACTGTGACTTGTCGCCTTTATCTGCCATCTGTTTCTCCTTGTTATAGTGAGTTGCCATTGAAGGCAACGCCTGTGTCATTGCTTAATCTAACTGCAGCATCGATATCTCTTTGCTTAGTAGAAACTGGTTCGATTCCTTGGCGTATTGCGCTGTAATAGGAACCTAATTCTTTGTCGTGCTGCTTTGCTGTTGGCACACCATCGTGCCTTGCCTCACCTACAGATAATTGTAGATCTCCCACCTTGCATCCAAAGCAACCTTCTACATACTCTGGGTGCTTTGTGCGTCTGTGTAAACTCATACAATTAACTCCACATAATCTCCGTACCCTGCAGCGATTAGAACTGCTGCTTGAGCATCTGTAATTACTTGCTGATGACCACCAAGAACATACCAGTCTGCATTATACAAGTCATCTTGATATGGATACATAGTTGTTGTAACTGTAGATCCATTGACAATAAAGGTTACACCACGAGCAATATCAGTAATGTATGGATTGATAGCACCAGTATAAGTACCACCAACAATCTGACGTGCTGCAATACGTGAGTACTTATCAGGCCAGGGTAAGCCTGCGCCCCAGGTCTGGTACTCCCAAGGTGTTGTTGCTTTATATGCCATTAGTTCTCCTTAGTGAACTGACTCAGTGACAGGGGTTGCCCCCTGCCACCGCGTTAATCAACTAAATGATTATCCGTTAGATGCAGATGTTGCGATCTGGTATAGAGCAGATGTACGCAATAGGTTGAAGCCACCGAAGTAGTACCAACCGATTGTGTGGTAACGACGCAACGCATCGATCTGAGGACCGACAACTGTTGAGATGTCCTGTCCCTGTGCTTCTGCTAGTGCTTCGCGACCTGCTACAACTGCCTTGTAGACGTTAACTGCAGGTGACTGTGTGTTAGCTGCATAAGGCACACGAGGTGTCTCAACAACGAACGCACCTTCGATTACACCTACTGCACCAGCCACGAATGGTGTGCGGTCTGTGTACTTCGATAGATCCTGGAATCCACCTGTACCAGTTTCAGCGCGAAGATCGGCTGTCTGACGTGGGTGTAGGTATGCTGCATATAGTTCGCCAATACGAGGCAATGCCTTGTTTGTGCGAAGTTCTGTTACAGCCTGACGGATGTCAGATACTGAGATTGTTGCTGCTGATGTAATTGTGTTGTATGTAGTTGCTGTGTTTCCACCGTAGATAATGTTAGTACCTGAAGTTAGAACTGAAGCAACTACAGCATCAATTGAGTCTGCAGCGTTGTATGCGATGATGTCAGCAAGAGCTGAGTCAACATCGTTGAATGAAGTTAGGTTTAACTTCTTTGTTGTTGTTACGGCTGAGCCGTATTCTTGTAGTGTTACTGTAACCTGGTTTGGGTTACCTAGTGCAATAGAAGATACATCTGATGCTTCTGTCAAAGTCGTTGTCGCTTGTGCGAGGTCAGAATAGATTGAGAATACAACTGATGAACCTGGCATTGCTTGCTGTACTGGCTTTACGTCAGCAAGAGCACGCATCACTGGGATGCTACGTAGTGCCATACGAACGTACTGATCGTACGCTGTCTGTACTAAGTTGCTAATTGCAGATGTGCCGGTCAGCGATCCTGTTGGAATTGCCATTTAGGATGTGCCTTTCGGTTAGTTGGTTTAGAGTCCAGACATCCGAATGACTTCGTCAAGTTCCTCTTTCGAGTTAGCAGACATTAGTTTGCGTAGGAGATCATCTGACGAATCAGGCGTTTGGGCCTGACTAGTAGCGTTATTCATACGATTATAGTCTGCAGCTTGCTTTGGGTCTACGGTGTTCTGGTTGGATTCAGTGGTTTGAAATCCGAAAACGTCTCCGTTATCGTCAAGCCACTTAGACAAAGACTCCTCAGTTGGGTCTAAGTCCGATGGGATAAACTTTGCAATCTTGCTGTTTACCCCGCGAGATTCGAGGACGTCTTTAATGTTTCGTTCTCTTTGTGCTTTGGATACTCCCTCGAATTGAGCACGAAGCTCTGCGAGTTCTTTATCCTTTTGCTTTGCTGCTTTACGCAGTTGTTTGACGAGGTCATTACCATCATTCACCGGTGTGGTGAAATCATCTTCGTCGTCCTCATACTCGAAATTGGACATAGTCCATCTCCCATTCTTCTAGTTAACGCAGGCCTCATACGATTCTGGGGATCACCCGTATGGCTCCTGCTACCGGTAATTGTTATCGCTCCACTAGGCCGGTGGTTCTAGTGGCAGGCTTTATTTAGTACAGACCAGTTTTACCTTCTGTCATTCCATAGGCTTTCTTATCTCTGCCTAGTGCGCCAACACCAGATGAGCCGCTAAATTGTGCAGTCTCTAGTGATGTTAGTTTCTTACGCTTTGCTGCAGCCTCTGCTGCACCTGCGGTATTAAATACTTCTGCTTCTGCTGTACCTTGTGTGTATGGGCCTTGACCGTAGATATCAGATAACTTTGAAGCAGTAGGTAATAGACCTGCAATTTCTGTATAACCCTGCTGTGCTTGTGCCTTAGTGATACCAAGTCCTGCTAGTGATTCAGCAGTTCCACCTTGCGCCTGTAGACCTTGAGCAAGTGCTGCTCCACCGATCTCAGCTGCAGTTACCTTACGCTTGATATTAGTCAATGCGTTCTGTGGGTCAAGTGTGTATGCCAAAATGTCTGCATTGTTAATATCAGGATAGAACTGCTTGAGTGCTTTAAGAACTTCTGGGTTAGAATTGATTACACGCTGTTGTGCTGTAGCAATACGATCTTCTAACTCTGCTGCAGATACATCGTTACTAAGTAACTTATTAAATCCTGTTTGAGTGCCAATTGAATCTTTAGCATAATAAGAAGCAGGTAACCCATAGTTACGCATAATGTTTTGATAAGAATCTTCTAGGTTAATATATTCAGCAGGTGATAATGCACGAAGGCCAGATTTAATCCGGTCTTGATTGGCAGAAAAACGCTGTTGATATTCTTTAGTATTTTGAAGAGCAATAGCAAACTGTGATGGAGATACAGCTGCATCTGTAATCATTCCTTTAATGCTTTCAACTAATGAACCTAGTCCATACTTATTGAATTCATTATATAAGGTATCATAAGCAGATTGACGTGCTGCTTTTGTCTGATCTTCTAATATCGCTTTATCAGAGTTTATTTTACTAAGACTTGCTTGATAAGTTGCATAGGCTTGAGCATCTGTAAATTTAGTTCCATCAGTTGCTGTGTATGTATTTTCTCCAACA
>Ga0304728_1000372_pt1 | contig 38299 bp, 35 predicted proteins | sample C_130625_MF_Meta_FD_190476 | JGI IMG/M metagenome (GOLD analysis project Ga0304728, IMG submission 190476) | Freshwater microbial communities from Lake Croche, Canada to study carbon cycling - C_130625_MF_MetaG (v2) (version 2) | ecosystem: Environmental > Aquatic > Freshwater > Lake | place... | reverse complement strand
GTGGAGTACTTAAATTAAGTACTCCACTCTGCTGGCTAGAACGAGAAGTTAAGTGCTCCCCATGATACAAAGCCACGGAGTGGCTTTGGTTATGGGGAGTACTTAACTTCAGTACTAGACGGTACCGGTTAGTGCCAAAAAGAAGTACCCCCTAAAAGGGGGTACTTAACTTTGGCACAACACGCTAGATGGCATAGCTAGCAAGATTCTGACACCGTGAACCATTATAAATAGAATACATCTGTGTACTCATATTACTCAAACTATTAAGGGAATTTTGAACGGCATTTGAAGCTGCAGTAAGATTTGCAGTTGCTGCTGGAGCTGTTAGTGAGTTATATGCTACATTAATGTTAGAGCAGGTGTTCACCATTTTTCCGTTCGGGGTTCCACAGTAAAGTTGCTTTAATGTACGAACTTGATTTTGATAGATAATAGTATTGCTACCAGTATCGCGTATAACGTTTAATACTGCCAATGTTGATGCAATACCACGATTTACCTTTAAAGTATTCGTATCATATGAAGAGCAGAATGTATCGATGCTCGGTAAAAGGTCTGTAGGTAACGTATCATTATCGACTTTTGGGTCGAAGGGACGATAAATACCATATGTATCGTTATAAACTGGGGGGCCAGGTCGAGTATAACATGTGTAATAGTCTGTTCCAAATTCTCCTGATCCTACGCATACATTATCATATTTACCTGGTAAATTACTGGTATTGTCAAAAACTATATTTGCTGCATTTGAACTAGCGCATAGAAGTAACTTTCTTCCAGAGTCTTGAACCTCTTTACAGTCACGAGGTATTGCAAACCCCTCCTCTAAGGTCTCTGTAAAAAATTGACAAATATATAGAATTCCTATAGAAAATACAAGAAATCCAAATATTTTTAGAATTATATGAAGCTTATTAGGTTTCATACCCCCTATTTACCGCTAAGTAGTTAAATTAAGTGCTACCGTCTAGTACTGAAGTTAAGTACTTCACGGTAGACGTTACTCATCAGAATCAAGCACAGACCTCAATCTCTTCACTAGAATCTCGCACGACTTCTTCCAGGTGTATTCGAGTACCGTCTCACGAGCCTTCTTGCCATGGTCGACACGCTTCTCTGAATTTAAGAGGTACTCCTCCATCCCTAGGCAGACGTCGTGGGGATTACAAGCATGCGCCTCACCCCCCACAGGACTGAAGCCATTTGGAATATAATACCGGACAGTCGGTTTTACAAGTACTGAGTTGCCAGAATTACAGAACTCCTTGAAACCACCAATCTCTGGCACGACCTGTGGAATACCAACCCCCATCTGCTCAAAATTGCAGAGGCCCCAGCCCTCTCCATCTGACGTTGAAACACCTACATCAGATGCGTTATAGAACAGATTGATTTCTTCATCCTTGAAACTCATGTTTTGGCTCGTGACAATTAGCCGGTTACCGAAGAGTTCCAGCGAGACGTTGCGGAGGCGGAGTTCGCGCTGGAAGAGCTCGAAGAGCCACCAACCACCCTTATCACCCTTGTCACAGACGGCCAGTAGATATACAGGCTTCGTGGGATACTTCACTAGAAGCTCAACGAAGGCCATGATAAGTACATCGTAGCGCTTACGAGGCTGATTGCGATTCATACACATGAAGACAAAGATATCGTTGGGGAGCTGGAGCTGGCGACGCGCGAGTTCCTTTGGCATCGGAAAGAACATATTCGAATGGAAACCGTGCAAAAGAGTATCAATAGGGCGAGTGATTCCCTGGTCCTTGAGGCACTGCTTCCATGCCCCCGTAAAAGTAAAAATGCGGTCGGCGTCGCGATTGAGAATATCGAGATAGGCCTGGGGTTGCATAGTATAGACCTGGTCGCAGTAGATCCAAATCTTAAAATTGCGGGGAATACCAGACTTGCGAATCTCCTCCATGAACTTACCAACAACACTGAGGTCGTTGTAAATCATTACTACGTGGGGGCGCTTGCGGCGGATAACATCTGGAAGGGTCGTGTAGCCGAATCCCTGCTGAAGCGGCTTCTCTAGGGTCACTGCATCGATAACATCAACGCCGGCGGGATAGGGGCGAAAACCGGCAGGAACATCAGTCATCCGCTGGAATCCATAGTGGGTCAGCTGAATCCAGGGCTGGGCCGCGAGTTCAGTGAGGAGTCCATGACCGACCTTCGCGTATCCGGTGAACTGCTGTAGGTGAGTACTCACCAGCATGAACTTTACCTTCTCTTGAGGGTCAACCGTGGCCGACGTCGTCGCGACGGCCGCGGGAGGACTGGCGGTGGTAAACATTGACCCGAAGCCGATATTTGTAAGGTTAAGGGGATTCGGCGGCTGGGCCTCAACTGCAGCAATAGCCCGCTCACCCTCCACGTCACGCCCAATTCCACCGTTCTCCTGTGAGCTTGACCCCGTCAACAGCTCCTCTAGATTTTTAAGATATGATGGAATACCGTCTGAATCCATGGTCTAAATGTAAAAAGGCGTTATAACTTTAGACCATAATGGCCGATGCAGAGGAGCCAACTCATTCAAATAACAACTTTGCGGTTAGTAGCGACATGGCCGCCTACAAGAAAAAGAGAATCCCAAAGGCAGTTCGTGAAGCGGTTTGGGTAAAACATGTCGGTAAACGCTACGAGCATAAATGTTTAACGCACTGGTGTCCGAATACAATGACTGTCTTTGATTTTCAAACCAGTCATAATATTCCCGAATCAAAGGGTGGGTCAAATGAAATCGATAACCTTTTTCCACTTTGCGGACGATGTAACCTATCAATGGGTAGCCAATACACGTATGATTCGTGGTCCGCCCTTTTTAGAAAAAGCCCTAGACCATTTTGGAGACGGGTTTGTAATATATTCAAGCGCGAAGCAAAAGCCACTCCTGTCCCTGCTTTTTTAAATGCTGTACCCACTTCCACCAACCCTTTAGGATTTCCTCCCGATAGACTTCAAGACGTTTAGGATTCGACAGGAGTGTAAACATTATACGTAGGGCATCTTCCCATGTGTCATTTGCTAGAAGAGGTATGTAATCTGATACCCATTTGAACCATTCTGCATTCTTCTCAGTCCTTACAATGAGTGGTATGCATCCAGCCTCTAGGGCTTCATAGAACCGGAAGGTCTCTGGATTCACCCCATCCGGGCAGGGGACGAAAATACTATTTGTCATCTCGCACAAATACTCTTCACGGCTGAGACCCGATGGATCATTCCAGTTCTCGAAGAACTTGCAGGATTTTAAGAGATTCGCCTTCAAAAGAGGCGCCAGCAACTCTGACCGATTGTTCCAGTCCGTTCCAAAGAAACACCAGTGATTTTCGCGAAAGGGTGTATTAGGCGTACGAAATAATGAGGATTGCGAGGAATTCAGGGGACTCCAGCGATAACCGAGAGGAATTACTCGAATCTTACCCTCTGTGCCAGGAGGGAAATCGTCGCGTATATAAGTTCGTAGCACACTGATACAATTCGGTAACTCATAGACAATAAGAGGGTCTTTTTGTGGGCCTGGCAACTCGTCGCTGAGATGAAGAATCTTGAAGGTCGCACCGACCTTCGCCCATTCAATAAGCAGTTTTGTAGCTTCAAAAACGTGAGGACGCTGGAGGATAAAAATAGGACAGTCGGTTGGAACAGGAGAAGACTGATCCACTGTGTCTACTGTAACTGCCTTGAGGTCCCCGAAGAGGCTGAAGAGCCACTTAGATTCGTAGAGCTTTGAGAAGTCTAGCGCCTGGGCTTTTAAACATACAAAACGGCTTGAAAGGCATTCTGTATTCTTGGAGATTGTTAGGGCCTTTAGAGCAGGCGGTGTCTTCAGACTAATTGATGTTTCGCGAGTACTTTTTTTTTTGCAGACTTCCCGAAGTAAGTCTATGTTATTAAAGGGTGTATTCTCCATTTCACCGAGGGCCATACCAATCTCCTCTCGGCTGAAACGCTCATCATTATTCCAGAGGTCGCTATCAAACTTATCGACCCGTGAAAAGTTATTAAAATCGCTGTTCGCGTAGTTCGGGTCATCGTCCTGGTAGCATCCAGCAATCGTGGGCGTCAAAAAATAAAGGTTCATTTTATCACAGGGCGAGCAGAGCATGTGGTCGGCGCTCGTCCAGTAACCAGACTTCTGCTGGATACTGTCGATGACCTTTTGGGCGCCCTGGCGTGATATGATATACGCATAGGCACAAGAGTGAAAATAGGGGGTTGGCGTGGCCTGTCCGAACATTTGATGAGGGCGAATCTTGCTGTAGTACTTTGTAACGGGCTCTAGAAGGCGATTAAAGCCAGCGCGATTCGGTGGAAGGATTCCGCCCAGATAAAGTACGTCGTAGTCTTCTGGCACATGGTTGAGTGAGAGCTGTAAGGTTTCCTGCCAGCCGGGAAGGAGGCGGGCGTCGTCCTCGAAAATAAGAAAGTTCTGGATATCTGGTTTCTCATTCAGAAGTTTCCACCAGAGTCCGAGATGGCTGAGAGCGCAACCCATAACCGCCTTCTTCCAGAAAAAATCATTGGGGCCAAAAAGTTTTGCAAGCTCTGGAGTGAGATTAATAGCCGATCCATCCGTGGCCGGCCAGCGCTCCACGGCCTCGCTAATTTCAGGATGAGTTGTCCGAAACTTCTCGAGACGGTCCGCGCGGCGGTCAAGATTAATTACATAGGCATCATCGATTCCTGGGAGGAACTGGACGTGGCGCTGGAAATTCCCCCGGTGAACGTAAATACACTGTCCGGCTTCGAACGTCTTCCGCATAGACCGGTCACCATAGACATTATCTAGAGGGAAGAGTGGGATATCATGACGGCGTACTAGGATACTCAGAATACTCTGGTCGTGGCGATGACCGTAGGACTTTCCATTGGCATCAACGCCGCTGATACGGGGGCCTACGAGTACGTCACGAATCTGTGAGAGCTTGAACGCTTCTGCAAAAAAACGTGTTGGTAGCTCATGGCCCGCGCGAAATGTAACAAGACCCGCTGTGATTTGCTTTTGCTCGCGTTCGACATCAGTCACCTTTAGAATATCACAGAATGTGGGGCCGCACCAGCGATCATTATTTTCGCGAGGGTCCTCTAGACAGCAGATTCCTTGTTCCTGGGCCTTTAGCATCCAGGCAACGGGCCAGCGACACAGGACGGCGCCGGCGTCGAAATACATACACATGCGACCCTTAAGGCTCTCACGATTCACAATAGTATTGTAAATCCAGATTTTCCATGCATAGTGGCCGGCCTCCCAGTAATCAGGAAAGTCTGGAGGGGTCCAGGAGGAATCAACGCGCTCGAACTTGGCGAACGTGAACTTTTCGGTGATTGCTTGAAGAGTTACCTCTGGAACATCCGGTCCAATAAACACAAGGGCCTCCAAATCTTTCATGACTGTCCGCTGAGCCATGATAGTTCCGAGCCAGTGCTGAAGACTGCCGAGGAACTTGAAGGTGACATATGTGAGAAGAAGAGGTGTTTCGGGAGTTGCAGGAGGGGTCGCAACTCTGAAGAACTCGATACCCTTTCGTGCCCCCGCAGAGCCGGCCTCGACGCCGAGAAAACGGGGAATATTTTTAAGAGCCCCCTCATCTGCTTTTAGAAGGGTCCAGGCCTGCTTGGCAACCTCTGAGAGTAGGCGTCGAGTGCGGTCAACCATGTAGGGATTTAGAGCGGGCGTCGAAGCCTTCTTCTTCCAGAGTTCATCGTCTTCATCGACCGCACGCACCGCTGAAATTAGCTCATCTGGCGTCTTGAAGTTGCGCGCGTCGATTACACCATCCATATCAAAGTCGCGCTGAGCCAAGGGGTCGCCCCAGTAGATTGGAATTGCACCGGCTGCCTTGGCATGCAGAAGTTTCTCGGTACAGTAGCCCTCACGTGAGGAATTCTCGTATGTAATGGCGAATTTGTAGTCACCGAAAAACTTTGTCTTTTTCATCTCACCGCCGCCGCCACCACGGAGTGCCATAAGTTCGTCGCCAATATTGTTATAAAGCTGCCCTCCACTATCAACTCTCTTGTAGCTGCTTAGTACTTGGAATGCAGCATTTCGAATAGGGTTTGTAGGATTCGTCACGACAAAGGCACAGAACTTCTTTCTGGAGGTCGCCTCATATGTGCGAGTACAGCAGTCTAGGGGGATGGGCTTCGGATTTACGAGACGCTCAGGATCCGCCGCGAACCAATTGATAAATGTAACCCATAGTGGCAAACGAATATATGCAGCGGTTGGTGTGAAATTCACGTGGTCGAATCCAATATTGAGTTCAGCCTCAAGAATAGGGCGTGTGTTTTCACCGGTAAAATGGATTTTCGGTACTCCTGTGAAACGCTTCCAATTCTGACCGAAGGGTCCGAAAATTACGAGATCTGGGTTGCCGGTGTAATTGGCCTCTGGAACACCGACAACTTCGCGAGGGGGTGTCATAGCACTTCCTGCCTCATTTAGAAGAAGGGTGAAAAAATTGTAATCGGCCTGGAACTCGTCCCACATATCACTGAAAACAACTATGTAAGGTCTAACCTCTGTAGCTGCAACGGGTGTGCTTTTTACAACCGGTGCAAAAATCATATCTGTTCCCACGATATTGTTTAGAGCCTGTAGCCAGCCAGTACGTACAAGCGGGCTGACTGGAGCCCACTTGCGGGCGAGAGCCTCTCGGCGCATCGAAGCGGATTTAAACCAGCCCTGGCCCTTCAAATCGCTAATAAGATTCTTAAAAGCTTCGACACCCTCCTGGATGCTGTTATCAGAATAATAAAAGCGCTCTGCGCCCTGTCCGATGTCGCGCAAAGCTGGGGAATTGTGAATGACTGGAATACCGGCCCAGGCGAGGTCCAGTAGAATAGGGCGAAGCCGGTTAAAACGTAGATTTACAAGAGCCACCGTGTTTTCCTCGCGAACCCATTCAACCGCACGCTGGCGACCGACACACGCACCACTCAGGTCGAGGTCGGCGCAATGCTTAAGAACATTCTCCTTGAAGAACTTTGAAGTGGCAATATGCTCGCCGTTATGAAGGGCCCATCCCTCTAGAGGAATATGTTGCCGCGCTGCCTCGCGGAGAATTACTAGGGGAATTGTGCTGGAACTTGAACTAGACTGATTCGTATCAGCCATGCGAACAAAAAGGGGCGCCTCTGGATTTCCTCTCCACTGAAGACTCCCAATTTCCCTGCTCTGGGCCTCGGCAAGAAGTGGAGTCCACACAAAGGGTACATGGCGAACCTTGAGTCCAGTCAGCGTTTCTACGGCGGTCGTGTCGTCTGGACTCGTTACATCGTCGAGTAGCCAGGCCTCGCTAACACCTTTAAAGTCCCGTGGAAATGCATTGATAGGGTAGATTGTTGCCTCGATTTCAGTCAAAACAAAGGGCTTTCTAATAATCCAGACTGATTTACAGCCTACTGCGGCACGCATCGCAGGGCTTAGAAGAAGCTGGGAGATTTCGAAAACGACGTCGAAACTCTGACCGCTCAGGTCCTCCGCGTTAGTAATATCATAGACCTTTTGGATGGCCGTGCAATCGTCCCACCAGGTCCGCGTGCCGCGCATATTTATTAACTTGACGCTGTGCCCAAGACCCTTAAAGAGTTCCGCAATAGCGAGACTCATATTTGTGAGACCCGAACTAAATACAGAGTACTCGATGGCACATGTTACGCCTACACGCATTTCTTTTATTTCATATCGTATAATGTTTAAATCATCACACCACGGTACCGTCTAGTACTGGGTTTTAATGATTTATAGCGCAAACTAGTTTGCGCTATAAATCATTAAACCCTCGTTCTAGCCAGCAGAGTGGAGTACTTAATTTAAGTACACCACGGTAGTATGGAGCTTGCCGCACGACAGGCTCGCGAAGGGGTGGTGGGCCAACACGTTAAAAGTATAGTGGCTTCTGTTAACCGACATAGCCATCTTACCGACTTCAGAGTTTCAAAAGTGCATCCCACGCCCTCTGCACCTCTGGATTGTAAGGAGAATGCGACCAAGTCAGAGCCTGTGAATGAGCCCTGTAGGCTTCCAGATTCTCAGAGTGATTCATCCAAGCATTCTCAATCTGGTCGGCTGCAGCTGTTACATTATTCCCGTCATAATAGTAACCATAGCTCTTCCACGCCGCCGAATTATGGATAAGAGGAAATCCACACCAGAAATGCTCGAGAGTCATATAATTATACTCATTGTTGAACTGGTGCCCGATAAACATCGCAGAAGGCCACTTTGTCATAGCAGATACGATATCAGTGCGGTCAGTAAACTCTACGTGTCCGTCGGCAATAACCTTTAGATTCGGCTTAATATTTGCTAGGAAATGGGGTGTTTCATTAAAACGAAGGCCATTTACTACAACGACCTTGCCCTTCCAGGTCCCCTTGCGATACCAGCGCTCAACGGCAAGAAGAGGAATAAAGGATGACTTCTGAAAGGATATATTTGGCTCCATGATAACAATAACATCATCCTCGGGCTTCGACCTAGTCGCCCATTTGAGCTGTAACTCTCCCCCGCGCGTTATAAAGGTGGGGTCCCAGACATAGGGGGCAATCATATTTTTGAGATCCGATGGTGGTACTACGTGATTAATATAGGAAGCATACTCTGCATGCTGCCCGTAGTGAGGAGATACCCAGATTCTATCGACCTTGTCGATAACGTGATGCGCGAAGTGCATACCGGGATAGAAAATAGGGGTTTCGATATCGATATTCAGAATATTACCAAGATAAAGCTTAATCAGCTTTCCACCGAGCATCTTTACGAACTCGCGCAAAAGAGGGTCAATACTCATTCCAAGTTCAATAAGTGCCACGACTGGAAGAGGCTGCTTTAGAATCTCTTCAGTTACCATCATGCGGCAAACCTGGAGCATTTTAGGAAGCGACTCAGGTGTTTTTACCATTTCATTTACGAGTAGGATGGGCTGATAACCCATTGCATCAAACATCTTATAGATTACATACACGTTCTGAAAGAGTCCATTTGAAAATACATTGTCAACAGTAATTGTTGCGGTGGCAAGAAGAATAATCTTGCGGTCCTTCACAGGCTTTGAAAGCGATAGAAAGGGGTTAATTGGGTCTACAGGATTTCCAAAGTTACGTGTCATACCTGGAAGTGTATGAGCCATCTCTTAAAAAATGTTATAGGTTGAATGTTTAGACCTACCGTGGAGTAGTTAATATAAGTAATTCACGGTAACCTCTAGAAAAATTTGAACCCCCACGCTCGTCCTACCGAGATATAAAATGTCGTCGATTCCTCTTAAGAATAATACAGGCTATCTGAAGTTTTACACAAATGGTATGATTGAAATCAAGAAGATTGATGTAACTGTGCTTATTCCAAGGAACAGTTTGAATCGTATTAATATTTACCCTGAAGGTCGAGTGATTATTCATCAGCAAAACTCGATTTACGAATATGATCTTCGTGTCGATAAGTTTTATGTTACGAAAATCAGCGACATGTTTAGCAGCTATTTAGCGGAGGACACTGATGCAAAGGTCAGTGCAGATATCATGGAGGAATACAAGAAGACCATCAAGATGATTGGCGAGCAGCTAATCGGGGTCTGTCGATTCAATGTCGATATGTCTAATGAACTCGAGTTCCGATTTAACGATGTGAACGAAAGAATCGAACGTATTATGCTCTCAAATGGAGAGACGTCGAATACTATCCAGGCTATTCAGAAGGACCAGGTTATTTATTGCAATCTTATTGTTGTACTCTTTATGGTTGCAGTCTTCGTAGGCCTTACGTATCGTGAACTTGTCGAAGAGCCGCGTTTCTTTGAGACCCCTCTCTTAAACCTTACTCTTATCAATGAACTAGTCTCTCTACCGTATCTGGAGTCCTTCTAAGACTTTCACGCGGTCTTGTAGCGACTTCACCGCTTCTATTAGCACTGGAATGAGTTTATGGTAGGCTACCTTGTAGCCGTCACTTGTATCTGATACGGCCTCTGGTATCACTGCTAACAAATCTTGTGCGATTACACCAATATCCGATTCACCTGTATGAATCCATTCAAATCTTACACCATTTACCGATGATAATATGGTTTCGTAGTCGGTTATCTTAGCCACAGAGCTTTTTTTACGGGCGTCAGAGGTCGTTATGAAATTCGTGGCTGATACGGACCCTATGAAATTTGCATTACAATCGGCTCCTATAAAAAATGATGAAACGTAGTTTTGGGTGAGAAGAAGACTAGTACCCTTTCCACCTATATAAAGCTGGCCGCCACTTGCGTCCACTCCAATTGTACTAAGATGTGAATTCCCACCGATAGCGTTTCCATTAGCGGTGATGCTGGTGTTGGAAAGATTCAGGGGAGAGTAGACTTGAATTGGAGTCTGGTTGAAATTCGAGATGGCGTTCACATTAATTTGTTTCAGATCGTAATTCACCATCTGTTGGAGATTTACAACCTGGTTTGAAAGATATGTTACTGGACTTACTCCTGAGGCGCTTGTAACCACATTTTGTAATTCAATAATATTTAGTACAAAATTTGGATTTGGACTATTCATTCTCTAGTATTGTGTCATATAAAGGCACATTTATATACCACATCATTTTAGGAAATGAGTTCATATATTGTTATAGCAAGTACATCAGTTGTACTTATAGACTCTTCCAGGCTTACCTCAGGTGGCTCGGCAATTGTATTGATTTCTAGTCAAATGCCCCCGGGACGAACCATAACAGTGCGTGATTCACTAGGATACCTGTCATCACCCCAGTCAATAATTGTAAGTACCACAAACGGTATTCGTTTTATGGACGGAACAAGCAGCCTCGTAGTTTCACAGGCCTATGCGTCAATGTCGTTCTCATCTCGCGATGCAAATACCTGGAATATTATAAATACATTTGGATTTCCCCTATATAATACAATCGCCAATGTCTCCACTCTGGCCGTTTCTACACTTATTGGTAACTCGCTGACAATTGGAGGAACTCTCAGTACAACCACAATGATAACGAATAATCTAAAACTCCAAAGCACATCTCAGGTTTTTGGTCCACTTTTCGTAAGCACTCTCGTAGTTGGAACCCAGCCATCCGTCCAAATTCCATATGAAACAACCCCAGGCTACAGTGCTTATATTATAGGATCCGCCTACATTACGTCAAGTGTTACAATTGGAGGGAATCTTCAAGTAGGCGGCGGCGGAGTCTTCGGTAGCTCTATTACAGTGGCTGGCACTCTTACAGCAAATTCGGGTGCAAATATCAACGGAAACTTGACTCTAACTGGAAATCTTTTAACACAGGGTCTAGGTACCTTTGAATCTCAAACGGCACTTTTAAATAGTTCGCTAGTTGTTGTGGGATCTGCAACGATTGGGTCGAACCTCTTTGTGAACTCGAACATTCAGGTGGGCCAGAGTACATTTACGAACAATCTTCAAACAAGCACTATTCAGCTTAACAATGTGGGCGGCTATATACAGCTCGGAACAAACACCATAATTCGCGGAGCCTCTACAGCAAATCCGAATCAGACTGCCTTTGCGGTGAATGCCCCCATATACACACCCTTTTTGAGTACTTCTTATCTAACTGCAAACACTGCGGTTACAACAACAACCATTGAGGTTCTATCGACTATATCGGCAGGCACCGTGACATCGTTCTTGCTGGGTTCCGCCGCCATTGATAACTCTGCTGGAAGTCTCGTAACAAGCAGTATTCAGACAAATACTATTAAAGTTTTCAGTAGTTTCGCAACAAACTCCCTTTATTCATCTAGTTTTGTCACATCCAACATTACCGCCACAGGGTCGCTTCAGGGTATCGGTCCTCAATCATATTTAAGCACCGGTGTCATCTTCACATCATCTTTACAGGTTGACCGGATATCGACAGGGAATATTAAGGTTGGTACCATTGAGACAACCGCTGCAGAAGTGAGTTCTCTTTTTATTTCACAGAGCTTTACTGCAGGACCAGCTGTAAGTTCAATTAATATGGCAAACGCGACTATCAATAACTCTCAAGGGTCTATTTATACAGGAGCCATCTTCACCTCATCTTTAACGACTAGTTCGATTGCGCTGCAGTCTGGTAATATATTTACTACTAATAATCTCACAATTAGTACCCCTGCCCTTTATTTACAAACGGTCTATACTAGTACAATTAATACAAACGTCTTTTTAACAAGCTCTGTAAATACTTCGCGACTCACTATTGGAAATGTACCCACAAACACAGGGCCGAACTTTTCAAATGACCCTGCCTTCCCGCCTGTAAATGTTGTGACAACAGGGGGGCCAGGTGATTACCTAACGCCATATTATCTCTCTAATGTTGTACCTACAGGACAAAATCCTGCAGTACCTTATACGACATCTATAAGGTTTAATGCAAACTATTTTGGGTCTGCTCCACCTGGTCTTTTGATAGGTTACTCTGCCAGTCTCTTTTGGGGAGGACAGGCTAGCTCATATTTGACAATAACAAATGGTCCCTCACTCTATGGTGTTTACGGACAGGACCAGACAATCACTGGAACTTTAACACAGAGTTCCTTTGGCATTCAGGCAAGTCTTTATGGGTCATCGGCGATAAGCGTTACATTCAGTTTTCAGTATTCTCCAAATATAAACAGCATTGACTCTAATAGTTATATAAATTTCAATAACGGCTCACTAAACTGGAACTATGCATTGAATGGCACGACAATTCAGAATTCTTTAAATGATATGTCAATTCGCAATGTTTACTATTATGGCTCTCTGAATTTCGCATCCGACCCGAGAATTAAAGAAAACATTAGTTCGGCGAATCTTAGAGACTGTTACGATACAATTTCGGCCCTCCCTCTCCGCAAGTTCAAGTATATTTCAGAATACTGCTCGAGTTTTCAGGTAAGCGATGAACCCCGCCTTGGCTTTTTAGCGACCGACCTGCTACCCCATTTTCCCAAATCAGTTCACATATCCGATACACTCTTTCCAGCCTTTTCAAAGGAACTAATGACAATTGATACGTCACAGATTGATATGGCGCATCTTGGAACTACCAAGTATCTTATAGAAGAAGTGAAGCGCTTGGAAGAAGAACTTAGCACGATAAAAAGCAGAACTTTTTGACACGACACGATAGATAGGACGGATGTCTACATATTTAATAAATAGTAACACATCCGTTGTAGGAATAAAAACAAATAGACTTTCCACGGGAGAATATGCTCTGGTCTATCTTCCATCGACGGCGAACATAGGACAGCTCATTACAATCCGTGATACGTTTGGCTACCTATCGACTCCTCAAAGTATTATTGTATCTACAACAGCGGGATCACTTATAACAGGTGGTATCAGCTCTATAAAAATTCAGCAGGGATATGGCTACATGACTCTCAGATCCGAGACAGCTGGTAAATGGACTATTGTCGACCAAAACGCCTTCTCGAGTCCCACACAGGTCTATGATATTAGAGGTATTACCTATGGCGCTCTCAATGTAATTCGCGACGGCTATATTAAACAGTCTGTATCATCAACTGGCGCATATTTAGCAGTAACTTCAAAAATATTCAGCACAGTTGAAAGTATCGCACCAATATTTCTAAAAAATATTGCAGTCAACTCATTTGTCCCACATTCCGACACATATTATCAAAATGGCGCGGTATATATAACGGGTTCAACTGTGATTCTAAGTACTTTAACAATGCCTGGGAGTGCCGTCTTAGATGGTAATAAGGTAACACTTGGAAGCCTACAGGCAAGGTCCTCACTAAATATAGTAGGCCCCCTTGTTTTTTCCACGAACACTGGCAAATTTTTAGTGAGAAACAATGTTTCTACAAATTATCGAGTCTATCTTAATAATACACTTTCAACTGGGGGGACTACGAGCATTTCATCAATTTGCAAAGTACAAAATAATCTATATGTATCTTCTATTCGCACAACGGCAACACATGCATCACTTTTATACACAAACGAACTTAACTATTCTGCGAATGTTTATATTCGAAATCGTCCTGATATAACACTCGTCGCACCTGGGTATACCGATGTGACTACCCCTGTTATTGAAATGAATCCTGGCATCTTTCACAATATTAGAAATACCGCAGCAGCCACATATGTGAGTGCTATTAAAACTATTTATACACAGGCAGGTAACTTGGCGGTTGCCACGCGGATTGGCGCCTCACAGGTTACACAGGTACAATTAAATAAGGCCGCAATTTATAATGCAAATGGCTCATTAAACGTATCATCTATTAATACCTCGAACCTCAACTTATTAAGTGGTGATGACTCTGTGATTCCATTATTCACAACAGGCAATGCTTTTACAAGCAACGTACAATTTCAAATAGCAAATTTCCAACAATCGACTAATATAAACACTATTGTAACAGACAGCTGCTCTACAAACAGCGCTACAACCGCACGTCTTATTTTTGGGAATTCTGCACTAAAAGTCACTGGGCTCGCTCTAAGTACCATGTTTGTTTCAACCGCATTTCTTGCGGATAACATGAGCTCTTTCTCTGCACCATATTCTATTATTGATAATACTCAGGCGAACTTATATACGAGTAATATAAAAACAAGTACGATAATGACATCAACTCTATACGGCACTGCCTATATATCTGCAAATAGCCCTATTACCCTATCATCACTAACCACATCTGTCGTGAATATTCAATCGACTAATATGAGAGCATCTACATTTATAAGCAGTTTTGGCACATATGGTATTACAATCGGCGCGCCATATGATTATAGCACATTCTTCGCAAGTTCGCCATATATGACAACATCTACTACATCGGGTGTTAGTACGAATACACAATACGAATATATAAATGGTATGGGTAATCTCTACGACCCTATACGAATCCGTGCATCATATGATCGTAATGTCAACATCTTTTTTAAGAATGCGTCAAATAATACAGAAAAATACTTGACCCTACAATACACATATCAAAATGGCGGATCTGGTGCAGGGTCTGCAGGGGTTCGAGTTGTAAACGGGGGAATTACCAGCACAATTATGTCATTTAATGCAAGCCCAATAAGTACTATAACAACTGCCTACCTCAGTAACTTTGCAGTAAATATAAATCCCATTTTATCCACTTACACGTATTATCTTACAGGTCCAAAGACATACCTGCCACCGAGTACCACTGTTTCTAGAAATATAATGGTGGGCGGCGGCACATCAGATACCACTACACTCACATATAGCTCGGATGGTGGGGCCAGTTGGCTACCTTTGAAATTCACACCACTGACATCCTCGTGTTTGGGAGTCGCCTGGGGGTCTGATAAATGGATAGCTACAGGTGAAAGCGGTGAGGCGAGCCTGATCTACTCGTACAATGCGACAAACTGGTATCCAATAAATAATAGCATTTTCACAGTCAGGGGGCGCTCCGTAGCCTGGAACGGGTCTTTATGGGTAGCTGGAGGCGAGGGTACCAATACCTTGGCATATTCGATTGACGGAATAAACTGGACGGGTCTCGGTACCAGTATTTTCACTGTGGGTAGGTCAGTCGCTTGGAACGGGTCGGTCTGGGTCGCCGCAGGAGAGGGTACCAATACCTTGGCATATTCAGCAGATGGGTCTAATTGGACTGGGCTCGGCACCACAATTTTTACAAGAGCCAACTCGGTCGCCTGGGGGGGTCTATTCGTAGCGGCGGGGGCTGGCGGAAATACATTGGCCTATTCTACTGATGGCATGGCATGGTCTGGTCTCGGCCCCGTTCTCACGACTGGTACCGCAGTTGCCTGGAATGGGTCAAACTGGCTGGCTGGCGGCGGCACAGAGGTCGCTACTTCCTCTGACGGACTCAGCTGGTCGAAGAGGCAGAATATTGTATCGAATATTAAAGCTATAGGGGTGGCTGCGTCTAACTGGGTGATAACTGGGTCTAGTACTGCATATTCGACAGATGGTATCAACTGGACGGGGTCTAAAGGGTTCGATATAGAGGGATATGCTCTTGCAAATCGTGAGAGCAGACTCTATCAGCAGACGACATTTTTACCGGTCTATGTGGTTAGTGCCGCAATGTATTATACCACGAATGGGAGCAACTGGATTCCCGTAACAGAGCCATTTACAGGAACAATCTCGTGTATGGCCTGGAATGGAACAATATGGGTTGCTGGCGGAGCAGGTATCTATCAGATTGCCTATTCTATAGATGGTCTCTCCTGGAGTGGCATTCCTATCGCAAATATGGTTTCAGTGCTTTCAGTTGCCTGGGGGCTGGGTGGATGGATTGCCTGCGGAGCGAGTAGATTGGGGCTCACATATGCCACGTCGCCAGACGGTGTAACATGGACTACTGTAAGCGCCTCGGTTAGCGGATTTTTTCCAGCACAAGCAAATGGAATAGCCTGGGCTGAAAATGTGTGGGTCGCTGTTGGAAGCGGTCGTGGTTCAGGTATTGTTTTTTCTATAGATGCTGTAAACTGGGTGGCACAGCAAACCCCTGCATTTACTGTTGGGAGATGTGTTGCAAATAATGGTGACTATTGGATAGCTGGGGGTGATTATTTGGCGGCCACGCTTGCATACTCTTACGATGGTGCGGTATGGGTTGGCCTCGGTAATTCTGTATTTTCAAGTACAGTGCGCGGTATCGCTTGGGGCAATAATCTATGGGTCGCGGTTGGTAGCGGTACGAACTCTATAGCATTCTCGTATGATGGTATAAGCTGGATTGGCATCGGTACCTCTATTTTTACGAATGGCTTATCGATTGCATATAACGGGACACAGTGGTTCGCTACCGGTAATGGACCTAACACGCTGGCAATCTCATTTGATGGTGTAACATGGGTACCAAGGGGTTCGAGTGTGGGGGGTACTCTAATAGCGCAAACTATACTCCCAAACTCTCTTCTGAATATTAATGAGCCGGTACAAATACGCTGGGACCTCTCAGGTGTTATATTATTGACCCCATCGTCACTTGAAAAACCTCGTAATTCCTCAATTGGATGGGGAACGCGGGCGGCCTCTCTTGACGGATATATCTCCAACGCTGAGTTGACATTTAGAATTCGTGAAACTAGTTCAGCTTTTATTATGGGATTTTCTGAATTACCCGCAAACGGATATACCGCTATAAACTATGGATTTTACATTACAAATGTAAATACTCTTTTAATTTACGAATTAGGCGTACAGGTTGCCAGCTACGGCCCTATTAAAGTGAATGACAATCTGAATTTAAAATTTACAGGAACTCAGATAGTCTATAGTGTAAACTCAACCGCAATAAGAACTGTTGCGCGCAGCGTAGGAAATCCACTATATCTCAGCAGTTCCTTTCGCACTCCTGGATCCCGTGTTGATAGTATAAGTTTTCAGCCGTTCAACCAAATGACACTCACGCCACCGGTGCCTGACTCATTCTCGTATTTGGCCTCTATAAAACCGGCTCGCGATGATCTTCAGTATGTCACTTATTCTATGCAGGCAGGCACAGGTATCCCTCCAGGAAACTGGCAATTTGATTTACCAATTAGTGGAAATCTGTCGTCTCTCTCCAGTGTTCTGTATGCTGACTTCCTTCTGAACTCTACAAAACTTTTTAGTACAAACTACATTGTGGCTGGATATACACAACCGAGTACTTATATGGTACAATTTAATGTTTCCACCTATATTGCAACGTCGCCAACCGACACCATTAGTGTGAATCTGCGGACCCAACGTGGCACTGGTGAGAGCTACTTCTATAATGCTTATTCAACACCGACCTCCACATTTATTGCTGATGTGCGTAATAATATTTACAATCTGTCGTCAGTATCATACTTACAGTTCTACCATACGAGTTTTAATAGTGGTATTCAGACGAGCGAACTTGTTATATCTATTAATAATGTATCGACTCCTATGCAAAACTATATTGATTCCAACTACGGTGTTAATATGAATAAGGGATATATAGTTTGGCCGAATCGATTGGCCGGCCTCTCAATTAATAACCGGTTTAATGACATGCAGACACGGAATCTCACGTATACTGGGTCACTCTATAATGCATCTGATTCAAATCTTAAATCTGATATTGAATACGCGGAGACCGACTCCATATATGAGAAAATTAATAGACTCCCTCTTCGTCGCTATGGATTTACTCCAGAGTATTTATCAACTTTTCAGCCAACTGACAGACATCAAATTGGAATTATAACCAGCGAGGTGGCTGAAGAATTCCCTGAAATTGTGAATTCAGTGGAGCCGTCTCATCTTCTCTCGAACCTTAACGTAATTGACAGGGGCCAATTCAAATTCGCGCATCTTGGGGCAACCCAGAGACTAATTCAAAAGGTCTCGACCTTAGCTGGTGAAATTCGCGCGATACGATATACCGTGGAGTACTAGACGGTACCGTGGAGTACTTAATTTAAGTACTCCACTCTGCTGGCTAGAACGAGAAGTTAAGTGCTCCCCATGATACAAAGCCACGGAGTGGCTTTGGTTATGGGGAGTACTTAACTTCAGTACTAGACGGTACAAAAATTTAATGCCACATGGCAGCAAGAGTATACTAACCATGTCATCACCAATTAGCAATGAACCAAATACAATCCCTATTCACGTAGTCTATGTGACAGGAGATTATATTGAGCCACCTGAAGATATTCTCAAATTCTGTGAGACCAATGGTCTCCGCTTTACAGAAAGGCACTTTGATAGCATACAATATAATGATGATCGGTATGAGATTGCTCGTCTTCCAGCCATCCACGTGTATCTGAAAAAAATATGGCAAATGACAATCTATCCAAATGAGAACCCAATTGAATCTATTGATGTATGTATTAAGCAATATGAAGCCGATAAAGGGCGTATGTCTAATCTAGATTGGATAAAACTTAAACTGAAGGACTTTCAGACTCGGTCGTGGAAAAAGAAGCCAATCTTTAAAAAGAGTTCCTTAAAATTACACGGCGAAATTGTGGAAACGTACTTTAATAATCCTATCTAAGGCCTAAGATAACGTTGCTCTTTTGTAGAAGACGATGGAGAGACCATTATATAAATCATATTTTTCAGAATCAGACTCTGACTCTGACTCTGACTCTGACTCTGATAGCTCATCGGGTTCATCAAGCTCCTCGAAATCCATGGAAGGTTTTGCAGATCTTGCATTATTTGCTGCTAAGCTAGCGGCAAATACATCACTCGATCCAAATGTTAATGAAGCAATTGATCCACCTCCTCCAGTAATCGGCTACCCGTATGATGTACCAAATGGCTTTCCCACTTTTAATAATATACAGATAGCCGCCGATCCGTCAGGAAATCTTCTCGAATCATCGTCCGCCTCGATGACAAATGTTGTGATGGTTGATAGTCGTAATAGAGACCGACAGGCATATCCACAACCTACAAATCTTACATTAAGACTACCCCGGACCTATTCACAGGTTACTGGATTTAGCATACTTCAAATTAAACTCCTATCAGCCTTTTATTATTTTAGACCGCCGAAACATAATACCGATATAACTATCAACGAATTCGGACGCACAACAGTAGAACAAGGTCAAACAGTTAATCAAAATATTACAAGTTATTTACGTGAAGGCTCTTATGACATTAATGGTCTGATTTCAGAGCTGAATATTCAGCTGAACTATACGCCAATTTTTTACGATTACCCTGGTGGATTCAACGACTTCGCTAAAAAGTTCGCTGTAACTGGCGACACATCACTAAACTTCAACTTTCCTGGTGATAATTATTACGACTCCGTTCTTGATACATATATTCCTTCACCTACGATGGCTCTTATTATATCGAAGTACTTCGACCAGCAGTATGCAAATCTTGCAAAATATACAATTGATAATATAAAAATAGCATATTACTATCCTGTTCTGAAGGAAATTGTACTTGATGATAACTATAATTCGAGTACAATGAATTACACTTTAGTAACGAGTACCCTTGAGTTCGGTGAAACTGTTCGTTCACGTATTCTTAATACCTATCAGGGCCTTTTTGACGCCGTAATTCTAGAGCTTATCAACAATAATATTGGGAATCTCGACGATTACCGTCTGAAACACACATTTCGATACAACTTAATCAATAAGTACGTTGCACTTTACCAAACGCAGTCGAATCGGACAATTATTCAGAGTCCATCTCTAAATACTAGCCTCGTAAATTTAATCAACTACAAGCAGTCTCAATTCACCGCAGAGCAGCTAAACCTATATAATATTACAGCAGCTCAGTACAATACGTATAGTTCCCAAAATACCATATTGTTTGCCATCATAAATGATATGTTGAGTCAATATCAAAAATATCTCGCCATCTATTTCGGCGTCTCGTATAATACCTTTAGTATTGATTATCTGGCAAATCCATTTCTGACCCTACCCTTGCGCGACGCCCTAAATGCCGTTGGAATTAGTTACAATCTTAACGACACTCTAAACAATACTAATACCGTGCAGGAAATCAGACAAGATATCCTACAGAAATTCAGAGTCGCTCCCAAATATTATTGGAATCGTATGACAGACCTATCAGGTACGATTGCCTATATGAACCCAGTTCTACCTGGTGAGAGCGGTGCAGAAGCTATTAATCTAAACACCTGGAACCTTGACCTTGACGACCAAGATTACTTGAACCAAATCGTTCAGCCAAATATACTCGACTCGAATAATCCGAACACGACTACAATTGGAAATCTCTATACAAATCGCCGAACTCATTCTGCAGATATTATTTTACCTATTGAAGCGGCCAAATACACCGTCCTTCGTTTCAAAAGTCCAGTGAGACAGACGCTGAAAGTGGAGACTCTTCCGCGCCCTACGAAATACAGATACCCACTCTATAATGCGCAGGCATACGATCTGAGTCATCAGATGATTTTTGATAACAGCTATTGTTTTATCGAGAACACTGCCAACTATAATATGGACGTATTCACAACTGATTTTACTTCGAATGATATAATGAAAATCCCAGGATTTTCTACTCAATCTGTTACAAATTCATTTGGCATTTCATATGTATCTTCACTGGCCCTATGGGGTCTTCGCACAGACACCCTATCTATTTTGGAATCCCGCAACTTCTATGAATTTTATACGCCATATCCACCAGACTACCTCACGTGTAATGCGCCGGCCTATAAATATCCCATGCAACTAACTCTAGCCCATAATAGCACTTCTAACTACTTTTCATCCGATTTAGTCATGTTCCTCTACCAGGACCGCGGGGCCTTTATGGCTGATATATCAGGAAATCGTAATGAAAACCCTCTCAACTATCTACAGGCGGTGAGTTCCTACACGGATGCATCAACTCTGGCTATGAACTTCACTGCTTACTCTAATAAACGCTATTACGTTCTAGCACGTTCACAGAGCCTATCATTCGCTACTGAAAACTACAGACTCGTTCTAAGTTTCCCTTCAACGACATACACTGCACTGACAAATGACTTAACCGGATTTAATCCTAATGCGGACCCAATGTCGAACCTATCAAACTTTAATTACGCTAAGGAAGCGGACCCTGCCTTTATCCGACTCTCTATTCAAAGTACACTCTATGCACCATATTCGGTTGATCCGGCTAGCAGTTCGCTGACATTCGTTCAGACTCTCATGGGTTACGACACACGCGGTGTATCAACGGATTTAACAAATTACGTTGGCTTCATTTCAAATGTCGCGCAGAGTAATGCAGTTCCCACCTCATTTTTACGTATCGACCCTGGAAATGGATATGTTTTCCAAGCAAAGAGTCCATACAATACTTCTTCACAGACGTATTTATACAGCGGCGCCACCAATGCAATTCTTCAGCCCTATGGAACTGGAGTCTATGCACCAAGCATTATAAACTTCCGTCAAGCAAGTATAGTACAGTGGTATGGAAATACATTCATACCGCCGGCAGAAAATCAGCTGCTTTTTGATTCTAATTCGATTGCCTATAATGCAATACCCCCTTACTGCGCTACCTACCCTGTGAATTCAACAATAAGTGGCTATAAATATACTAACCGTCTCGATGTCGGTGGCAATCTATATCTTGGAACCTCTAATCTTCTGAATCTCTCTGAGGGTGTCATGGGTATTGGCTTTGTCCCAGATCAGGGCCTCTGGGACATAGACACCTTTATGTTTAAAAGCATTTTTACGGTCTCGAACCCTGCCCTTGACCCTAATCTTTCTATCAAAAATATCGGCATTTTCCCTGCCTCTGTAACGTCAAATCAACCACTGGGGAATTTTTCACTTAATAATGCGCTTGCTGTTCTCGGTTTCCAGTCGTCTATCACATATAATAGCTCAAACCTTAATTTTGGATACGACTTAGTCGGTGGAACCTTCTATAATTTCACGCGTAGCAGTAAGTTCCAGACAGGGTCGAATTCCTACCTATATGGATATTCGCAGAGTGCCTACGAATACAACTTCGATGTAAATGCCTATTATGTTGCGGTACCCTTTGATGGCCTTTCAAACCCCATTTACTATTACGGGCTTGTAGGGTCAGCAGTACCGTATCCAAAGTACTCGCAAATTAATGTGACAAATTCGGCTCCCTCTCCTGAGGGTCCAAAGGCTCCTCCAGGAGGCCAGGGAATTCTCCTGCCTGGTAACCCACTTCCAGGAGCGAATTCGATATATGGACCTCCATCAGGGTTCACTGTTTCGCAGAGTAAGTACGAGCAGTCTATGCCTATTGGCACATCTCTCATTTTCTACGCAAAGTCTTATCCAATTAATACGATTGAAATGCCATATAGTGAGTGGAACCCTTTCACATATAATCCATCAGAGGTAATTGCCGACTGCTCTGGATATATGCTCTTAAAAGACTCGGTATATCGTGTATTTTCATATGATACAGCAACTTCTATACGGTCGTTTAGGGAGAGATATGAATTCACCCTAGACCAGGTATTCCCAACATCCTCAAATATAAACTATATTGGCACCGCGGCTAACGAGAGCAATATTGCCTTTTTCGGCCTTTCAAATGCTTCTCCATCTAGCTTTTTGTATGTACGAACACTAGAGCCAAGATCTGGGTCTATAAAGACAACTTATTCTGAGATTGCACCGGTTGATTTCCAGTCTAGTTTTCAACTTATCAAGGCTATTTACAATAATATAGGTGGCTACACATTTTCTATTAAAAATATTGCAACAGGAGTGCCCTCTATAGTTTCGAGACCCTATCAGGGTGCCTCCTCAATTACAACGGTTAGAACATCGGATCCGACTGTTAAACATTTTGATATCGGCCAATCACCGAAAGAAATAAATGGGCGATTCTGGATGTTCCCAAATAGAAATGGCGTTGGTGATATTGCCTATGTAAATCCTAATGCAGTCGGCACGGGGGGAGGACTCTATACCGCCACATATTCTCCCTATAGTGGTGGGACGGCCTCGTACGCAAATATAACGGATTATTCCTTTGCCACTACATCACCCTCAACTTTTACGAGTCCTATTGTCGTGCGCGATATTGCAAAAGACCACATTTTTATGTTAAGCCCTGCCTCGCCGACACAGTTTTTCGAGCCGACGTTTACGGTGGGGTCCGATATACCCAAGATTATATCATCCGTATATAATTTCGTATCGACACCAACAGGACTACATTCTGGTGCAAATGGTGCATCATGGGCTCTTATTGGAAACACCCTATATGGTAACCGGTTCGATAAGGTGGATGCCCCCAAGAAAGTTCAACAGATGTGGCAAGTCTTTTATCCGGTAAATCGTATTGTCTTTCACCAGATCTCGAAGAACTTCGACAGTTTCAAAGACCTTTCTGGACTAACATATCCTGAATATCCTCACACCTCAGTGGCCGTTTATGATAACTCCAATAATCTTACTGCCGATACTAGTGGAAAGTGGGGGCTGGAGTCGCCCGCCAACTTTAACGCAGGTGATTTTGCGTACAGTGGATTCTATTTTAATGCATATGACTATGCTATACCTCTAAAGGATAATCGCGCATCTGATGATTTCTACTATATGAGTCTTCGCGGCTATTCGCCCACTGAAAAATCACAGGTCATGCTGCGCGTGAGTGCCCCAAACAAATATACATTTGGCTACATTACACCTGCAGATTTATCGGGTGAAATCAGCACTGCGAAATATGTGTCTACGACGAGCGACTACCTTTACACATACTACTGGGACAAGAAGTATCAGAACACGATTTTAGGGTTTGATTCAAACTTCGTGATTGATTCAAATGGTAAGACCTTTGGGGCGAATGTTATTCAAGGATACGCTGGGTCTAATATTTCGAGTGTAACCGGATTTGGAGACTATTATAGTCGTATGCGACTTTTATATACACAGTATTCTACACAGACAATTCTAACAAGTACGATTCAAGCAGGTATTAATACAAGTGTTATCAACTTCGTAAAAACCGACCTACAATACATTATACCCTCGTACGCACAAAATCGTCTTCGCTACACAGACCCCTTGCGCTTTTCAATTCTCTGGAAGACTCCCTTGTTACCAGAGTATTTAAATATGATTGAGGAGTGGGGTCTAGGGTGGAATCTCGGATTTCCAAAGGCAGATACTGAATATGATACCATCCAGAAGGGTACATCCTTTTTTAAGATTTTGGATGACTTCCTAAATGTTGTAATAAATCCTCAATTTGATATGAATCGCATGGATATTGTATCGCAAGAAAATCTTTCTAAATCGCACGATTCTACTGGAACGACGAAGGCCTTTTATGGAAAACTAATGTTGGCGAACTTTGGAAGTTACGCACAGACACTCATTTCAAACCCGATTAGTTTTACCAACCCTCTGGCAAGACTAGACAAATTCACCTTTCAGCTGGTTCAGGTCGATGGAACAATTGTGGATAACTCTAACTGTGAATGGAATGCTGTTATACAGATAACGGAATCGGCGATGTTAACGAAGGGTGCAAAGCCGGTTTTAATTGCCCCCTCTAAATAAGAAATGCAGGTAAATGGTCCCCCAAACTACCCAAGAGAACTAGGGTCTCTCGTGAGTCCTTCGGATATTAAGCCTGAGGGCCCGCGCCCCTTTTTTCCGCCAGTTTGCCTTAAGACCCACTGGGACCCCACTGCAATAATACAGCGGACTCTCCCGACTGAGTATGTAGCTCAGGCGCTAGACCCTCGCCCATGGGCGAAGATTTGCTTAGACTATGTGACAACTGGTGAAAATGGTCCTGGTCCAAATGTACCTGAAAATGTGGTTTTGTCGTCAAGTGGTGGTGATGGACCCCGTGGTCCTGCGAATCGTTACAGCCAAGCCGTCGATAACGAGTCTAAGCTCCGTGGTCTGGATAGGCCTCTAGGCACCTGTGACGCCGACCAGTATCTCCCAGATTCAGAGGGCGACATGTATAACTCACGAGTAATGGCACCTCGTATTAGAAATGTGGATCAGCGGGTCTTGGCTGAGGCATCTTTTCCGAAAGTACTTATGAACCTGGGACAATATGATTGCCGCGAGCAGAATGATGAGTTGAACGTTCAGCTTTCGGCTCGCCTTTTCAATAATGCGACAAAGCAGGATAAGTATAAGCTGATTGGGAAGGTGTGAAAAATTAAAAATTTGAATTTACGCTACATACAAATAGTCAACAAAAATGGTACTTTATGTTGGCTATCCGATTTCTTACACGACCGCCTGCGGCTTCTTTGGACTAGAGGACCACTTTAATATTGTGGAACTTATCAAGCCAACCGGCCTCTTATTCAAATACACCGATAAGGGACAGTATATTCTGGGATTAGAGGTTGATGACACTATCTGCACCTCTGATAAATTTCTAAGCTGCGACGACGCAATTCTCAGAATCCTACAACTGAAGAAGAAGGTTCAGGAACTCGTTGCAGCAGCGGGACTCGACCTTTCCACCTTCCCCCTTGAAAAAATGGAATTTGAAGAAAACCCTGAACGCGTCTCCAATCCGCAGCCCTATTTGATTTACGGCTAAAGGACTGACACGTTCCTCCATTAGATGGACCCTCTTTTCGAAGAGTCTTTAACAAACCTATTACAAAGAGTAAGAGGCGACCCGTGGTCTCTTCTTATTTTTCAAACCCTTATCTGGTCTTTTCGCAGATGGGCCATTCACTATTTGATGTCAAGCGAGGCGACAGCATCAATGCAAGATTATGTGTGGGATAATCATATTGACCTGGTCCGTGAATTCGCTCCAGATGGCTTGAAGGACTTTGCAGTGGTTTGGCTAAATCCCTCTAACGTTGGTGACAGAGTCGATATTCTTGAAGAGTTGAATGCCTATTTTATGTTTATTGTTGATAAGTTAGACAACGCAATTCAAGAGGATAATGACGACGAACAGGATGCCCTTTCGTATTTCTTAGATGAGAAAATCACCGCGATTCTGGAAAAGTGGCTAGAAGGTCGTCAGGAGTACTCAATTTATCCAGGTGTAAATGATTCTGCGGATTCATTTCCAACTGATAGAATTTTTACGATTATGCAACTAATTCTTGAAAAGCATAACAGGATTTCTACAGCTGCCCCAGAGCCAGAGGTTGTTACGCCACCTGAGGTCATCGCGCCACCCGAGGTAATCGCACAATCCGAGGTAATCGCACAACCTGAGGTCATCGCGCCACCCGAGGTAATCGCACAATCCGAGGTAATCGCACAACCTGAGCCTCCAAGGGAAACTATTGCTTCTGCCCTAAGAAAAAGAACTCTACGAGTAAAGCGTCAATCAACTGTAAAATCAACAAGAAAAATAAGTACTAAACGTTAGATGGCGGAGCTTCCTAAGCTACATGTTTCGCAAGATATATCCTATATATTTTTTGCGCTGGTAATTTCTCTTGTAGCAGTATTCATTTCGTATTCGTTATGGTCCGGATCAAATACGCAACCCAGGCCATACTATGAGGGCTTTGCTGGACCAGTAAACGGGGTCTCAGAGATAACGTGTGGAAGCAAAAGTATTGAGGCCACCCGCATTTACTCTATAATTTCAGCGAAGGCCTCGACGACTGAGACTGGTGCCGATGACCTTCTTGAACTAAAGCAGCTCCTAGGAAAGTTGGCTTGCGTAAAGCAAGACCTCCTTGCTCCTGGAAGCCTCGTAAATGCAACTAAGAATAGCCAGTACGTTACATCTCAGGACATTGAACCATCATCTGAGACAGTTGCTCGCTGCTTCGCCAAGACGGTTCCTAAACGTGATCTCGAGATATCTCTAGATAAGTGGTCTAAGCGTGGTGATATGCTTGTCCGCCGCCTCTGCACGTCTTACAACTTAGACGACGAAGAGAAGGATGTTAGAGCCCTTTTTTCAGAACTCATGGCTGATATAACAGACACTTTAATGACGATTTGTCTCAAGGGTCCAATTACAATTGCTGGTGAAGATGGTCCCCGGATGGTCCAAGGTCGCGAGGCAACTGGTACAGCGCATGCAGGGGAGTACAAGGGATATTATTAATTATAAATTTGAATCGAGTTAATATTTTAACGAGATTCAAATGCCCTATATACAAATCACTGAAGATGGAGTCGTTTCTAAGTTAGAATGGACTCCAAATCCTCAAGTAAAGTTCGATAGGAAAAAGATGCCAAAGGTTGCGCCACTACTCACTCTCGGTCAGGAAGTCGAGGAAGCTGTGCGAACCTGGTACCGTCTAGTACTGAAGTTAAGTACTAGACGGTACCCCAAAGGGATATTTATTTTTAGCACATGCCGGTAAGGAGGCTGCAGGTGAACCCTCTAAGGTATAAGCAAGCCGACGAAAATCATCAGCCCCAAAATTTGCCAAACTGACCGGGCAGGCTTAGCAAATGAGAAGAGATCCACGATTACACCATTCCAGAGGAACTTGCCAACAAAGCCAAGAATCACGAGGGTTATGATGAAAACGAGAATCATCGTCGTAAAATCAACGTAGGCGCGGCGACGGTGCTCCGCGTTACCGGTGTCAAGAAAGCCTTCTACTCCAGCTTTAACAGCGGCGTTAAGAACGTTAGGCATTGTATCTGTATATTCTTATTCTTTTTCGTACTGGATACTCTCTCGTACCTTTGCCCCGCGGTGCTCGTTAATAAACTTGATAGCCTCTGCAGCAGCCGTCTCTGACTTCAGATGCTGCGCGAGCATTTCAGTGATTGATTTGACATTTAGCGTTCCCTTAGTTGTCTGGCGACGATAAAGAAGACGCCCGCCTGAGCCTTTAAGGTCAAGCGCACCAAGACTGTGCTTCTTCATGATACGAAGAATCATCTCCTCTAGAGTGCTCTGCTTCTTCTTCTTTTCACGCATCTGCTCCTTAAGATCCGAGACTTCGCCCTCGATTTGTCGCCAAGAGATAATAATCTCCTTGAGGCTCTGAAGCTCCTGCTGATCTGTCATGGGGGGCGCCATCACGACTGGTTCACCGTCCTGCACCTTTAGCTGTTTCGTAAAACTAATATCTGTTGAACCTGGCATATACTCTATAGAGTATATGTGAGTTTGGTTTAAGCGTTACCAGTAGATGTCTGTCCGTAGAGTCCTAGCAGATACTGCATGCGCTCAAAATCACTCTTGAATCTATAGACTTTGCCGGTTTTTGTAGAATTATTTAGTTTATCAGTATTTTTCTTGAACTGATAAATCATATTACATGCACTTTGGAACGCGGGACTCTCAAAAACAAAGGCTTCTGATACATCAACTATACAATTGCGTGTATTATCACCTGGCATTTCTATAGGTGGATTCTATTTTAGCTAGTAACAGGCACCCAATTACTCGTCGGATATCTTCGAACATGCAGTGACAATCCTAAATCAAAATTCGCCCTTTCTTCTCCAGTGCTATACTGCCAGTACGATTTTGACATATCACCTTGTGAATATAAGGTACTTACGTTTATGTTATAGTACTGTATTTTTTCATAAACCCCCCACGCCGTTTCATATTTAAGTTTCAATCCCTGTGGTATAGGTCCAAATCCACTTAAATCAAAACAGGGCATCTAATAGAGAATGAGCGTAAAAGACGGTGATATATACAAGTTAAAAGTTCAAGGCCGGGCTACACCATTTAATGTAACAGCGGTGGTTTCTCCTGCGGCTAGAAAAAAGGGCCTATCAGGCCATCCAAAGCTAGCTCCAGCCACAGGATTCCTTTTTATATTCGACACTCTTTCATATCAGAGTATGTGGATGCCAGATATGAAGTTCGCTCTAGACATCGTCTGGCTCGATGAAACTTTTACAGTTGTTAATATTACCTATAATGCAGCGCCCTGTGAAAGTCGAGATGATTGTCCCTCTTATTCGTCTTTGAATCTCGTAAAGTATGCCATCGAAATGACGGCAGGAGAGGCCAACAAATGCGGATTTGCTTTGGGAAAAGATGTGACAGTCTCGTACTGAAGTTAAGTACTCCACGGTGAGAATTATTTAAAAATTGAGCGGCCTGCCCCACATGCATCCACGTGTATGTGTGACACTTGTCGTAGTATTCTTGGAAAAAATGCACGGGCTCATGGCAGTGACCCCTGTATTCTTGCCAAGAGTCTCTACTGTAACCTCTGCTCGGTTTACGGACACAGTGTTAGAGGCTGTAAGAAGTCGGAGCTGAGAGCCTTCAGGGCATCTGATAGTGCTTTAGTGGAAGAGAAACTTATCTATGATGCTCCCGATAGTATGCTAGTATTCGTCTCGGACTCTGAGAAGGCCTTCAGCGCGATGCTAATCGCGAACAAGATTGTACCAATGGCCTGTCAGGAAAAGGGACGGCTCGATGAGCGGGACTACCATGAGAATAAGGGGCGGCTTGTTGAATTCTTGAAGTCTATTGGTAAGAAGCTTGTTCTTGTCTTGATTCCTTGGACGAAGGCGGAAGACGAGCAGCTGAAGGAGCTTGTAAATATGTATTCTGATTGGAAGCAGGTTGCGGTTAGAATGGAGCGGCGGACACAGGAGCATTGTAAGGCAAGGCTGGCAACTCTTAAAAAGATTAAGACTAAGTAGCATGGTTCGCAAAGTTCTAAAACGGAAGACTCGCAAGAGTCGCAAGACTCGCAAGAGTCGCAGACAGCGGCGACAGCGTGGAGGCAATCTCGAGAGTGGAGACTATGGTGGAGCTAAGACGAGCCTTCCCAAAAATGGTGATTATAGCGATATAGATGCTGTTCCTCGCACTCAGTCTATAGAGCAACTAGGTGGGGACCAGGAACAGGAGCAATTCGGGGCATACATATCATAGGTCTAAACCTTTTTCTTGTTACATATATAAGAATGCCTAAGAACATCAAGGGTGGTAAACAGTACAAGCGTAAGGCGAAGGAGGGGGACGTTGACCTGAGTGCCTTCACAATTGAACGCCAGGAGGGTCAACAGATTGCCCGAGCTGTAAAACTCCTCGGAAATCGTAATATTCTCTGTTACTGTAATGACAATAAGATGCGTGTTTGCCACATTTGTGGTAAGATGCGTGGACGTGTTTTTGTAGATATTGGCGATGTTGTTCTCATTAGTCTCCGTGATTTCGAGCTAGGGTCTTTAAAAAAATTAGAGGATCTTACAGGGGATATTATTGCTAAGTATCCATATGAATGTCTAACGCGCCTCAAGAAGGAAGAGGGGATTAATCAGAAACTTTTCCTACAGCTTGAAGTTCTCGATGGTGCACGCCTTGCCGCGGTGGGTAGTGCGAATACAATTGAGGAGACTGGCTTTGAATTCGATCGCGATGAGACTAAAAAATCGGAATCGGGATCTGATTCCGAAGATGTTGATGTTGATGATATCTAATAAGCGCCCGCCGTCTTTGGTTGACCCACTAAGTATACATTTTGTATAACTATTGGCTCTACAACTTGCGCTACAGGGAGTGCTTTAGGAGTATGATTACAGGCTATTAAACAGGCAATACACCCAACAGAGGCCCCTGTAGTAGCACCGACCAAAACAGGGAAGCCCTGGGTAAATCCTCCACCAAATAGTCCAGCAATTGCTCCTAAAATGCCGCAAGCAATGGGTGGAGGCATTGAGGGGTACATATTTGATGCTAGTTCGATGCATCTAAGAGTTCCAATTTTTCCCGAACAGTCTAACGTGGTTAGGCGCTTTTTAACCACTCTTTTTCCTAAAAGGCCCAAAATAGGAATGTCGGCATATAATCCACAAATACCAGGAGAGTTTTCACCAGCCGATTTTGATGACGCAGAGGATCTTAGACCGGCCGCCGCCATTTTTGATGTGGGCGGTGTCGGCTCGACAACTCCTTATACTACGGCAATAAACGGAATTATTACAAAGCATGCCGACGAAATCAAGCAGAAGGTGGCCGCAGCAATCGAAACGCCCTCTGGGTGGAAGCGGCGCATTCGCAGCTTCCTAAGCCAAAAAAACTCAGAGCTTCTCGATTTTTTACAACTCACTGTTAATTCACACCCGACACTTGGCAAGGGTGAGATTGTTCTCAGAAAGTTCGGCAACATCTCTTTTAGAGTGGACCACCCCACGGTTCGTGACCTCGTTCTTGATGCATCTGGTAATGATTACCTGACAGATATAAATGCCCTTTTACTTGCTGCTCGCAAGGGTGAGACCCCCGTAAAAGACTTTTTCGAATCTGTTACAGTAATCTTCGACCAGTATCGCGAGGCCGGTAACGAGGCTCTAAGAAGCGAGGCACAGCTAAAGATGAAGATGGAAGCCTTTGATAAGTTTCAAGGGAAGATTGCTGCCCTATTTGACTTAGACCCCAGCTCAGAAAAGTACTTTCCTCTTCTGAATGCCTCAGAGCAGTATCTCGGCTCTATTTTTGAAAAAAATCAGATTAAGGAGGACTATATGGCATTTATAGAGGCCTATCGCAAGTTTTTAACACTTCGTGATATCGTTATGATGATCCGCACAGTGCAGTCAAATGAAAATGAGCCGGTTTGTATAATCTGTCTCAATGAACCCGTTGTTTTCTGTATGAATCCTTGCGGCCACACCTATTGTCATAGCTGCTCTCAGCGCCATGCGGGAGCCTGCTTTGTTTGTAGAACACCTGTGAAGGATAAGATTAAGATATTCTTTTAATCCTTCACAATATAGTCCCCAGATCTCAAATAGACTCGCTTGAGTGCTTCCAGCTCTTCTGGCGGCAACTCATATATTTCTCCAGCAGCCTCAACCACCTTTTTAGCAACTGAAAACCAAATAAAGGATGTCATTGCATAACCAACCTTGTATTCGGGATCCACTGTTCCGAACTTCTCTTGGAAATATGCAATGACAGCTTTATCGATTGTCACTGGTCGCCTTACAGCCTTTCCGTAAGTTATAATATCTTCTGGCGTCATACTTGTGGGGTTGGTGGCGGCCCCCCTCATTTTTTGTTGGCTCCGCCTGTCACTTCTTTTGTGACAGGCGGATCCTCGCGGCCAGACTTTCCCGATATTCATTCAATCGCGTTACATAGAACTCCTCCCAGTTCACTGTAAAGCCATTCGCCTCTGATCCGATACAAATTGGGTTCGTGGCAACATCTTGCTCGTATGCATAGTATTCATTCGCTGCATTCTTCCAGACAGGGATTCCATTCACCATTACGCGCTCATATCCGGCGAGAGTTACAGGCATTCTTAAAGCTCTGTTGGGGACGAATTCTATATCAAATTTACCGCGCTCCCGCGCTTCTTCGCGGTAAAGAATAAATAAAATTATGAACCCTATTGGTAATGATAACTACAAAACAGATACGTATACGAACACGGTCTGCCAAGACCCCTAGGCGCGCTGCCAAGACATTCAGAGTACAGGGTCGTCGCGGCCTCCACGACCTTCTAGAAATTTATCAGGGACTCAGCGGCTTTAATGCATCAACCCTAGGGCTTTCTGAACACAAAACTACATATGGAGAGGTTGCGGAGGTAGGTATGAAGAATCTTTCAGAGAAATTCATGCACCACGCCCCCTTGACGAATTTCCCAGAGACTCAGAGAGCATTCTACGATCTCGGTTGTGGAATTGGGCGGCTTGTCTTAGGAATGGCAATTCTCCATCCTGAAATTCAGTCGAAGGGAATTGAAATTGTACCCGATAGAGTTCGCCAGGCGCACCATGCAATTGAGAGGCTCAAGGCAAAACAGGTGACCTCTAGAATTCAAATTAGACACGGGAGTTTTCTAGATGTCTCCGTGAATTACGGAGACGCCTGCTGGATTTTTCTCTCGAATCTTTGTTTCGATGAAAAGATTCAAGAGGAAATTTACAGAAAATTGGAGGCCGAATGCAAGAAGGGCTGTATTATAATTTGCTCGCGTGAATTCGCCCAACCAAATCCATCCCGCCTTGAAAAAATAGAGCTGGGTGTGAATGTACCTATGACCTGGTCGAACACATCGACCTGTGCGGTTTATCGCATTGTCTAAAACGCCATATCCGTAGCAAACGCCATCTCCTCACGCTTCTTACCAACAGCGGCCTTTGCATATGTTGAAACACGCTTCTCAAAGAAGTTGTCCTTGTTCTCGAGAGAAATCCGCTCCATGAAATCGAACGGATTTGTCGCCGAATAAATCTTAGGGTAGCCGAGCTGCAGCGAAAGCCGGTCAGCCACGAACTCAATATACTGCTTCATCAGGTCGGCATTCATACCGATTAGCTCGCAGGGCAGCGACTTCGTGATGAAGTTCTTCTCAATCTTCACGGCCTCACGAATAATCTTGTGGGCCTTGGCCTTTGTTAGCTTATTGACGAGCTTGGAATAAAGAAGACAGGCGAAATCCGTGTGAATACCCTCGTCACGCGCAATAAACTCATTAGACAGCGTGAGGCCAGGCATGATACCGCGCTGCTTCAGCCAGAAGATGGCGCAAAAGGCACCGCTAAAGAAGATTCCCTCGACTGAGGCGAATCCAATCAGGCGTGTGGCAAAATCAGCGTCAGGGCTATCAATCCACTCCATAGCCCACTTCGCCTTCTTCTCTACACACGGAATCGTCTTGATGGCGTGAAGAAGGTCACTCTTTTCCTTCGGATCCGTGATATACGTGTCAATAAGCAGCGAATACGTCTCTGAATGAACTGCCTCTAGGAGGTTCTGGCAACCGTAGAAGAACCGCGCCTCTGGAATCTGCACCTCGCGACTAAAACGGGTGGCGAGGTTTTCCATAACAATGCCGTCGGAGCCTGCAAAGAATCCGAGGATATTCTTAATAAAGTGCCGCTCGTTGTCGGTGAGCTTCTCCCAGTGCGCCATGTCCTTAGAAAGGTCAATCTCTTCTGGAGTCCAAAAGACGGCCATGTGCTGCTTGTACTTGGCCCAGATGTCATGGTGCTTAATCGGGAAAATCACGAAACGGTCCTCGTTCACATCTAGCATGGGTTCACTGACGGGTTTCGTGTCGAGAGCCAGTGGAGGGAGCTCCTTGTCCGCGGCCGAGCTCTTACGTCTGGGCCGAATCTGTGGGGATTTTGTGGATTGTGACATGTTTAGTGTCATAGTAGATGCCTCGCTGTTATTATCCGACGTTGACATCCGGGGGTTCGTACTTTGAGTTGAGAAAGAAACTTTGGAATCCATTTGAGTTCGAGGTTTGGGGGAAGAAACTCTCCAAATTTAGTTCAACGACTAAAATAAAAGCCTGATGCAGCGCCAGCTGCAGAAACAACAGTTCCCCAGAGAGTGTCTGTGAGTGTCATTTCCAAGGTCCACCCTTTTAGTGTAGCATAGTTTGTCAAATCATAGAGGCCATACATCGATAGACCCAGAAGGGCGCCCTTTTTGGCAGATTCTTCTACAGTCTTGCTTCCCTTTATAGCAAAATATGTTACCGCGGCTGGTATCAAAAAATATACGAGCGCAGCTGGCACGAGGCGAACTCTCATGGGGGATTTCTGGACGGCCTGGAACAGTCTACTGTGGGCCGAATTATTTAGGGTCAGCCATGCTGCATCAAGCGCTAATACTGTGAGGGCGGCGTATATAAAAGCGTAGAGCATACTATAAGTATCAAATAAAATTGAAATAATAGTGACAACTAATAATAGCTATAAAATGTGCCTGCCCTCCAGAGGTCCGTTTACACTTACTCGGAACAAACGAAAAATTACTGTGCCGGCTGATATGAATGTTTGGGCTCGTTACAGTGATGATGAATTCTGGACCTGGTTTGTAAACATAAAAAATAGGGATAATTCTTTTGAACTACAACTTTCATACAGTGATATTGTAGATTATGAGTCATATAAGGCATTTCACCCCAAGGCATCGTAAAACTCCTTCACCGCTGGATGAACCTTAAACGCAGCCTTATCGAGCGCATAGACATAGAGTGCTTCCAGACTGCGAACTCGTGAAAGGGCCACATACGCCTGGCCGTATTCGAAGGTGGCGGGACCGATATCAACCATTGCCGAATCTAGAGACGCGCCCTGAGCCTTGTGAATAGTGAGAGCATAGGCGAGACGTAGCGGAATCTGCTGGCGGTAAACGGGTTCATCATCACTTGACTTCCAGGTGTGGAGTTTCACAGTGTATGGATAAGAGAGCGAAAGGAACTTCACACTTGGCCCACTTGGGCCAAATCCGAGAACAACTCCGCGGCTTCCATTCACGAGTCCAGCCTCTTGGTCGAGATTCGTGATAAGCATCACTTGCGCCCCGATTTTTAGCGGTAGATCAGCGACGTACGAGGCATCCTTATCGAGCTTCTGGATTCGGTAATCCGATGGCTCAGGCTTTTCAGTTGATGACTTATCTGCATCTTTTTTACCAGCTTCTAGCTCATAGTCACGCTCACATGCTGTGGAAACCTTATAAGTTACTGCATCACCTTCGAGCTTACCGAGTTCCTTTGCATTAATCGTATTCACATCTGCGTTGCGAGTAAAGAGGAGAGTGGGCCGAATCTGGAGTCCCTTGAGACGAAGACCCTTTCGCGTCATGAGCGTTTCATAGGACTCATCTGATAGCTCACCCTCGCGTGCTTCTAGGAGAATCTTTTGGAAGGCGGGGTCGCGCTGGCGGTGAATCGTCTTGAGGTAGACGATCTTTTTCACGATATCTTTCCACAAGTTGCACTGGAAGGCAAATCTGGGCTTGTCGGCTACAGGAGGCAGCTGATAGAAGTCGCCAACGAAGACGATCTGGAGACCACCCATAGGAACTAGGCGATTCTTTCTGACTGAGCGACCAACCTTGTCAAGAAGCTCCAGAATCTCTGGTGTCATCATCGAGACCTCGTCAATCACGAGACAATCGACCTTCCAATTCTTCTTCTTTTTCCCGTTGCGGCTAATGGCCTGGATGATCGTTTCGGCTGAATCGCGACCGAGGCCAATGCCGGCCCAGGAATGGAGCGTCTTTGCGTGAGGGCCGAGAAGAAGAGCGGCACAGCCGGTCATGGCCGTCACGGCCATTTTCTTTCCTGACTTCACAAACTCATCATAGAGGACTTTGAGAAGGAAGGATTTTCCAGTACCGCCTGGACCTGTGAGGAAGATTGTTTGACCTGAATGGACGGCGTTGATTGCCTCTCGCTGCTCTGGCGTGCAGGGGTCTTCCTGTGGAGTATCTGGAGTGGGTTCTTCAAGCTTTGATTTTACCTTTTCCATCTTTTCTTTTAACTTAGCCTGTCTCTTTAATTTCTTTTCAATTTCATCTAGCCTACACTTTTCAACAGCCTGTTTGTATAAATCACTAGTTTTATACTCATTGTATCCTCTAGCCAAAGTGTTATTAGTAATAAGTTCAAGAGCTTTTAACTTACAGCTTATAGCACCTGGAGTTCTACGGTGAATTTTAGCAATCTCAAGTATAGTCATTTCATTGTTTTCATACTCTGTTCGCACATCCTCTATTTCTTTATCAGTCCAATCATCATTTTGACGATTGTAATAATGAATTAATGTTTCATCATTACATTCTGGTATATCCTCTGTAATGGGTGCACTACTGCTTCCACATTTCATTAAAATACTAAAGGCATTTTTACAGCTATTAGTCATATTACCCTCTATAGTCTTTTTTACAGGCTCTTCTTCATGCTTTTGACTTACCATAAAGGCTTCTGCTTCTTCAATCGTCTTAAACTTTTTATACATGGCTCCATTATATCCTGTAGTAAATAACTTACATTCAAGCCATGTAGTAAATATTCCAGTCTCTCGGCCCCGTACTACAGCGTAGAAGCTCATCCGTAATAAAAATATGATGTCAGACCTGTTAGAATTTACTCAGAGGAGCGTAACACCCTCAATAACAACAGGAATCAGACTGAATATCGTGTGATTACGAATACCTTTCGCAAATCGCTCTGCATCACAGAGACCAAATCGGACGGTGCGAGTATCCATATCGAGACTTTCAGCAATTGATAGGATACTCAGGAAGACCTTCTGAAAGGGTTCAGTTGGCTCAAGCGATTTGTAGTCCCAGAAGTCCTTGAAGGCGTCTGTGCGAGGGGCTACCATCTTATTAAGAAGGTCGCCGTCTTCAATCTTTTGCTTGATTCCTTCAATCTTTGCACCGATTCCTTCAATTACCGGCTGCATATCCTCAATTGCGTTTCTGACCGCGCCGACAATTTCGTATTCATCCTCTGATGATTCAGATGATTCTGATTCAAATTGAATATTCATTACAAACTTCATCCTGTTTTATAGGGTCAAATTTATTAGACCCGTGGTCATTTCAAACCGGCACTAATAGGACTTGGTATTTCCAGCACCACGCACCTTTGAGGCACCATGGTATTCTTTCATCTTATAGTAAATAATTGTCTCTAACTTCTTCGCATAGGTAACACTTGAAACCTTCTGGATACTATTTACAGAAACTGGCGAATGCTTCTGCGTCCATTGAGAACCATTTCCAGAGAAGTGTTGAGAAAGTCTCTTCACTGGATTTTGGGTATATCCAACATACTTAGCACCACCCTTCAGATTGAGTGTATAAACATATGCTGGCATCTTGCTTTGGTTACTTAGTAACCAAGCCGCTACCACTTCAATTTTTTTATTTAGTGCCGGTTTGAAATGCCCGCTGGTCTAAGAAGGCTTCAAATCCTCCAAGAATTTCGTCAAATTAGAAATTGGAGAATCCACTTCCACTAGAAGACTCGAGTGAAATTCAGAGGCTGGATCCGGCTCTAAATTATAAATGCAGTGAGAGGGAATGCAAATTAGAGTACCAGGTCTGAGAATTACATCGATATACTGTATCTCTCCCACCATTGGCGAGTCATTTATTGTGAGC
>Ga0304728_1000371_pt1 | contig 38323 bp, 46 predicted proteins | sample C_130625_MF_Meta_FD_190476 | JGI IMG/M metagenome (GOLD analysis project Ga0304728, IMG submission 190476) | Freshwater microbial communities from Lake Croche, Canada to study carbon cycling - C_130625_MF_MetaG (v2) (version 2) | ecosystem: Environmental > Aquatic > Freshwater > Lake | place... | reverse complement strand
CCGAATATAATTTAGAAGATAAAGAAACTACCCTTTATCAAATTTGGATTATACCAAATAAAGCAAATGTTAAACCTCGATGGGAAACTAAACAATTTCCAAAACAACCAGTTAAAAATAAACTTAATCTTTTAGTTTCTGGATTTGGAAAAAATTATAAAGAAGACACACTGGGTATTTATCAAGATGCTTATTTGTATGGCGGAAAAATAAATAAAGGCGATGAAATTAATTACGACACTAAACATCAGGCATATTTATTATGCTCATATGGAAATATTAGTTTAGATGATAAAATATTAGAAAAAGGTGATGCCGCTGAAATTTCAGGTTTAAAAGAATTTAAAATTAAAGCTAATCAAGATTCTGAAGTTTTGGTAATAGATACTGCTAAGTAAGAATTACTAAAATATTAAGCAACTTTAAGAAATACAACTCCAAGAATTATTAAAGATACGCCAAGCCATCTTAAAAGAATTGATGGATCGTTAAAGAATAGAACTCCAACAATAAAAGTTCCAGCAGCACCGATTCCGGTCCATACAGCATAGGCCGTTCCAAGTGGTAATGATTTTGCCGCTTCTTGTAAAAATCCAAAGCTTAAAATAACACAAACATAAAATGCAATTGACCAAGGAATGTTCTTGTGACCATCCATCAACTTCATAGATGTAGTAAATCCTATCTCAAGAAAACCCGCTAAAAAAAGATAAATCCAATGAATTGTATTCACTTGAATTTTAAACTTTGATTAAGCTGCTTTTTTCTTTGCCTGTGCTTTTGGTAATTTTCCGCCGGACGCTACGCACTCATCCATTGTTTTATATGGAGTAAAATCTTTTACTTTTTTGTAAGATTTTGATTCTGCGCTGTAGCAAATTCCAGACTTAGATGATTTTTTAATATCTGCAGTCTGAGCAAATGCTAAGTTTTGGCTAAACAGCATTACTGTAAGCATTAATATAAGTTTTTTCATAATTGTGGTTATTAGTCATATTCAAACAATTATTCAACTTTTTTCATCATAGTTAAACTTGTAATATAAAATGAATGGCTTAAATATTTGCCATTATGTAAGGAGAGGTGGCCGAGAGGCTGAAGGCGGCGGTTTGCTAAACCGTTATACGATTGAAAAGTCGTATCGGGGGTTCGAATCCCCCTCTCTCCGCCAAATTTTATGAAGAACGACATAAGCATCAATGAAATAATTTCAAAATCATTTTCTTATATTTTTCTGGATTTTAAAAAAATATTTAAGGAAAGTTTTTTTACAGTATTTTTATTAACTTTAATCTTTAACGCACTCTATTTTTTAGCTTTAGAAAATATAGCAACTAAATTTACTTTTTTTATTTTTTTTACTTTAATGGGCTTAATCGTAAGCACCATTGCGTATAAAGTTCATAGAAGTATTTTACTTAATCAAAAAATTAAAAATCCTTTGTTGAAAATTTTTGATTTAGTAAACATTAAATACTTATTTTACAGTTCTTTAATTTCTACTTTTGCTTTAAGTCCTGTGTTGCTGAAAATTTATTTAGATAAAAATAATATTCCTACCTTTTTTGGAATTGATACTAAATATCTATTGTTAGCATTGTTATTTACAGTTTTTTTATCTTTTAAAGTTATTATTAATTTACCTCAAATATCCTTAAATAATTCAATTAATATAATTAGTGAAAAAAGATCAAATACGGTTGCAGCAAAATTATTTTTGATATTTATAATTATTACTTTGGCTTTTTTACTTCCAACTTATATTATTCTCTCTGTTCAAATATATTTTTTAGAAAATTCACAAGAATTCTATAAATTCTTAAAACCCTTTTTTGATTTTGTATCTTTTTTTATTTCCTACTTAAATTATGCAGTGGTATTTGCAGCTTTATCTTATTCTTATAAAGAAATTAAAAATTAACGAAATAATATGTGATCTATTTTGTTTATTGCACTAGATGGGTTGTTTAGATACTCATAAACATTAATATTTTCACTGACTCTCTGAACATAATTTCTTGTCTCTTGAAATGGTATAAGCTCAATAAAATCTATAGGATCTATTTGTTTTTTTCTGGGATCACCATATTTTTTAAGCCATTTTTCGACGCGATGCGGTCCCGCATTGTAAGCAGCAAACGCTAAGTAATGAGAACCAAAATCATTTTCAAGGTTAGAAATAAAATAAGAGCCAAGTGCCAGATTGTAATCTTTATCTCTGGTCAATTTTTCTCTAGAAAAATCAACACTAGTAACTTTGCTTAAGAGACGTGCAGTCGCGGGCATAATTTGCATTAACCCTTTAGCGCCAACTTTACTATTTGCTGAAGTATCAAATTCACTTTCTTGCCTTATTAAGGACAATATGACTGAACTATCTAAAATTTTTTGATTTTTAATTTGTTTTGGAACTTCAATTCTAGGATAACTAATTTCTAGCAAGCTTAAATTTTTATAAGATGCGCTTTTTGCTATTTGTATAGCAAAATCTAGTCTTTCAATTTCTTGCGCCAATACTCCTGCCATAGAAATTTCCTCTGCCGTTCTATTTTGCTCTATATCGCCAAGATGTTTTAAAATATCTTTTGCGTATCTAGTTCTATTTAGTTCTTTTAAAATAATAACTGATTTTGCCATTGGGTTATTTTTCTTAAATTCTTCGTATCTACCGTCATTAAATCTAAAATTATTATTTATTGAAAAATTTCTATCTCCCAACTCTCTATGCGAAAGCTGACCATAAAAAGTTGTTCCATATTGAGAACCCGTTCTAAACCAAGTGTTAGCTTGTGAGGACTGCCCTAATTTTTTGTAAGTTCTTCCAAGCCAGTAAGCTGCTCTTGCTTTAGAGACGGGATAGGAGACAGCGGTATTCATTTTTAAGAAATGATTAATTGCAACATCTTGTTGATTAAGAAAACTACTAGCGAGCCAACCAAGATGCCATTCAATTTCAGCATAATCATAGCCCTCACTTAACCTATGATCTTTCAAAATATCATAAGCTAACTTATATTCCTTATCTTGAATCTTATCTCTAGCAACAGATATACGCTCTTTTGCAAGATATTGATTTCTCATCAAAGAGTCTGAAGCGCTTTGATTTATCATCGATAGAGCTTCTGAGAATTTAGCTTTTTTTCTTCTCCATTTTATTCTGTCATAACTTAGTCCAGGATCATCTTTTAAAGATTGAGGAATTTGAGCAATTAGATTATCAGCAGATCCTCTAGTAAAAAGAGCTGCTCTTGCATTATATAATTTTTGATAATCAGGATTTAGGTAATTGATAGTATCTTTTAAGTCTTTATATTTAGCTTCATACGCAAAATAATCTGCCCTTAAAATATAGTCAGAATGAGTTAAGAATTTTTTAAATATTTTAGAAAAATATTTTAAATCATTTTTACTTAATTCAGCATCACGGAAACCGTCTTTTACTAAAGTTCGTGCTTTATCAGATTGGTTATTTTCTAGGTATGCTTCGGCTAATCTTAGTCTGCCAAATCCGCTTAAAGGAGGATTGTTAGTAAAATATTCAATTATGGAAGAAGGTGAATTATTATCAAAATTAATTTTGTGTTCTGCTAAATATTTAAGTCTGTTAATTCTTGGCCAGTCTTTATGATTTTTTATAAATATTGAATATTCATTAAAACTAGCACCACTTTGTGGCTCAATTAAATACATCCAGTTAACAAGAGTATATATTGTCTTATCTTGTATTTTTTGAGCGTCTGACATAGCTAGCCTCCATTGTTTTTTGTCTACATAATCAAATGCTACTTTTGCTATCTCAAAGTCTCTTTCGCTTAAAGTTTTAGTCTCAAGAGGACCTTTTGGTTCTGGAGTCCACGTTTTAAAGTCGCGTGGCTTCATTTTAGGAGTAATTTCTTTATTAGTCTCAGTTCTTGCTTCTGTTTCTTTTTTTACGGCTGGTGTCTCTTTTTTAGGTAAATCTTTTTTTTTAATTTCTTTCGTATCTTTAGTTTTTGTTTGTTCTGTTTTGTTTTCTACATATTTTTTATTTTGTACTTCTCTTTTTACTTCTTGTTTTTCAACTGTACTATCTTCTGTAATTTCTTCTTCTTTAGGCTTTACAATTATTTGTTCTTTTTTCTTTCCTTTTACAAGATCTTGTAAGAATTTTGATGCTTTGGATTTGTCAGTGTAGGCGGCAATATCAATAAATTTTTGTGGCTTTAATTTAGGGGGTATATTTTTTGCATGAGCAAAAAATGTAGCATTCAGCAAGATGAATAGATTAACAATTATAACAAATTTAAATTTCATTTAATTTTATTATTTAAAAAATAGTGTATTATAAAAACGCATTTTTATAGATATTTATACGATGTTTAAAGGATCATTTACCGCTCTAATTACTCCATTTAAGAACAAGCAATTAGACAGAAACGCGTTTGTTAGATTGATTAATCACCAGATTGAAAATGGTACTAACGGAATAGTACCAGGCGGAACAACTGGTGAATCTCCGACTCTAAGTCATGCTGAACATAGAGAAATAATTAAAATTGCCGTAAGAGTATCTAAGGGAAAAATTCCCGTTATGGCTGGCACAGGTTCAAATTCAACAGAAGAGGCAATTCATCTTACTAAGTTTGCTGAAAAAGCTGGAGCCCAAGCGGCTTTAGTTGTTACTCCTTATTATAATAAACCAACTCAAGAAGGGCTTTATCAGCATTACAAAGCTATAAATAATAACTGTGGGATACCGATTTTTATTTATAATATTCCAGGGCGTTCGGTTATTGACATGAGCGTAGATACCATGGCTCGTTTGTTTGAACTCAAGAACATTGCAGGCGTTAAAGATGCAACAGGAGACTTAAACAGAGTTGTTCAGCAAAGAAAAAAAATGGGAAAAGATTTTATTCAGTTTACAGGAGAAGACTCAAATGCATTTGAGTTTAAATTAAGAGGAGGGGTAGGGTGCATTTCTGTTACAGCAAACGTTGCTCCTAGACTTTGTTCAGAAATGCAAACTTTGTTAGATTACAAAACCGACAAACTTATTCTTCAAAGAGCTAAAGAAATTAATAAAATTTTACAACCATTACATAATTTAATGTTTATCGAGACAAATCCAGCGCCAGTTAAATATGCAGTGAGTTTATTGAAATTATGTAAACAAGATTTGCGCCTGCCAATGGTAGCAATTACTAAAAAAAATCAATTAAGAATTAAATCGCTATTAAAAAAACTTTCGTTAATTTAATTAATGAAAAAGGATGATGGCAATTATCAGGTAGTTGCAAATAATAGAAAAGCTAGTTTCAATTATTTTCTTTTAGAATTAATAGAAGCAGGCATAGTTTTACTGGGTTCAGAGGTTAAATCTTTACGTTTAGGTAAAGGAAATATAGCGGAATCTTATGCTATCGATTCAGGTGGTGAATTATTTTTACAAAATTCTTATATTCCGGAATATAGTCAGTCTTCTTATAATAATCACGATCCAAGAAGACTTAGAAAATTATTATTAAGTAAAAAACAAATAAATAAAATCTTAGGAAAAATTAATCAAGATGGTTTAACCGTCGTTCCTGTAAAAATGTATTTTAATCACAAGGGTATTGCAAAAGTACAAATTGCAGTGGCTAAAGGAAAAAAACAGTTTGATAAAAGACATAGTAAAAAAACCAAAGATTGGGAAAGAGAAAAATCAAGAGTATTTAGAAACGGTTAATTATGATTTTTCTTTCTCTTGGATCAAATCTACCCTCTAAGTTTGGAAACAGTAAAGAGACTTTATTAAAATGTTATGACTTTTTTAATAATGCTGACATTCAAATATTAGAAAAATCTAGCTTGTATGAAAGCGTTGCGGTTCCAAATAAATTTGATCCTAAATTCATCAATAGCGTTATCTCTATAAAAACTAATTTTTCGGCTGAGCAGTTAATGCAATATATTCTTGAAGTAGAAAAAAAATTTGAAAGAAAACGCGAACGCCTAAATGCCCCAAGAACATGCGATATTGATATTGTTGATTTTAATGGAGAAATTATAAATATTTCTAATAATAAAATTTCACTTCAAATTCCACATCCAAGACTGGAACAGAGAAGCTTTGTTTTGTATCCAATTAGTGAGATTGCTAAAAATTGGAAAAGTCCATTGTCTGGAAAAAGAATTGATCAATTAATTGAAGATTTAGACTTGGAAACTAAGAAGAGTATTACAATCATATAAAATTTTGATATATTTTTGTTCATGCTAAATCAGCAAGAACTTTTAGACAAAGTAAAAATTTATAATAACTACATAGATGAAAATGTTGTAAAAAAAGCTTACAATTTTGCATTTGATGCGCATAAAAATCAAAAAAGATATTCAGGAGACCCTTATATTACACATCCAATCGCAGTTGCTGCCATTTTATGCGATTTAAAAGTAGATACAGCAACTATTACCACAGCTTTGCTGCACGACACTATTGAAGACACAGAAGCAACTTATAACGAGGTAAATAAATTATTTGGTAAAGAAATAGCAGATCTTGTTGAAGGTGTTACAAAAATTTCAAGATTAGAAGATAAATCAAAAGAATATTCTGTTGCTGAAAATTTTAGAAAATTAATTTTAGCTACATCAAAAGATATTAGAGTTTTGTTAGTTAAGCTTGCTGACAGACTTCATAATATGAGAACTATAAATAATATTTCTGATCCAAATAAAAGATTAAGAATCGCTAAAGAGACAATGGAAATTTATTCACCATTAGCTGAAAGAATGGGGATGCATAATTTTCGTGATGAACTGGAAGATCTAGCTTTTAATGTTTTAAATCCAGAAGCTAGAAAATTAATTACAGATCGTTTAGCTCTTAACAAAGAAAGTCTGGGTATAACTTTTGCTGATATTTCAAAGAAGATTATAAAATTATTAGAAGAAAAAAATATAAAAGCTAAAGTTACAGGTAGAGAAAAAACACCATTTTCTATTTGGAGAAAAATTCAGAATAAAAGAATTTCTTTAGAGCAGATCACAGATATCGTTGGTTTTAGAGTTATTCTTGATAACGTTGATCTTTGTTACAGAGCATTAGGAGTTTTTCATACGGAGTGGTCAATGGTACCTGGAAGGTTTAAAGATTATATTTCTGTTCCTAAATCTAATCACTATAAGTCGATTCATACTTCGGTTATTGGTCCCAAAAGACAAAAGATAGAAATACAAATAAGAACTAATGAAATGCATGAGTTTGCTGAAAGAGGCATCGCATCACATTGGAATTACAAAGCTAATGAAAAAATTAGTGAGAATACTATTAAAGATTATAACTGGCTAAAAGATTTGGTTGAAATGTTAGAGAGTGGTGAAAACCCAGAACATGATTTTGAATATACAAAGCTTCAGTTATTTCAAGATCAAGTTTTTTGTTTTACACCAAAAGGAGCTCTTATCCGTTTACCAGCGAATGCCACTCCTATCGATTTTGCATATGCTGTTCACACAGAAATCGGTGATAAATGCATTGGTTGTGAAATTAATGGAAAAGAATCTCCTCTGCAAAGCATACTTAGTAACGGTGATGAAGTTAAAATTATAACATCTGCAAAACCTTCTCCATCTATGTATTGGTCCACAATTGCAAAGACAGGAAAAGCTAGAGCTGCTGTTAGAAGATACTGGAGTTTGAGACAGCCAGATAAAAGAGATAGATCTTACGACACTAGTTTGTGGGTTCTCTTAAGTCATAAAGCAGGAACTTTAGGAGAAGTTTGTACAATGATAGGAAAGCATAAGTGCAACATCTCTAATGTTGAATTAGTTGATAAAAAAGATGATTTTATAAGTTTTATATTTGATTTAGAGATTAAAAATTTAAAAGAATTTACTAATTTGATTTCAGAAATTAAACAGCAAGGAATAAATTTTAAAATTATTAGAAATAGAAAACCAAATGTTGTCGGAAAAGAAAACTAAAAAAATTTTCGTAAAAACAAAAGCTTTATTACAGGGGCATTTTATTTTATCTTCTGGTTTGAGAAGTGCGCAGTATTTGCAATGTGCTAAATTATTGATGCATCCAAAACAATCAGAATTAATTTGTAAGTCACTTGCTAAAAAAATTAAAAAAATTTTTAAAAAAATCGATTTAGTAGTTGCGCCTGCTATGGGCGGAATTATTGTAGGCTACGAAGTTGCAAGACATTTAAAAGTACCTTCAATTTTTACCGAAAGAGTTTCGGGTGAATTTCAATTAAGACGAGGTTTTGAAATAAAACCTGGTGCAAAAGTTTTGATTGTTGAGGATGTTATAACCACTGGAAAATCGAGTATGGAGTGTGCCGAGGTTATAAAAAAACATAAAGGTAAAGTAGTGGGATTTGCCTGCATTGTAGATAGATCAAACAATCAAAGCGTGATTAAATTAAAAATTGCATCACAAATTACATTCAACATCCCAACTTATCGAGAAGATCAATTACCAGATAAATTAAAATCAATTCCAGCAATAAAACCAGGCAGCAGAAATCTAGTTTAATGAAAAGAAAAATTAGATTAGGTTTTAATATTGATCATGTAGCAACCGTAAGAAATGCAAGAGGTGACGATTACCCATCACCGGTAAGAGCAGCAATTATAGCTCAAAGTAATGGCGCAAACTCAATAACAGTTCATTTACGCGAAGATCGAAGACATATTCAAGAGCTTGATTTAATTGAATTAAAAAAAAAAATTAAAATTCCAATAAATTTAGAAATGGCAGCAACAGATGAAATGCTTAAGATTGCATTAAAACTTAAACCTAAATACGTTTGCATTGTCCCAGAAAAAAGAAAAGAAATAACCACTGAAGGTGGACTAAATTTAAATTATAAAACAAATTATCTAAAAAAAATTATACATCGATTAAAAAATAACAGTATAATCGTTTCTTTATTTATTGAACCCGATTTAAAAGTTGTTCGTTTAGCTAAAAAATTAGACACAGATAATATTGAGTTACATACGGGAAAATATTGTAAATATTATAGAGAAAATAACAGTCTAAATGCAAAAAAAGAGTTTTTAAGAATTAAAAATTCAGCCAAACTTGGAAGAATCTTAGGCTTAGGAATTCATGCTGGTCATGGTCTAAATTATGAAACTTCTAAAAAAATGTTTCAGATAGAAGAAATTGTAGAATTAAATATTGGTCATTTTTTTATATCCGAGTCAATATTTTTTGGTATAGCTAATGTTCTTAAAAAATTTAACAGAATGTTAAGTAGATGAATATTATCGGCCTAGGAACAGATATTGTAAATATTAATCGAATTAAAAAAATTTATTCAAAATACGGAAATAATTTTTTAGATAAAATTTTAACTAAATCAGAAAAAGATTTTAATAAAAAAAAGGCAAAACTTAATAAAGTAGAAATAATTGCTAAAAGATTTGCTGCTAAAGAAGCGATTTCAAAGGCTATTGGCCACGGATTTGCAAAAGGAATTTATTTTAAAAATATTGAAATCTTTAATGATAAAAATGGAAAACCTTATGCGACCATAAATGGGAAAGCTAAAGAGGTGCTTAATAAAATTTCTAAGAAACATAATATTTTTTTGAGTTTATCTGATGACAAACCTTGGGCTGTAGCAACAGCCATAATCACTTCTAAATGAAAAATAAAATAATCGAGAATTTTAAGACTTTATTTTATGCTTTGTTAATTGCTTTATTTATTAGGTCTTTCTTTTTTCAGCCATTTTACATTCCATCCTCATCCATGGAGGAAACTTTATTAATAGGAGACAGATTATTTGTTTCAAAATTTAGCTATGGTTACAGCAAGCACTCTTTGCCATTTAGTCCAAATATATCAAATAGTAGAATATTTTATTCTTCGCCAATAAGAGGAGATGTGATTGTTTTTAAAACCCCAGAAGATAATGATACTGACTATATAAAACGTTTAATTGGACTTCCCGGAGATAAAATTCAAATGATAAATGGACTTTTGCATATTAATAATAAGCCCATAAAAAAAGAATTTATTAAAAATGATTTTGTACTTTGCGGGGGAAATAAAATTAAAACTAATTTCTATTTAGAAACTTTACCAAATGGCAAATCATATACCGCTGTATATGCAGAAAAAAATTCATTTAAAGATTCAGATTCTTACACAGTTCCACAAGATAAATTTTTCTTCATGGGCGACAATAGAGACTGCTCACAAGATAGTCGTTATTTAACTAGTGTTGGTTATGTAGATAAAATTAATTTGGTAGGAAAAGCTCAAATACTATTTTTTTCCAATAATGAACAAATAGGTAACTTTTTTACTATTTGGAATTGGCATAAATCAATAAGATTTAATAGAATTTTAAAACTGATTAAATGATCTCAGATACCAAACTTAATGAAGTAGAAAATATAATTGGTATTAAATTTTTAAATAAAAAACTTTTATCTCAAGCTTTTGTTCACAAGAGTTTTTCTAATGATAATTTAGCAAATAATGAAATACTTGAATTTTTAGGAGATAGAGTTCTAGGATTAGTACTAGCCAAAAAATTAATTAATTTATATCCAAATGATAAGGAAGGTCAGCTAGATAAAAGATTGGCTTCATTAATTAATAAAAAAACTTGTGCTAAAGTTTTAGAAAAATATGATTTATTAAAATTTATATCAATAAGCAAAGCTCAAAAAAAAATTAAAACTGGTAATGTAAAAATTTTTGGCGATTTATGTGAGTCATTAATTGGTGCTATCTATATTGATAGAGGATTTGAATATGCTGAAAATTTTATTTTTAATTTATGGAAAGAACAATTAAATCAATCTGGAGAAATAAAAATTGATGCTAAAACAAAATTACAAGAATTTTCTTTAAAACTTTATAAAGAACTTCCAAAATATAAAGATTTATCAACTTCAGGACCTGCTCATAAACCGGTTTTTAAAGTTTCCGTCAGTATTAAAAAATCTAAATCATTTACAGGAGAAGGATCGTCAAAAAGAAATGCTGAACAAAAAGCAGCAGAGTCATTATTAAAGAATCTCGATAATGAGTAAAAAAAGAATAGGATACGCTTGCTTAATAGGGCCAACTAACGCTGGTAAATCAACTTTATTAAATACAATTTTTAAGAAAAAAATATCAATAGTTTCTCATAAGGTTCAAACAACAAATTTTGCAATTGAAGTTGTAAAAAATCACAAAAATAGCAAAATAATCTTTATCGACACACCTGGACTTTATAATAAAAAAAATAATACTAATTTTTTAAATGACGTTAACGTTGAAGTTAAAAGATCAGATGTAGTTGTTATTATTCTAGATATTTCTATTCATTTATTTTATGAAGAAATTTTAGAAAAAATTATTAATAGCACTAAAAAGCCGAAGATTTTAGTTTTTAATAAAATTGATAAAGTTTCTCAAAAGTTTGCAATAGAACAAATTAATAAATCTAATTTTGTTAAAAATTTTGATGAAATTTATTACGTTTCAGCATTAAAAAATAAAAACATAGATAATCTTTTAGATGGCATTGCATCAAGACTACCAGAGGGGGATTTTGAAAATTCTATTAATTTTGAGACAAATATAACAAAAGACATATTTTTTTCAGAACTTACACGAGAAGCTGTTTTTAAATATTTAAATCAAGAGTTGCCATATCAAATTTATGTTAAAACTTATAAGTTTGAAAAAGAGAGCAGAAATTATAAAATTTACCAAATCATTTATGTTAAAAATGATAATCATAAAAAAATCTTTTTAGGAAAGAATGGAAGTGTTATTAAAAAAATTGGAATGTCAGCAAGGAAAGAAATTGAAAAAATATTAAAGCACAAAGTAAGTTTATTTCTAGACGTTCAAATATCCAAATAATGAACTGGAGTGATGAAGGCTATATATTGTCGATTGGTTTATATGGAGAAAACTCTTCTATTTTAAGTATTCTTTCAAAAAATCACGGTCACCACAAAGGAATAGTTTATGGCGGCACATCATCTAAATTAAAAAAATTAATTCATATTGGTAATAAAATTAAAGTTACTTGGAAATCTAAATCTGAAAATGCAATTGGTTATTATAATTTTGAATTAATAGAAGCTATTGCACCGAAATATTTTGATGATAATAAAAAATTAACAGCCATACTTTCTTCAGCTAGTATTTGTTTAAAAACTTTGCCGGAAAGAAATGAATACCCATCTGTCTATAATTCTTTTGAAGATTTATTTGCATCTTTAACATCAGAAGATTTTTTTAAAAAATACGTTCTATGGGAAAGATTTTTGTTGTCCGAATTAGGTTATAACGTTGATTTAGAAAATGAGGATTTAATAAAAATTTTTAATCAAACTATAAGTTATCCACAATATTTTCATGATAATTCATCGTTGTTTTCTGATAAAGATATCTACAACGGATTGATAATTAATAAACAACAATTATTAAATTATATTTTTGAACCGAATAAAGTTAAATTTCCTTATTATAGAATAAAACTAGAAAATTTTTTTAATGAAAAACAAAGATAGTATTTTAAACGCTTCACTAGCAACTGAGTTTAGTCAAAAATATCTAGCTTATGCATTATCAACTATCACTCATAGAGCATTACCTGATGTAAGAGATGGTTTAAAACCAGTCCATCGCAGATTGCTATATGCAATGTATCTCTTAAATTTAGGATCAAAATTACAGCCAAAAAAATCAGCTAGAGTAGTAGGAGATGTTATTGGTAAATTTCATCCCCATGGAGATCAGTCTGTTTACGATGCGTTAGTAAGACTCGCTCAAGATTTTTCAATTCGTTATCCATTAATAAATGGGCAAGGAAATTTTGGAAATATCGACGGAGATAACGCAGCTGCGATGAGATACACAGAGGCCAAACTTACTGAAATTTCAGAGCTTTTACTTGAAAATATTGATGAGGAAACAGTAGATTTTAAAAGTACATATGACGGTGATTTGCAGGAGCCACTTGTATTTCCAGCAAAATTTCCAAACTTATTAGCGAACGGTGCATCAGGGATTGCAGTTGGAATGGCAACAAGCATACCACCGCATAATATTGTTGAAATTTGTGAAGGATTAAAAATCGTTAATCATGACAAAAATGTTTCAATCAAAGAATTATTAAAAGTATTACCAGGACCTGATTTTCCTACTGGTGGGATTTTAAATAATAATAAATCAGAAATACTTAAAGCTTACACAAGTGGAAAAGGTTTTTTTGAACTTAGATCTTCTTATAAAATTGAAGATTTGGGCAGAGGACAATATCAAATTTCTATAAATGAAATTCCTTACCAGGTAAGTAAATCAACTTTAATAGAAAAAATAGCCGATCTAATCATAAGTAAAAAAAATAAATTAATCGATAATGTTATAGATGAATCCGATCATTTAGTTCGTATTGTTATTCGTCCAAAAAATAGAAATGTTAAACCAGAAGTATTAATGGAAAGTTTATTTAGACAAACTGATTTGCAAGTAAGAATTTCTTTAAATATGAATGTTTTGAATTCAAAACTTCAGCCAAAAGTAATGTCTATAAAAGAAGTTTTGGTAAATTTTTTATCACATCGTTATGAAGTTTTAAGCAGAAAATCTGAATTTAGATTAAAGAATATTAAAAATAGAATAGAAATTTTAATCGGGTTCATTAAAGTCTACCACAATTTAGATAAAATTATTAAAATTATTAGAAATGCAGAAGATCCAAAATTGCAATTAATAAAAAAATTTAAATTTACCCAAAATCAAGTAAATGCAATTTTAGATATGCGCTTAAGAAATCTTAGGAAGTTAGAAGAAAAAGAAATTAAGCAGGAATATAAAGATTTATTATCTGAAAAAAACTTTTTGACAAAATTACTATCTTCTAAATCTTTGCAAAAAAAAGAGATAGATAATGAAATAGATTTTTTGATCAAAAAATTTAAAGACGATCCCTTATTAGGGAAAAGAAGAACCAAATTAGATAAATTTGGCAGTGTGAACGAAGAAGCCTTTGATAATGAGATCAAATCTGATGATCCTCTTACAATTACTGTACTTAAAAATGGTTTTATTAAATCACAAAAATCTTTTGTCAAAAATCTCGAAGACCAAATTGGAAATCAAAATAGCGCATTATTAATTCATGCGCGATCTAATGATAAAATCATATTTGCATCAAATTTTGGTAAATTTTACACAATCGAAGCTGATAATATTTTAACAGGATCTTCAACGGGAAGGCCTATCTCTTCCTATTTATCACTTGCTGATAATGAAAAAATTATTGATAGTTTTAAATTTGATAGCGAGAGTGAAATTTTTATTTATACTAAAAGTGGATACGGTTTTATTGCCTTAGAGAAAAGTCTTGAAACTAATAAAAAGACTGGAAAAAAAGTAGTAAATGTAAAAGGTGAAGACATTGTTATTGGAATTTCTAAAGTGGTTAAAGATTCAGATTCTGTTGCAATTATTTGTGACTCAGATGGAAAAAATAAGATGTTAGCCTTTGATATTAATGAACTTCCAAAGTTAGATAAGGGTAGAGGCGTTATTCTAGTAAAAGGCAAATCTCTAAAAGTTATTAATGCCACAGCATTTAATTCAAAGTCAGTTATCAAAGATCAAATGGACAAAACTTTGTTTGATAAATCTACAATTGAGAATAATTACGGAAAAAGAGCTCAGTCAGGAAAAGTTATTAAGAGTTATAAAAATCAGATTATGAATAGAAATTTTGAAAATAATATTAGATGTCATTTGTAATGCTATGAATATTTCTAAATATAAAAAAGTTTTATCAAAATACGCAACTGGAATTACAGTTGTTGCTAAACATGACAAAAATAATTTTGTTACAGGAATTACGGTTAATTCTTTTGTCTCAATATCTTTAAAGCCTACTTATATTTCCTGGAGTTTGGACAAAACAACTTCTAGTTTTAAAAAATTTAGTAATTTAAAATTTTTTAATATCTATATTTTATCGGAAAAACAAATTGAAGTTTCAAATTATTTTTCATCAAAAAATGAAGTAAAAAAAAATTCAATTATAGTAAAAAATTTATTAAAAAATAATCTTGCTGAGCTTAATTGTAAAACAATTAAGAAAATAAATATTGGTGATCATTTATTCTTTGTTGCAAAAGTTTTAAAATTTAAATTAAAAAAAGTAGAAAAACCTTTAATCTATTTTGCGAGCAAATATAAAAAATTATCTTGATAGGTATTTTTCTATTACTTCGTTTGCAAAGTATGAAACAATTGCATTCGCTCCGGCTCTTTTGAAACTATAAATTACTTCAAGAATAATATCTTCAGTTACCAATGATGATTTAATGCCATTTTTGATTAAGCTATATTCACCAGAAACATTGTAAGCAAAAACTGGTACATTAAATTTTTGTTTAATTTTATAAATAATATCAAGATATGCTAAAGCTGGTTTAACCATTACAAAATCAGCTCCTTCATCTAGATCTAATTTAACTTCTAATAGAGCTTCCTCTGAATTTTTATAATCCATTTGATAAGTTTTTTTATCAGATTTAAGAGTTGAAGATGTGCCTACAGCTTCTCTAAAGGGGGAGTAGAAATTAGAAGCATATTTAACGGCATAAGATAATATTTGAACATTAAAAAATTTATTTTTTTCTAGAGCATCTCTTATTAAACCAATTCTTCCATCCATCATGTCGGATGGAGCAATAATATCGCAACCTGCCTGGGCCTGTACTAAAGCTTGTTTAATTAAAATTTTGTTGGTTTCATCATTATCAATTTCATTATTGATAATAAGACCATCGTGACCATGAGAAGTGTAAGGATCTAACGCTACATCACACATAACGCCGATATTTTTATTTATTTTTTTTACTTGGTATATTGCATTACAAATTACATTATTTTTATTTAAAGCCTCAGTTCCTTTATTATTTTTTTTAGAGCTTTCAATTAGTGGAAAAATAGCAACAGCAGGTATTTCATTTTTTGAAGCTCTTGAAATTATTTCATCTAGTCTATCTATGGAATATCTAAAAATCCCAGGCATCGATCTGATTTCTTGCTTCTTGTTTTTACCTTCGCAAACAAAAATAGGTAATATAAAATCAGATTTATCAAGGTAGGTGTCATTTATTAGTCGTCTAGACCATTCTGACTTTCTATTTCTTCTTAATCTAGTACTAGGAAACTTCATGAGAATTTAATATTTAATGCGACAATACAGCAAAAGTATATATTTGAAAAAAGTATTTTCTATAGGATAATATTAGTTATGAGCATAGATTACGATCTTATTTTTAACAGCGCATTGAAAGATCTAAGACAAGAAGGTCGTTATAGAGTTTTTAATAACATTACTCGAAAAAAAGGTGAGTTTCCTAAAGCAGTTTATAATAATCAATACGGCATTAAATCAGATGTAACTATCTGGTGTAGCAATGATTATTTAGGAATGGGGCAGAACCCATTAGTTGTTGATGCATTTGTAAATGCTGTAAATTTAGTAGGTGCTGGTGCTGGAGGAACAAGAAATATTTCTGGTACTTCAAATTATCATGTTGAATTAGAAAATGAGCTAGCAAGATTTCATAATAAAGATGGAGCTTTAATTTTTACTTCCGGTTACATTGCAAATGAGTGCGCACTAAGTACGTTAGCTAAATTTTTACCTAAATGTATTATTTTCTCAGATGAAAATAATCACGCATCAATGATTGAAGGTATTAGAAAAGGTAATTCTGATAAATTTATCTGGAAACATAATGACGTTGACCATCTTGAATATCTTTTAAAAAATTCTAATAAAGAACATCCAAAAATTGTTGCATTTGAATCTGTTTATTCAATGGATGGTGATTTTGCACCAATAAAAAAAATAATTGAAATTTCAAAAAAATATAATGCACTAACTTATCTAGATGAGGTTCATGGAGTAGGACTTTATGGAAATAATGGAGGAGGTTTATCAGAACAGCTAGGCCTAACATCTGAGATTGATATTATTGAAGGTACACTTGCAAAAGGCTTTGGACTAATGGGAGGATATATTACAGCAAAATCTAATATTATTGATGTAATAAGATCTTTTGCTCCAGGTTTTATTTTTACAACTTCTTTGCCACCAAGTTTAGCTGCTGCCGCAGTCGCAAGCATTCGTTATGTAAAAAATAATCATAGTTTAAGAGAAGCTCTTTATGAAAGAGCAAACAAATTAAAAAAATTGATGTTGGCTCATAATTTGCCAATTATTAAAAATAATAGTCACATAGTTCCTTTATTAGTAAAGGACCCTGTTAGATGTAAGGAAATCTCTGATATTTTGCTTAACGATTATTCAATATATGTTCAGCCAATTAATTATCCAACTGTTCCTAGGGGACTAGAGAGACTTAGGTTTACTCCAACTCCTTTGCATGATGATTCTAAGTTAGAATTTCTTGTTAATGCGCTCAATGAAATTTGGAGAGAATTGAAACTTTCAAGAGCGGCTTAATATATAAAATTATTAATTATCTTTTTAATATACAAGCTATTTTGAAGTTGGTAATTAACTGGTGTGTCCAAATCTTTAACTAAATCCATCGTTATAGCCTCAGATCACGCTGGTTTTTTAATGAAAGAAAAAGTTAAAATTTTTCTAAATAAATCTAAAATCAAATCATTAGATCTTGGTACCTTCTCAGACGAAAGAGTTGATTACCCAGATTACGCAAAAAAACTTGCGTTATTGGTAAGAAAAAAATCTTCTTTTGGAATATTAATTTGTGGTTCAGGTATAGGAGTTTCTATTGCGGCAAATAGGTTTAAGAAAATAAGAGCAGCTGTTTGTTATAATCAAATATCAGCATCTTTAGCTAGAAAGCATAATAATGCTAATGTATTATGTCTTGGCGCTAGATTAATTCATTTTAAAAACGCGCAAAAAATTATAAATACTTTTATTAGTACAAAATTTGAAGGTGGCAGACATACAGCAAGAGTAAAAAAATTAGATAAATAAATATGAGCTTGGATAATAAAATTGACAAAAAATATATTGAAGATTTTTTTAATTCTAATTTAAAAAATTCAGATCCAGATATTTACAATTCAATTCAAAAAGAATTCTCACGCCAGCAAAATCACATTGAGTTAATTGCTTCTGAAAATATTGTTTCAAGAGCAGTTTTAGAGGCGCAAGGATCCGTATTAACAAATAAGTATGCCGAAGGTTATAGCGGTAAAAGATATTATGGAGGTTGCGAATTCGTTGATATTGCTGAAGACTTAGCTATTGAGAGAGTAAAAAAATTATTTAATTGTAATTTTGCAAATGTTCAGCCCCATTCAGGTGCACAAGCAAATGCAGCTGTATTTTTAGCATTGATTAAGCCAGGAGATACAATTTTAGGAATGGGTATTGATCAAGGAGGTCATTTAACCCATGGAGCAGCGCCTGCTATGTCTGGAAAGTGGTTTAATGCTATTGCGTATGGAGTCAGAAAAGATAACGGTTTAATTGATTACAATTCAGTTAAAGAACTGGCAATTAAACATAAGCCAAAATTAATTATTGCAGGAGGAAGCGCCTATTCAAGAATTATCGATTTTAAAATTTTTAAAGATATTGCAAAAGAAGTTGGTGCTTATCTACTAGTTGATATGGCTCATTTTTCAGGCTTAGTTGCCGGAGGAGCATATCCAAATCCAATTGAATATGCCGATGTAGTCACTTCTACCACACATAAAGTTTTGAGGGGGCCACGAGGAGGTTTGATACTTACTAATAATGAAGAGTTGGCAAAAAAAATGAATTCAGCGGTTTTTCCTGGTCTACAAGGCGGACCACTAATGCATGTAATAGCCGCTAAAGCTGTCTGTTTTAAAGAAGCTTTATCAGAGAATTTTAAATCCTACACAAAATCAGTAGTAGCTAATGCTCAAGCACTTTCAGAAACTTTAAAAAATTTAGGTTATACAATTTTCTCAGGAGGAACTGATACACATTTAATACTCATAGATTTAAGACCTTTTAAACTTACCGGAAAAGATGCCTCAGATTCTTTAGGAAGAGCGAACATAACATGCAATAAAAATGGTATTCCTTATGATGATCAAAAACCTTGGATTACCTCAGGAATAAGACTTGGAACTCCAGCGTGCACTACAAGAGGATTTTCTACAAATGAATTTAAAACGGTTGGAAACCTGATAGATCAAGTTTTGAAAGGTCTAATTAATAACAAAAGTAATGAAGTTGAAAAAGAAGTTCAAGAAAAAGTAAAAAAATTGTGTGCTAATTTTCCAATCTATAACTTTTAATTTTTATGATTTGTCCATTTTGCAAAGATAAAGAAACTTCAGTCATTGACTCAAGACCTACAGAAGATGGAACTGTTATTAGAAGAAGAAGAGAGTGTAGCTGTAAGCAAAGATTTACTACTTTTGAAAGAGTTCAGCTTAGAGAATTAATTGTTGTTAAAAAAAATGGAAGAAAATCTACTTTTGATAGAGAAAAATTAGCTAAATCTATTAATATTGCACTAAGAAAAAGACCCGTTGATAGCGATACAATAGAAAAATTTATTTCCAAGATTTACAGAAATTTAGAAGATTTAGGTCAGGCCGAAATATTATCTAGCACGATTGGAAAATATGTAATGGAAGGTCTCAAAGAACTAGATCCTGTTGCCTATGTTCGTTTTGCTTCTGTATATACTAATTTTAAAGAGGCAAAAGATTTTGAGCAATTTGTAGACCAACTTAATGTCCCTTCAAAAAAATAAAACTAAGTTTATTAAGTCTTATTATATGAACTTGGCTTTTAATTTAGCCAATGTTCATAATAATATGACAGGCATCAATCCTTCAGTTGGTTGCCTAGTTTGTAAAAAAGATAAAATTATATCTTACGGCGTAACGGGTATTGGAGGGAGTCCACACGGTGAATATTCAGCTCTGGTTAATTTAAAAAAAAATAATAATTTAGATTGTTACGTTTCTTTAGAACCTTGTCATCATCAAGGAAAAAATCCACCTTGTACAAAGTTTATAGTTAATAAAAATGTAAAGAATCTTTACTATTCCGAAACAGATAATGATCCAAGAGTACAAGGAAAAGGTCTTGAATTTTTGCAGAATAATAAAATAAAAATTAATAAAATTAATAATATTTATAAAAATAATTTCTATAAAATTTACAATGATTTTAATAAAAATTTTTTACCAAAAGTTTATGCAAAAGTTGCAACTTCAAAAAATTATTATTCTTTTATTAAAAATAGACGGCAAATAACAAACATTTATTCAAAAAAATTAACTCATGTTTTGCGCTCTGAAATCAATGCTATACTAATTGGAGTTAATACGCACAATAAGGATAATCCATTATTAAATTGTCGTATTAGCGGACTTACTCAATCTAATCCTTCCCGATTTATAATTGATCCAAATCTTAAAATTAATAGAAATTCAAAATTAATATTATCTGCTAAAAAAATTAAAACTTATATTTTTTATTCGAATAAAAATAATAATAAAATTAATTACCTTAAAAATAAAAATATTTACTTAATTTATTTGCCACTAAATAAAAATAAACAAATAGACTGCAAAGAAATCCTAGTTACCATTGGTTTATTGGGTTACAAGAATGTCTTAATAGAAGGGGGCCTTAATACTATAAAAAAATTTATCGACTTAAATCTTATAGATATTTTTTATTTTTTTAAAAATGATGAAATTACAAATAAGAAATCATCACACTCTTTTAAAAATATTTATATGATTTTAATGAAGAGATTTAAGAACAATAAAATAATGCAGCAGATTTATTTAAAAAATAACAATTTAACTGTATTTCAAAAATAATTAAATTTATGTTTACTGGCATAATAAAAAATATTGGTATTATTAAAGAATTACAAAAAAAAAATAATGGTTACTATTTATCGGTTATTTCAAATCTAAGTTTTACTAAAAAAGATATTGGAACTTCCATTGCATGTTCTGGAGTTTGTTTAACTTTAACAAAAATTATTAAAAATAAGAAAAGGAATGAATTATTTTTTTATTTATCAAATCATACGGTTATCACATCCGCTTTTAAGCATTTAAAATCTGGTGATGTAATAAATCTAGAAAAATCATTGAAATATGGTGATGAGTTTGCAGGTCATTTTGTTCAAGGACACGTAGATACAACAATAAAAGTTTTAAGTATTAATTCTAACAATAAGAAAAGTTGGATTATAATTTTTAATATACCTAAAAAATTTAAAAAATTTCTAATTGAAAAGGGGTCTATAGCAATTAATGGAGTGTCTTTAACCATTGCTAAAATTTTTCCTAATAAATTTAAAGTTGTGATTATTCCTCATACACTTCAAAATACAAATTTATTAAAATTAAAAAAAAATAATTACGTTAATGTTGAGATTGATTTAATAGCTAAAACTTTATTAAAAAAATAAATATGTTTTCTTCAATTAAAAAAATTATTCAGGATGCAAAAAAAGGAAAAATTTTTATTTTAATGGATGATAAAAATAGAGAAAACGAAGGTGATCTAGTTATTCCAGCGTCAAAGATTGATCATAAAAAGATAAATTTTATGGCAACGCACGGTAGAGGTTTAATTTGTCTAGCAATTGATAAGAATAAAGCGAAAGCACTAAATTTATCTCTGATGCCAAGTAGAAATTCTTCTAGATTACAAACTGCATTTACTATTTCTATAGAAGCACGAAAAGGAGTCACAACGGGTATATCTGCAAAAGACAGAGCTCATACAATTAAAACAGCAATTAAAAAAAATGTTAAAACAAAAGACATATCTACGCCTGGACATATTTTTCCTCTAATAGCTAAAGATGGAGGAGTACTTGAAAGAGCAGGGCACACGGAGGCATCTGTTGACATAGCAAAACTTTCAGGTTGCGGTTCAAGCGGAGTCATTTGCGAAATAATGAACACAGACGGTTCAATGGCAAAAGGAAGACACCTTTTTAACTATGCTAAAAAATTTAATTTAAATATAGCAAGAATTGAAGATTTAATTGCTTACAGGTTAAAAAAAGAAAGTTTAATAAAACTAAAAAGAATTGAACAAGTAAAAATTGGAAAAAAGGATACTTATCAAGTCAAAATTTATGAGAATAAATTAGATGGCAAAGAGCACATTGCTTTAATCAAAGCTCAAGATAAAAAAATTGTACCTAGAGTTAGAGTTATTTCTTCAAATATTGTAACTAGTTTTTTATCAAAAAATAAAGAAAATCTATCTATTAACAAAACACTTAATTATTATAAAAAATACAAGAATTGTATTTTGATTATAATAAGAGATGAATTAGTTAAAAATAATCTTAATAAAAAGAAAGAAAGCAGTTTAAGAAATTACGGTATTGGTGCTCAAATTTTGAGAAGTTTAAATATTAGAAAAATGATTTTAATATCTAAGTCTAAAAAAAATATAATAGGCTTAGATGGCTTTGGTATAAAAATCGTCAAACAAGAGTTTATTAAATGAAAAAAAAAGTATTAATAATTAGTTCATCATTCTATAAAAATTTTGAAAAACAACTTTTAGCTGGTGCCTTAAAAAAATTAGATAAAAAATTATTTGATGTTAGACATTATTCAGTGACAGGAGCTTATGAGATACCGCAACTATTAAATATATTGTTAAAAGATAAGAAATACGCTTTTTGCATAGCTCTTGGATGTATAATTAAAGGCGAAACTCCACACTTTGATATTATTAGTCAGTCCGTATCAGATAAATTGTTAGAAATTTCTATAAAATATAATGTTCCAGTTTCTAACGGTGTATTAAATTGTAATACCCCAAAACAAGCAGAAGTTAGGTGCGATCCTAAATTAAAAAATAAAGGTGGAGAAGCTACCCACGCTGCATTGAGTGTTTATAATTCTATTTATAAACATTGATGACTAACGTTAAAAATACTTCAAGATTAATAATAGTACAACTTCTGTATAGTCATTATATAAACCAAGAAAAATTATTATTTGATTTTAAGAATCCTTACAAAAGATTCATAAAAAAAATCTGCAATGGAGTAATAGAAAATAATTCTTTATTAGAGGAAAAACTAATAAATTTTTTAGATAAAAAATTTGATCTTAAGAACTTTGAAATAATATTTTCTATAATATTAAAATCTGCAATTTATGAAATTTTCTTTTACAAAAAGACACCATTCAAGGTTGTGATTGATGAGTATTTAAAAATTACTAAAATGTTTCTCAATGACAAACAAAAGAACATTATTAATGCAGTTCTAGATAAAATTGCAAAAAGCGTTTAATTACGCAAAGTTTTCTATTTAATTTAAAGATTTTTGAATAAAAAAGATTGATTTTATTGATGTAATTTGGCAATTACATGGTTCTCGTTAACCTAACCAACTAAAAGTCTATAATTATGCTTAATCCAAGTTTCGTATTAAATTTAATAATCCTTAGTGGAATTATATCAATTATTTTTGCTTATATAACTGGCGTTCAAATTTTGTCAGCAAGTTCAGGAAATGCAAGAATGAAAGAAATTGCTGGTGCTATTCAAATAGGAGCTAGAGCATATTTAAATCGTCAGTACACAACTATAGCAATTGTTGGTGCGGTAGTTCTTGTTGTTGTAATTTATTTATTTAGTGCTTGGGTTGGACTTGGTTATTTTATTGGAGCTTTTTTATCAGGAATAGCAGGCTATGCTGGAATGTTAATTTCAGTACAAGCTAACGTAAGAACTGCTGAGGCTTCAAGAAAAAGTTTAGCAGAAGGTTTAAGAATATCTTTCAAGTCAGGTGCTTTAACAGGAATGTTAGTTGCTGGTTTAGCTTTACTTGCCATCGCTGTTTATTACTGGATACTTTTAGAATTAAAAATTAATGAAAGAGAAATTTCAAATGCTCTTGTAGCATTAGGATTTGGTGCTTCATTAATTTCAATTTTCGCAAGATTAGGTGGGGGAATTTTTACTAAAGGAGCAGACGTTGGTGCTGACTTAGTTGGAAAAGTTGAAGCTGGTATCCCTGAGGATGATCCTAGAAATCCAGCGGTTATAGCTGACAATGTGGGTGATAACGTTGGTGATTGTGCTGGAATGGCCGCAGATTTATTTGAAACTTATGCCGTTACAATTGTTGCTACTATGGTTTTAGCATCAATATTTTTCTCTGGAAATTTAAGCATGCTAATTTACCCATTATCAATTGCGGGTAGCTGTTTAATTACATCTATTATTGGAACTTACTTTGTAAGATTAGGATCTAATAAAAGTATTATGGGTGCTTTATACAAAGGTTTTATCGTTTCAGCGATTTTATCTTTGATAGTTTTATATCCGGTTACTCAGCATGTTATTGGATTAACTAAAGTATATAAAGTAGGTACTCTTAGTTTTACTGGACTTAAATTGTATTATTGCGGAGTAATTGGTCTAGTGATTACAGGATTGTTAATTTGGGTTACAGAATATTACACTAGCACAGCTTATAACCCTGTTAAATCAATCGCGAAGTCTTCAACAACAGGACATGGTACAAACGTAATTCAAGGTTTGGCTGTATCAATGGAAGCAACAGCATTACCAGCTTTAATTATTGTAGCTGGAATTTTATCAACTTATTTGATCGCTGGCTTGTATGGAATTGCAATTGCCGTTACTACAATGTTAGCATTAACAGGAATGGTAGTTGCTTTAGATGCGTATGGACCAGTTACAGATAATGCTGGAGGAATAGCACAAATGAGTAATTTACCTGCTAATGTTAGAAAAGTTACTGACGCTCTTGATGCAGTTGGAAATACTACAAAAGCTATAACAAAAGGATATGCAATTGGTTCTGCTGGTCTTGGAGCTTTAGTTTTATTTGCTGCTTACACAGAAGACATTAAACATTTTTCTTTGACTCAAGGGTCAGCATTAAAGGGAATTGTTGTAAATTTTGATTTATCAAATCCATACGTTGTTATCGGTTTGTTAATTGGAGGTTTACTTCCATATCTATTTGCTTCTATGGGAATGCAAGCAGTTGGAAGAGCAGGAGGAGCTGTAGTTATTGAAGTTAGAAGACAGTTTAAAAAATGGCCTGGTATTATGAAAAATAAACAGAAACCAGATTACAGAAACGCTGTAGATATTTTAACTAAAGCTGCAATCAAAGAAATGATTATTCCTTCTTTGTTACCGGTTTTGTCTCCAATAGTTCTTTATATTATAATTTATAAAATTGCAGGAACTTCTTCAGCTTTATCCGCTTTAGGAGCTATGTTGCTTGGAGTAATTGTTACTGGATTTTTCTTAGCAGTATCAATGACAGCTGGCGGCGGTGCATGGGATAATGCAAAGAAATATATTGAAGACGGACATCATGGTGGAAAAGGTTCCGATGCTCACAAAGCTGCGGTAACAGGAGATACAGTTGGAGATCCTTATAAAGATACAGCTGGTCCGGCAGTTAATCCAATGATTAAGATTACAAATATTGTAGCTTTATTATTGCTTGCGATTATTGCTCGTTAGCTTTTCCATAGTTTTTAGCTCGTTGTCTCATACTTGCTAAAAAACTAGATAAAAAACTTGAGTCTTTTCCAAGGCTTAAAGTTTGCTCTTCGTTGAATGTATTTTTGCTTAGAGCATTTTTATCTAAAAAATTAAGCTTTCTAAGTATGCCAAGATTATCAAACTCTAATCTTAGGGTGTTACTTTCAGTGATAATTTTTTCACCAAACTTACTTCTGGTTTGATGAACTTCGTTATAATACCAAATATTTTCATTTTTAAGTCCTATGCTTTGTGGGGGGCCAATTAAATTTAATACATCATTAGAATTTGTGGTGTTTATTTTAAGAGATTCTGATTGAAGTTTTAAATTATCAATTCCATGAAGTTCATCAATTGTGTTGCAGGAATATAAAAATAAAAATATTGAAATATATTTATATAATGAAATTTTCATTGCTAAAAAACACTATCATAATTAGTTAATTTTACTAAATTAGAATTTATTTATAAAATTTTACTATCTAATCAATGATTATTAACAATGTTGATTTATTGCTTACAAATGATATTGAGATGCCTTGTTTTAACATTATTATTATTTAAATGGCTGTACCTAAGCGCAAAACGTCGAAAGCTAGAAGAAATTTAAGAAGATCTCATCACGCTGTAAATTTTGCAAACGTTATAGAAGATAAAAAAAGTGGTGAATATAGACTTCCGCATCACGTAGATGAAAAAACCGGAATGTATAATGGTAAACAAATTTTTAAGCCTAAAGCTTAAATCAATAAATATTTAATTATTTAAATGAAATTTACAGTTGCAGTTGATGCAATGGGTGGAGATGAATCTCCTTTAAAAGTTATTAAAGGTTTAGATTTATTCCTACAAGGTAATCAAGATTTAAAATTTCTAGTATTTGGAAATAGAGACCTGATAAATCCTATTTTAGAAAAATATCCTTTAGTTGGTACTGCAAGTACTATTGTTCATACAAATGAAAAAGTTTTAGACCATGAGTCTCCTTTAGAGGCTGTTAAAAATGGAAAAAATTCTAGCATGTGGTTAGCTTTGACAGCTTTAAAAAACAAAAATGCCGACATAGCAATATCAGCAGGCAATACTGCGGCATTGCTTGTAATGTCCAGATTAATTTTGGATACAATAGAAGGTATAGATAAACCTGCTTTAGCGTCTATGTGGCCATCACACAAAGGATTAAGTGTTGTTCTAGATTTAGGCGCAAATATTGACTGTAGTATAAAAAATTTAGTAGATTTTTCCAAATTAGGAGCAGCTTTGTATAGGGCAGTTTTCAAAAAAGATAAACCAACTGTTGCATTATTAAATATTGGAAGTGAAGAAAGCAAAGGAAGCGATCTATTAAAGAAAAGTTTGCACGAATTAAAACAGATTAATAGTGATAGTTTTTCATTTACCGGTTTCATAGAAGGAAATCATATAAAAGATGGCAATGTAGACGTAATAGTTACGGATGGATTTTCAGGTAATATAGCTTTAAAGACAGCAGAAGGTACTGCTAAATATATTGCAGCTCTTGTTAAAGAAAAATTTGTTAAAACTTGGTATTCAAAATTTATTTATTTATTGTCATTTAAAATTTTTAACAGCATTAAAAACGATCTAGATCCAAGAAAATATAATGGAGGAATATTTTTAGGACTTACATCACCGGTTGTAAAAAGTCATGGGAGCACAGATTATATTGGTTTTTATCATTCTATTAAATTGTGCTATGATATTTTAGATGGTAATTTACAGGATCAAATACAAAAAAATTTATAAATAAAAATTTGTGACAACTGCAATCACAAGACAATATTTATCTGATCTAGTTTATAAAGAACTGGGTATTTCAAAAGTAGAAGCTTCAAATTTTATTGATGATATTTTTGAGTTTATTTCTTTGCAGCTTGAAAAAAAGAATAAAGTCAAAATAGCTAATTTTGGTTCGTTTAATATTCGTTATAAAAATGAAAGAATAGGAAGAAATCCAAAAACTAAAGAAAAAAAGGTTATATCAAGCAGGGTTGTAGTCACTTTTAAGCCTTCTAAAATTTTAAAAAATAAAATTAATAAAAATATAAATGTCGGAGAAGTCAGCTGAAGCTTTAAAAACGATAGGCGAGGTAGCCAAAGAACTAAATCTTATTGAGTTAGAAACGGGCAAGGCAAAGACTTATATTTTAAGATTTTGGGAGAAAGAGTTTCCACAATTAAGACCGAAATTAAGAGCTAAAGGTAGAAGATATTATACGCAAGAAAATATTAAGCTTTTAAAAAAAATTCATTATCTTTTAAAAGATAAAGGCTTGACCATAAAGGGTGCTAAAAAAATAATAGAAAATAATATAAATGATATTGAAGTTGACGATTTTGAGAGAAAAGATATAAGCACTAACAATTTATTTGATAAAAAAGAAAAGCTAATTAGAATTAAAAAAATTATTACTGAATTAAAAAATCTCTCTTAAATGGCTAAAAAAACATCGATAAAAGTAAGATTAGTTCCTGAATTAAAACCAAATAGCGCTTTTAATTATTATGTAAAAAAACCTACAGCAGGTGAAAAGGCTAAAATAAAATTAAGAGTTAAGAAATACAATCCCTCAACACGTAAACATGAATGGTTTGTAGAAAAAAAACTTCCTCCTCATAGCAAGTAGCTCTTACTTAACTATTTTTTTTTCTAATTTTATAGAATATTTAATTAATTTATCCCAAAAATCTTTTACTAACGAAAAATCAACTTTATTTTTTTTGGCTTCAGCTTTAATTTTTTTCATCACTTGATTAATTCTTTTTTTATCAACGATAGTTTTTTTATTCTTATACTTAGCAATTTTCAAAACTTGCTTCTTTCTTAGACCAAGCAGTTTAACAATTTGCTTATCAATAGCATCAATAGTAGAACGAATTTTTATAATTTTTCTTTGCGACATTAAAACTGTTTTAAAATAAAGATAAGTTAAGTACTAATTTATAATGTTAAATACAAATAATCTAAATAAAAATAATACTCATGTTACTATTTGGTTGTATTTATCTTTATTTTTAGTTTCATCACTTATCTTTGTTGGTGGCCTTACACGATTAACAGAATCTGGACTTTCAATAACTAATTGGGAATTGTTTAGTGGAATTTTACCTCCACTAACAGATAAGAAATGGCAATATTATTTTGCTTTATACAAAGAGATTCCTCAATACAAAAAAATTAATTTTGGAATGTCCTTGGCTGAATTTAAATATATTTTTTGGTGGGAATATATTCATCGATTATTAGCAAGATTAGCTTCTTTAGTATTTATTCTACCCTTCATATATTTTCTTATAAAAAAAGTTTTTAATTTTAAACAAATTTTATTTTATTCAATAATCTCTTCATTATTTTTTTTTCAGGGTTTTTTAGGTTGGTATATGGTTAAAAGCGGTTTAATCACAAATACGGATGTTAGCCATTTTAGATTGTCAGCTCATTTATTAGGAGCTCAAATTATTTTATCTTTACTATTTTTTTCTATTTTATTCAGAGATATTAAAAAAATTAATCTAAATTTTTATTCTTATTTAATTCTTTTTTTTCTAATTATTGTTTTTTTTCAAATCGCAATTGGAGCTTTTGTTTCTGGACTTGATGCTGCAAAAATATACCAAACCTGGCCCTTAATGAATGGAAATTTTATCCCAGATGATGTTTTGATTAAAGAATTTTCAAATTCAAAATCTTATTCTAGTCCTTCCCATGTTCAATTCTTACACAGGATTATTGCTTATTTTATAATATTATTTTTTATTTTTATTTTCTTTTACTTGGAGAAAAAAAAAATTATTAATTTAAAGTATTTGTTAATTGTCTTATCAGCAATAATCTTTCAAGCACTTCTTGGTATTCTGGTTTTAATTAGTGGTCATAAAATATATATTGCCAGTCTTCATCAACTAGGTTCAATTTTTTTACTTTTTTCGATAATTTATCTATTTTATCAAGTATCAATCTCCAAAAAATAATAAAAATTACCTTAATCTATTTGACATAATTATAGGCAAAATATATTTATTCCGTTCCTTTATGACTGAATTTATAAAAAAAAAAGAAGTTAAAAAAAACTGGTACAAAATTGATGCAACAAACTTAATTGTTGGCAGATTAGCTTCTGAAATTACTAAGATTTTAAGAGGAACTAAAAAAACTAGCTTTACTCCAAATATGGACGATGGTGATTTTGTGATTGTAACTAATGCTAGAAAAATTAAATTTACAGGTAAAAAATTTTCTAAAAAGATTTATTATAAGCACACTGGCTTTCCAGGTGGTATTAAAGAAACTACTCCTGATAAAATTCTTCAAAAAGATCCATCTAGAATTATTAAACTAGCTGTTAAGAGAATGTTGCCAAGAGGACCACTAGGTAGAAAACAATTAGGAAATTTAAAAGTTTATAATGATGATAAACATCCTCATGAAACGCAAAAGGCTGTAGATTTTGATTTTAAATCTAGAAATAAAAAAAATTCTTTAAATTAATTATATGGTTCAAAGTTTAGCTGTTTCAGACAATAGATTTTACGCAACTGGAAAAAGAAAAAGCTCTATAGCTAGAGTTTGGTTAAAAGCAGGTTCTGGAACTATCATAGTAAACGGAAAAAAATATAATGAATATTTTAAACGCCCAGTTTTACAACTTAGTATTGAAAAGCCGTTTAATGTAATAAATAAAAATAATGGATACGATGTTAATTGCACTGTTAAAGGTGGTGGTTTAACTGGTCAGGCTGGAGCTGTGTCTTTAGGTATATCTAAAGCTTTGTTTGTTTTAGATGGAACATTAAGAAAGACATTAAAAAAAGAAAAGTTATTAACAAGAGATTCAAGAAAAGTTGAAAGAAAAAAATACGGTCAGAAAAAAGCTAGAAGAAGATTCCAGTTCTCTAAACGTTAGTCTACATAGACTAATTTTATTCTTTAAGTCATTTACAACTTCTTATAAATACAGATCATGTCTGAAAAATATAACGTTTTAATTAATGGAGCCTCAGGATTTGTTGGTTTAGAACTTACTAAAATATTAAGTAATCATAAATTTATTAATCTTAAATACTTGTGCTCAAGAGGATCTATTGGAAAATCAGTTAATTCTTTTTTAAAAAATAAGATTAAAAAAAAATTACCTTTAATATCTGATATTAAAAAAGTAGATTTAAGTGACGTTGATATAATTTTTTCAGCATTGCCACATGGAGAAGCGCAATTATTGTCTAATAATATTTCTCCTCATCATATTTTAATTGATTTATCAGCTGATTTTAGATTTTCAGATGTTAAGGTTTATGAAAAATGGTACGGACTAAAACATTATGCGGTCAATAATCAAAAATATTCTGTTTATGGACTTTCTGAATTTGCAAGAAAAGATATTGAAAAAAGTAATATAATTTCTTGCCCAGGGTGCTATCCAACATCAGCTCAGCTTGCTCTTATTCCTTTATTGTTAAATAAAACAATTAAAACTTCAAAAATAATTATAGATTCTAAATCTGGTTATTCTGGAGCTGGCAAAAAAACTGCTGATAAAAAACTTTATCCTAATATTAATAAAAATATTGCAGCTTATGGAGTAGGTAATCATAGACACATGCCTGAAATTGATCAGGGTTTAAAATTGTTTGGAAAAGTTTCTAGCGATTTAAAAGTTGAATTTACTCCTCATTTAATTCCAACTTTTAGAGGTATAGTGACGACAATATACGCCGATCTTAAAAAAAATATTAGCGTGAAAAAAGTTCATCAATATTTGAGTAAATTTTACAAAAAAAGCAATTTTGTAAAAGTTTTACCATACGGAAAATTTGTAAACACAAACAATGTTAATAATACTAATAATTGTAATATTAATGTTTTCTCTGGAAGAAATAAAAATCAATTAATTATTGTAAGTTCTATTGATAATTTAGTTAAAGGAGCTGCAGGGCAGGCAGTTCAAAATATGAATATAAGATTAGGTTTGAAAGAAACTGTAGGATTAGAATAATGAATTTTAAAGATAATTATAATATTGCAATTGTTGGTCTTGGAAACATTGGTTCAGAAGTTTATCGACATTTACTTAAGAACAAGAAAGTTATCGAGAAAAATACAAATTCGACTTATCAAGTAAAATATATTTCCGCTAGAGCAATTAATAAAAAAAGAGGATTTAGCATTCCAAAAAAGATGTGGGTTAAGAATCCTTTATCTTTAGTTAAAAAAAACGATGTAGATATTATTATTGAGTTAATAGGTGGACCCGATGGAGTTGCAAAAAAATTAGCATTTGCTGCATTAAAAAATAACAAACATTTTATTACAGCGAATAAAGCTTTAATATTTAAACATGGCAATGAACTTGCAAAAATTGCTGAGAATAATTCAGTTAATCTACTATTTGAAGCCTCGGTTGGTGGTGGAATACCCATTATTAAATCAATAAAAGAAAGCTTAGTTGGTAATAAATTATTTCATATTTATGGAATATTAAACGGAACGACGAATTTTATTTTAACTGAAATTGAAAGAACTAAAAAAAGTTTTAAAGAGATTTTATTAAATGCACAAAGACTTGGTTATGCTGAAACTAATCCAAAGCTTGATCTTAATGGCGATGATGTAAAATCAAAAATATCCATATTAAGTGCTCTGTGTTTTAAAACTAAAATAATTAATAAGAGTTTTTTAACAGAAGGAATTGAACAGATTGATTTAGAAGATGTTGAGTATGCCCATAAGTTTAAATATAAAATCAAACTTCTTGGAATTTCTGAAATTATTGATGGCAAAATTAAACAAAGAGTCCATCCTTGTTTAATTTCAAAAGATTCTGATCTTGCTAAGATCAATGGTGCAAATAATGCAATTATGATCGAAGGAAATCCAATTGGCAAAATAGTTTATCAAGGACTGGGTGCTGGAAAAGGACCGACAACTTCCTCTGTTGTTTCAGATTTAAATGCAATTCTTAAAGGAAATGTAAGTTTACCATTTGGATTTAATTACTCTGATGCAAAAGAGTTTAAAATGTTTGATTTCGATAATCACATTTGTAAGTTTTATTTAAGGATAGTTGTAAAAGATAAGCCTGGAGTTTTATCTAAAATTACTTCTATTTTATCTACATATAAGATTTCAATTCAAAGCATATTACAAAAGCCTTTAAACAATCCTAAATATGCTAATTTAGTTATTATTACTCATAACGCTAAAGAGAAAGATATGAAATTAGCTTTAAAGAAAATTTCAAAGGAAAAATTTATTAGCAAAAAAATTACGATGATCAGAATTAGAAATGAAAAGAAATTATGATTATCAACAATGGATTTGTAGATTTATTTGTAAAAACCACTAGCGAAGCTGCTTACGCATCATCATTATTAAAAGGCAAAGGCGACAAAATTGCAGCCGATCAAGCAGCTGTCGATAAAATGAGACTGTTTCTCAATAATATTCCCATGAAAGGAAAAATTGTCATAGGAGAAGGAGAGATGGACGAAGCACCGATGCTTTATATTAATGAATTAGTAGGAACAGGAGTTGGAGAAGAATTGGATATAGCCGTTGACCCACTAGAGGGTACAAATTTAACTGCAAAAAATTTACCAAACGCAATGTCAGTTCTTGCAGTATCAAAGAAGGACAATTTATTACATGCACCAGATACTTATATGGAGAAGATAGCGGTTGGAAAAAATATTAAAGAAGGGGTTATAGATCTTGATTTTGGAATAACAAAAAATCTCAAAAATTTAGCTGATTTTAAAAATACAACACCAGATAAGTTAACAATATGTCTTTTAGAAAGAGAAAGGCATGATCATATAGTTAATGATGCCAAGAAGCTTGGGACTAAAATTAAATTTATTTCAGATGGTGATGTAGCGGGTGCTATTTATGCAGGCATAGAAGAATTTAATGTAGATATATATTTAGGCATAGGAGGAGCGCCTGAAGGTGTTCTTGCTGCTGCTGCTATTAAATGTTTAGGTGGTCAATTTCAGGCAAGATTAGTTCTAAGTAATGACCATGAAATTGAAAAGGCAAAAAAAATGGGAATAAAGGATCTTAAAAAAAAATACTATATTAACGACATAGTTAGAGATGATGTTTTATTTTGCGCAACAGGAGTTACAGGTGGAGATTTGCTTCAAGGTATTAATATTTTAGATAATGGTTTTTATCAATCCGAAACCTATGTTTTACACCATGCATCTAAACTTAATAAAAAAATTATAAATAAATTTAAAATATGAAATACCAGTCGGTAACTGGTAAAGAATGGATATTATCTAATTATAACGAAAATTTAGCTTTAGAAATTTCTCAAAAATTAGGAATTGATAATTTTTTATCTAAACTTTTGTCTATAAGAAAAATTGCACCTGAGAACTGCCAGTCCTATTTAAATCCAAAGATTAAAGAATTCATGCCAAATCCAAGTGTCTTAAAAGATATGGATCTTGCAGTTGAAACTCTTGTTAAAGCTATTAAAGAGAATAAGAGAATTTGTATTTTAGGTGACTATGATGTGGATGGAGCATCTTCAACAGCAATTATTGTTAATTTTTTAAAAAATATATACTCAAATTTTTTTATTTATATTCCAGACCGACAAATTGATGGCTATGGGCCATCCGTTAGTTCATTAAAAAATATTATTGATAAAAAAGGTCAATTCTTAATAACAGTTGATTGCGGAACATCATCATTCGAAGCTCTTGACTATGCTAATCAAAATAATATTGACGTTTTAGTTATAGATCATCACCAAGCAGAAATTAAACTTCCTAAATGCAAAGCCTTAGTAAATCCAAATCAATTAGAAGATAAATCTAACCTTGGTTATTTATGTGCGGCAGGAGTTTCTTTTTTATTTATTGTCGCTTTAAATCGCTCACTTAGAGAAAGTAAATTTTATAATGACAAAAAAATTAATGAACCAGATTTATATGATTATTTAGATTTGGTTGCTTTAGGCACAATTTGCGACGTTGTGCCATTAATAGATCTAAATAGAGCATTTGTTTATCAAGGAATACAAATATTAAAGAAGAGAAAAAATTTAGGCATTAAAACTTTAATGGATGTCTCTGACCTAAAGGAAAGCCCAGATACTTATCATATTGGTTTTTTATTAGGCCCTAGGATCAATGCGGGTGGAAGAATAGGGCAGTCTGATCTTGGAGCTAATTTACTTACAACGAACGACCCCAAAAAAAGTTACGAAATAGCAACAACATTAGATTCTTTGAATAAAAAAAGAAAATCAATCGAAGAAGATATTTTAAACGAAGCTTATTTATTAGCTGAAAAAGAAAATACTAACGAAATAATATTAGTAGCCAATAAGTTTTGGCACGAAGGATTGATAGGTATTATTGCCAGTAGAATTAAAGAAAGATTTCTTAAACCCACTATAGTAATTTCATCTACTAATAATATTGCAAAAGGCTCATGCAGATCTGTTTTTGGATTTGATATTGGTCTTACTATTTTAGCAGCTAAACAAAATGGAATTGTAATAAAAGGAGGGGGTCATAAGATGGCTGCTGGATTCAGCATTGAAGAAAATAAGATTGAAGATCTTAAAAATTTTTTAATATCTAAATTTAAGTCATCAAAACCTAACTTTGTTCAAAATAACTTTATAGAGATAGATAGTATTTTATCAGCTAATGCCGTTAACGAAAAAACCTATGAAGAAGTAAGTAAATTAGGACCTTTTGGTTCGGGGAATTCTGAGCCTAAATTTATTGTTGAAGATTTATCTATGATTAAAATTAATTTTGAAAATGATTTTTTATTAAAAGTTTTATTTAAAGACAGTAGTGGTCTTTATTTGCATGGAATTTGTTTTAAAAATAATAAAGAAAAAGTAATTGATTATCTTAAAAATTTTAAAAACAATAAATTTCATATAACCGGAAAACTTAGTTGCAATGATTGGAATAAACAAAGAGTTATCGAATTTGTTATTGAAGATATTTCTTTAACGCATTAAAAAATATCAAGTTAAATACAATTTTCACATAATTGTTGATTATTATTATTAAACAATCTAAATAACTTCATTCTCAAGGTCCCTTCGTCTATCGGTTAGGACACGTGGTTTTCATCCATGAAAGAGGGGTTCGATTCCCCTAGGGACCGCCACAACGAAACTACTAGTTAAGATTTTTTTCTATAGCCTTAATAACTTTTTCACTCTGAGGATTAGTGGTTGAGATAAAAGTATCAATAATTTTACCATTCTTATCAATTAAAATTTTATGAAAATTCCATTTTGGCTCTGCTGCGCTACCATAAGTTTCTTTAGCCCATTTATAAAAAGGATGAGCATCTTTTCCCTTAACAACTGCTTTTTCCATTATTGGAAATGATATATTGAAGTTTGTTTCACAGAAATTTTTTATTTCACTATTTGTTCCAGGCTCTTGATTTCCAAAATCATTTGAAGGAACGCCAATAATTACAAAATTTTTATTTTTATATTTATCCCACAAAATCTGTAAATCTGCATATTGCTTAGTAAACCCACATTGACTCGCGACATTTACAATTAAAACAACTTTATTTTTATGCTGTGATAGTAAATATTTTTTACCATCTATGTTATTAAATGAAAAATCGTACAGAGTTTTTGTATTTTCGGCGTTTATATTTTTTGTAAAAAAAATCATTGATATTATGATAAAATAAATAATATTTTTTTTCATCAGTTATTTAATTTTTATTAAAGCATTAAAAGGTACTAAAATACAGTTCTTTCTATTAAAATAACTTTTTTTTAATAAAAAATTAAACTCTTTCCATTTTCCATTTAAATTAAAATTTTTGCTAAAAATTAATTTAATAAATTTTTTTGAGAAAATTAATACTTTGTTAATATCTTTATTTTTTATGCAATTACTAAAAATACTTGAAGAGGCACTACATATTAAGCAACATTCTGTTTCGTAAGAAATCTTTTTAACAATGCTTTCCTTAATTTTTAAATAAATTTTAATTTTATCACCACAAGTATGATTTTTATAAATACATTTATGTGTAAATTTTTTTAATTTTCCGTAATTTTTAAGATTACTAGCGTGTTTTGAAAGTTTTTTTTCCATATAAGGTAATATAAAAAATATTATTATTAATCTTAAATTTTTCTATAGAAAACTAAAGTATTACTCAATTAATCTAAAGTTTTATTGATTAGTATTTCTTTTAAATAAATTAATTAAGTTGTATAACAGCACAGTTTCGGGGCATAGCGCAGCCTGGTAGCGCATCTGGTTTGGGACCAGAGGGTCGCAAGTTCGAATCTTGCTGCCCCGACCATATAAAAATGAAAAGAATAGGTTTATATCCTGGAACATTTGATCCAATAACCTTTGGTCATATTGATATTATTAAAAGAGCTAGCAGTATGGTGGATCAATTATATATTGGTGTCCCATTAAGCAATAATAAAAAAACAATTTTTTCTACCTCAGAAAGAATTAATTTAATTAAAAAAGTTTTAACTGATTTTCCTCTTAACGTTAAAAATAAAATTAAAGTTGTTTCTTTTTCTGGATTAACAACAAATTTTTGTAAAAAAATTTCTGCTAATGTTATTTTTAGAGGGTTAAGAGTTGCCTCTGACTTTGAATATGAATTTCAGTTAGCGGGTATGAATTATAAATTAAATGATAGTTTACAGACCGTTTTTTTAATGGCTGACATTAAAAACCAAATTATTTCTTCAAATTTTGTCAAAGAAATTGCATCTTTAAAAGGAGATTTGGTGCAATTTGTACCGAACATTGTTATTAAATCTCTAAAATCTAAATTTAAATAATGTTTAAAAAAATCATTTACACTTTAACCTTATTTTTATTTGTATTTTCAAACAACGTTAAATCTAAAGAAAGAACTTTTATGATAATGAAATTAAAACACGGTGAAGTTAAAATTGAACTTTATGATGAGATCTCTCCAAACCACGTTAAAAGAATTAAAGAACTGGCCGATTCTGGAAAATACGACGGTGTTGCTTTTCATAGAGTAATAGATGGTTTTATGGCTCAAACAGGAGACGTTAAATTTGGAAATACAAAAGCTGAATTTAATTCTCAAATGGTTGGAACAGGTGGCTCTGACTTTCCAGATTTAAAAGCCGAATTTAATAACATTCCTCATCAAAGAGGAACTTTATCTATGGCAAGATCGCAAAGTCCAGATAGCGCTAATAGTCAGTTTTTTATTTGTTTTGATTCGCATCCTTTCTTAGACAGAAATTATACTGTGTTTGGAAAAGTTGTATCTGGAATGGAATTTGTTGATAAAATTAAAAGAGGTGTTCCCGGATCAGGTGCCGTTAGTAATCCAGATATCATAATAAGTTTTAGATCAGAGAAATAAAATAAAAATCGTAATGAAATCAATTTCATTTAATTTATTAAATGAAAATAGTGGTGCTCGCCTTGGAAAAATTACTACTAGCAGAGGAGTAATAGACACACCTGCTTTTATGCCCGTTGGTACGGCTGCCACTGTAAAGGCAATGTATGTTGATCAAGTCAAAAAAACTGGATCACAAATCATTTTAGGAAACACATATCATTTAATGTTAAGGCCTGGAATTGACAGGATAAAACAAGCTGGAGGTCTTCATGTGTTCATGAATTGTGATCTTCCAATCCTTACAGATTCTGGAGGATTTCAGGTTATGTCTTTGTCTAAAATTTCTAAAGTTACAGAGGAAGGAGTGACTTTTAATTCTCATATAGATGGTAAGAAATTT
>Ga0304728_1000369_pt1 | contig 38400 bp, 30 predicted proteins | sample C_130625_MF_Meta_FD_190476 | JGI IMG/M metagenome (GOLD analysis project Ga0304728, IMG submission 190476) | Freshwater microbial communities from Lake Croche, Canada to study carbon cycling - C_130625_MF_MetaG (v2) (version 2) | ecosystem: Environmental > Aquatic > Freshwater > Lake | place... | reverse complement strand
GGCACAACCAGTGGCAAAAAAAATAGTGGAAAAACTAAAGTTTTTTTGAAAATAGTTGCATAACTAACTAATTTTACAAAAACGCGATTAAAATGCAACATTCAATCAAAAAAGTAGTGGTTTTAGGCAGTGGCGTAATGGGCTCCAGAATAGCTTGTCACTTTGCTGGTGTTGGGATAGAAGTATTGCTTTTGGACATGCTCAGCCCAGGATCAGAAGCAAGTACACTGCCAAAAGAAAGAAATAAATTGGTGATTGATTCTTTGCAGGCTGCGATTAAATCGAATCCATCTCCATTGTACCTATCTAAATACGCCAATAATATAAGTACTGGAAATTTTAAAGATGATATGCATAAAATTGCTAATGCAGATTGGATCATTGAAGTAGTAGTAGAAAGATTGGACATTAAGAAAATAATTTATGACGAGGTAGAAAAATATAGAAAGCCAGGTACATTAGTAAGTTCGAATACTTCGGGCATCCCCATTCATTTAATGGCCGAAGGACGTAGTGAAGATTTTCAAAAGCATTTTTGCGGAACACACTTTTTTAATCCTCCTCGTTATTTAAGATTACTTGAAATTATTCCAACCGCTAAAACCGATCCTGCCATTATTGATTTTCATATGCATTATGGAGATGTGTTTTTAGGTAAAACTACAGTGTTATGTAAAGACACGCCTGCCTTCATCGCCAATCGTGTGGGAGTTTTTAGCATAATGAGTGTTTTACATATCATGGAAAAATTAGCACTAAGTATTGACGAAATCGAGGCATTGACAGGACCATTGATGGGCCGTCCAAAATCAGCGACCTTCAGAACGGCCGATGTGGTGGGTATTGATACATTAGTGAAAGTTGCAGCAGGTGTAGCATCCAATTGCCCTAATGATGAAGCAAAAAATATTTTTAACCTGCCCCCTTGGTTGGAAAAAATGGTGGCGCAAAATTGGTTGGGCGATAAAACTGGACAAGGCTTTTTTAAAAAAATTAAAACGGCAAGTTCCAAAGAAATATTAACCCTGAATTTAAAAACTTTCGAATACGAACCTCGCGCAAAAACTAAAATGGCTTCTATTGGTGCGGCAAAAGCTATAGAATCTTTACCTGAGCGTATAAAAAATTTATATACTGTACCAGAGGGTGGCAAAGCAATAGACAAAGGCCAAATATTTGTCCGCGAATTCCATCATGCTCTTTTTTCTTATGTTAGTCATCGCATTCCTGAAATAAGTGATGAACTATATCGTTTAGACGACGCTTTAAAAGCAGGTTTTGGTTGGGAGATTGGCGCTTTTGAAACCTGGTACGCTTTAGGTGTTAGCGAGGTAATCAACAATATTAAAGCTGCAGGCGGAACTATCGCCACCTGGGTAGAAACCATGGTAGCCAAGGGTTGTAGCTTTTACAAAGTACAAGATGGCAAAAGATATTATTATGATCTAGCCACTGAAAATTATAAATTAATTCCTGGCGCAGAATCCTTTATTATTTTATCCGATTACCAAGAAAAAACCATTTGGAAAAATGCAGGAAGTCGCTTGGTAGATATGGGCGACGGCGTAGCAGGCTTTAGTTGGAATACCAAAATGAATAGCATTGGGGGTGAGGTATTGGAAGGATTGAATAAATCCATTGCTGTTGCGGAAGAAAAATTCAATGGACTAGTGATTGCCAATGATGGTAATTTATTTAGTGCAGGAGCAAATGTAGGCATGATTTTTATGTTGGCCATTGAACAAGACTATGAAGAATTAGACATGGCCATTCGTACTTTTCAAAATTCCATGATGCGTGTAAGGTATTCCTCTGTTCCAGTAGTGGTTGCTCCACATGGACTTTGTCTAGGGGGTGGTTGTGAAATGAATTTACATGCCGACAGTATCACTGCGGCAGCAGAAACTTATATTGGACTTGTTGAATTAGGTATTGGCGTAATACCTGGTGGTGGTGGTACCAAAGAACTAGTTTTACGCGCTTCCGATGAAATGCATGTGGATGAACCTGAAACCATTACACTCAATAGAAGATTCATGCAAATTGCTACGGCTAAAGTGGCGACCTCTGCGCAGGAAGCAATGGACATGGGTATATTTAGAAAAGGTCAAGATGAAATTGTATTGAATCAATCTAGACGTATTGCCCATGCAAAAGAAAAAGTACTTCAATTATTTAAAGCAGGTTATACACAGGCACAACAAAGAAAAGACATTAAGGTACTCGGAAAAGCAGGCCTTGGTGCACTCTACGCAGGCATCAATGGGATGTGGAAAGGTGGCTATGCGACCGACCACGATGTATTGGTGGCTAAAAAATTAGCCTTTGTGATGTGTGGTGGGGATTTAAGTGAACCAAGTTTAGTGAACGAGCAATACTTATTGGATTTAGAACGCGAAGCTTTTTTAAGTTTGTGTGGAGAGAAAAAAACATTGGAAAGAATACAATCCGTAATTACAGCAGGAAGGCCCATAAGAAATTAATAGGTTCCTTCGCCTATTTAATTAGGTTGACTATTGCTTCTTCCACAGAAGGATAACTAAATACAAAACCCGCAGCTTGTATTTTTTGCGCATTTACGTTGGTACTTTTCAAAACCTCGATGCTCATTTCTCCTAAAATTATTTTAAGTACAAAGGATGGAACATAGAAAGGAAAGTAAATGGGATATTTATTCTTAGCAATGGTCAATACTAATTTTTTATTGGTCACAGGATGCGGAGCTGTTGCATTGTAGCTACCATGAACAGATGGAGTTTCAATAGCAAATTCTATCATTCTACATAAATCTTGTTGGTGTATCCAACTCACTATTTGTTTGCCATTGCCTAATATGGTAGCGAGTCCAAATTTTGCTGACTTTAAAAATTCAGCCAAGGCACCTCCTCTTTTATTAAACACAATACCAATTCTTAAAGTCACTAAACGAATGCCCATCGCACCAATGTCAGCAGTACTTTGCTCCCAAAGCTGACAGGTGTGGCCTAAATAAGAATCATCAGCAGGATCGGTTTCAACAAACCCATGGGCCAAACTATTTGCTGTATCCGGACCATACCAACCAATGGCAGATGCTCCGATAAATGTTTTTACATGATGTTTATTTTCGCTTAAAGACTTTACTAATAAATTACCTGAGTTTACCCTACTGTCTACAATGGCTTGCTTTCTTTTCAGCGTCCATCTTTGATCGGCTACCCCTTCACCTGCCAAATGTACAATTACGTCAGCAGCTTGAATTGCAGCTATATCAATTTCACCCTTATCAATGTCCCATTTTGCAAAACTTAAATTTAATCGATGCGTCTTTTTTACTTTTCGACTTAACACAATTACTTTATAGCCCTTTTCTAAAAATAAGGTAGTTAAGGACTTTCCAATCATACCGGTACCACCAGTAATTAGTACAGTTTGCATAGTGTAAAAGTACATGAAATATCACTGTCATAAAAAAACCCCTTCAAATAAATGAAGGGGTTACAACTAAAATCAACTGAACATAAAAAAAACTAGTTTAATCTGGTTTTTTGCCGTCTAAGAAGGTATTGATGGTAGAGATCTGTGTTTGATTGTTTTCATCCTTTTCAACGGTGTACTTACTGTAATAATTTTCTACAGAAGCCATGGTATTGCCAAACAAATCTAAATTTCTTCTAACATAAGCAGGCACTGCATCAAATTCAGTATTAGGGTCAGGGCCATTGTTAATATTGAAAGATAAGTTTCTTAACTTTTGAATACGCTCTGCTACTTTTCTTCTTTGCTCCTCGGCATTGTCCATGGGCATTTCTAAAGAAGATGGATGCACTGGTCTTATTGGTGCTTGGTTTTGTTCCTCTCTCATCACCAATTGCATCATAGGTTCTTCTTGCACTTGGAATGAACTTTGGAATTCTTCGGCCGGAGATGTAGTCTCTTCCATTTCTTGCTCCTCCACCATTTCAACTACTGGTGCAGTCGTTGAAAAGCTTAATTCCATTTCCTCTTCTTCTACCATTTCCGCTTCTTCCATTTCCTCCTCTAATTCCTCTAATGGCGCTTCTTCGAAGATCACTTCTTCCTCCAACGCTTCTTCTATTTCTTCCTCAGTAGCGTAGATATTGGTAGGCTTGTTTAAAATAAAATCGCTTGGATTTGAAATTTCCTCTGGGGCCAATTCAAATAAAACCACTTCTGAAGTTAATTCTGCTACTTCAACCATGGCTTCCTCTGCCATCAGTTCTTCCATTTCTTCTTCGATTGTTTCTTCCACCAATGCGACTAATGGAACTTCATAAATAATCATTTCTTCCATCCTACTATTGGCGGCAATACTTATCTCTGCATCTATTTCTGCTTCATATTCCTTTTCGCTTATTTCATCCAAGTCAAAATTTTCTTCTGCTTCCATAGTTTCCTCTGCCATATGCATTTCAGGAGCATCACCCAATGTAAAATAACTGTCACTCATTTCAGGGGCTTCTATTTTCTCCACTACTTCTTGGGTAGTTGCAGTTATTTTATTGCTTGCATCATTCAGCACTTCCTCTGAAACCAATGTCATCACAATTTTTTCCTCAATAGGAGCCTCCGCTTTTTTTGGTGTTTCTTTTTGGAAAGGGTCTTTGCCTTCAAAACCAGTAGCAATCAAAGTGATACCAATTTTTTGACCTAGGCTAGGATCATATCCCATTCCCATAATTACATCAGAATGTTCGCCTGTGCGCTCACGTAAATAATTATTGATGGTTTCTAATTCATCCATAGTACATTCATGATCTCCTTCTGCACTATTGATGTTTAATAAGATCCATTTAGCTCCCTTGATGTCATTGTCATTTAATAAAGGAGAAGTCAATGCTTCTTCAATGGCTCTTTCAGCTCTGTTTTCTCCTTCTACTTCTGCCTTGCCTAAAATAGCTACCCCACCATTTTTCATGACAGTGCAAACATCAGCAAAATCTACAATGATATGACCACGACTATTAATAACATCTGTGATACATTTTGCTGCAGTAGCTAAAACATTGTCCGCCTTAGTAAAGGCTTCCTTCATTTTTAAATTGCCATATTGAACACGTAATTTATCGTTAGAAATAACAAGTAGTGTATCTACCAAAGGCTTTAATTGCTTAATACCTTCTTCTGCTTGCGCTTGTCTACGTGGTCCTTCAAATCCGAAAGGAGTGGTAACAATCCCAACAGTTAATATGCCTAAATCTTTACAAATTTTTGCAATGATGGGAGCACCACCTGTGCCTGTTCCACCACCCATACCCACGGTGATAAATGCCATGCGCGTATTGACTTCTAAGATTTTTCTAATCTCGTCCAAAGATTCTTCTGTGGCTAGTTTCCCAACAGAAGGATCGGCACCAGCACCTAGACCTTGTGTCAAATGTGGTCCTAACTGAATTTTATTGGGCACCGTACTTTGTTCGATGGCTTTAGAATCTGTATTGCATATAATAAAATCAACGCCTTCAATGTCTTGATTGAACATAAAGTTTACAGCATTGCTGCCACCACCGCCTACGCCTAGGACTTTGATGATGGATGATTTTTGCTTTGGCAAGTCAAATTGAATCATTTTTTTGTTTTTAGATGGGTGAGTTAGATGGTTAGTGCTTAGTTAGATCAAAATTACTTCTTATAGAGTTGATGCTGTTTGTTTTTTATGACCACAATGTGGGTAAATCTTAGGGTAATAATTTATCTTCTTCCTCACTGAAAATTTCTATTAAATTATTTTTGAATCGATCCCAAAATTTACTTTTTCTTTTTTCAATTTGTTCAGGAGTTAAGGTAGTGGCTACTACTGCTTTTACTTCTACTTTTTCACTGCTCAAACCATTACCATTACCTGTTACTGTCAATGATTTTGGCACTTCCACTTTCTTAAAAGTTTCTGCAAATACTTTATAGTTTTGCTCGTAATCGTTGTAGCCTTTTAAGATTAAACCAATACAAGTAGAATACATTGGCTTTTTCAATTCCTCAATGTGATTGGGCGCCAAATGTTCATTAGGTAGTCCGATTCTAGCATTCAATCCAGTAATGTATTCAGTTAATTGAATGAGGTGTTTTAATTGAGAACCACCGCCTGTTAATATAATTCCCCCATTCAACATGCGGCTATCCATGCCCACTTGCTTTAAATGATAAGTTACAAAATCCAATATTTCGCTCATTCTAGCTTGTATAATCCCAGCTAAACTTTTTACACTAATTTCTTTGGCTGGCATGCCTTTCAATCCTGGGATAGTTACATAAGCATTGGCTTTAGCTTCGTCTGCTAAGGCACTACCAAATTGTACTTTCATTGCTTCGGCTTGACTTTTCAAAACACCCAAGCCCATTCTGATGTCATTGGTAATGTTCTCTCCACCAAAAGGAATCACCGCCGTATGCTTTAAAATGCCTTCATAAAATACAGCAAGATCAGAAGTTCCCCCACCAATGTCTAAAATGGCCACCCCTGCTTCTAAATCAATATCGCTCATGACCGCACTGGCTGAAGCCAATGGTTGCAAAACTAAATCTTTGGTCACCAAACCACTTCTTTCAACAGAACGATTGATGTTTCTGATAGCGTTTCTATCTCCAGTAAGAATTAAAAAATTAGCCCCTACTTTCACCCCATTTACACCAATTGGATCTTTGATGTTTTGGTTGTTGTCTACATGAAATTCCTGTGGAATCACATCGATGATTTGATCCCCAGCAGGTATAAAGGTTTTTCTTTGATTGTTGATGAGTTGCTCAATCTCCCAAGCCTGAATTTCATTCTCGGCATCTTGACGGACTTGATCGCCCCTGGTTTGTAAACTTTTGATATGATGTCCTGCAATACCCACATACACTTCGTTCACCTCTAAATCGGGGTTGCTCAATTGACAATTTTGAAGTGCTTGCTGAATGGCTTTGATGGTTTGATCAATGTTTAACACTTGACCATGTTGAACTCCATTGCTGTTGGCTCGGCCAAACCCTAAGATTTCTAATTTGCCAAACTCGTTTTTTCTACCTGCAATGGCCGCAATTTTAGTAGTCCCAATGTCCAGGCCCACAATGATTGGAGAATCGTGCTGACTCATTTTGTTTTTTTTAGTTGTTAGTTGTTTTAGCGTCCGTCTTCTTAGGCATTAAAGCCTTTGCGGACTTCTTCTCCTTATTTAACGATTTATTGCTCGTTTTATTGTTTGTTTTACCCGTTGTTTTTGCCTTTGTTTTGAGCTTTAGTTTTGGTGCAGGTTTAGGCTTGGTATTTTGATCAATTTTAAGGGTATTTTTAGGGCTGGCGATCACAGGTTTTGTTGCACTATTTTTTACCTGTAGCATTAAGGCTTTTTTGTCAGGTTGGACAGCAGGCAATGCCTGACGTTGTTTGGTATTGATGGTATCTATTTTTTTTGCTGTATCCAATGCGGGAATTGTAAAATCATCGAGCGGTTCTTGAGCTAAAATGCTGCTAGAAAATTGTATGGGTTGCATACCTTTTTTCAAGGCTACAATTTGATGATCAAATCTGCAGTCCAAAACCTGATAAGCATTCACTCCGGTTTGCACCCAAACCTGTTTGTAAAAACTATACAACCTATTTAATTTGTCTTCGATATTATCCACTGCACCTATTAAAACCATGTGTTCTCCCACAGTTGGTACCATTTCAAAATCTCCATTGGAAGCTATATTGATTTGGGCAATTTGAGCCATAAAGAAAGAATCTTGCTCAATGGCCTTGGTAAAATGTAAAATATCTTTAAGTAGAACGCTGTCTGGACTTGATATTTTTTCTTGATCAGAAGGGAAACCTGTAAATACAGGCAAACGCAGCACAGTCAATTGTTTCAGCGGTAGCCTCCAACCCTCTTTGTCAATATAAAAAGAAGCCCCTGTGGAAGTAAATATTCTAGCAATAGGTATTCTTTGTTCAATTTTTATTTGTAATGCTTGTTGGTTGTCCAAAAACATTTCAGCATGTTTTACCCATTTGATACTTTGCAAATCCTTTTCTAATTTATTCAAATTAACCGACTCAATGGGTAGGCCTGCTTTGATGCCTTTGTCGTTGATGATTTCTAGAATTTCTTTTTCATCCATAAAAAGTGCCACGGTATTTTCGCCTACCAATTCCACATTCACACTGGCACATTTTTTTTCTTCTTTCGCTCTCCAGGAAATAATAAATAGCAATAGCAATAGTGCAGCAGCGATGCTCCATAAAATATTACCTACTATTTGTTTCCAGTTTTTCATACTTTTTGGGTAAAAATTTCTTGCACCTTAGTAATACAAACGTCAATGTCTCCGGCACCTGCCATTACTACTAATTTATCCTTGGTTTGGGCTGCCCAATCAAACAATTGCTCCTTGCTCATGATTTTCTTATTGCTCAAACTCATTTTGTTTAAAAGCATTTCACTGGTCACCCCTTCCATGGGCAATTCTCTTGCTGGATAAATAGGCAATAAAATAACTTCATCAGCTTTGTCTAAACTGGCTACAAATCCATCGCACTGATCCTTGGTTCTGCTGTACAAATGGGGTTGAAAAATCAAAACCATTTTTTCACCAGGGAATATGCTTCTGATGCCACTGATGAGTGCATTCAATTCTTCTGGATGATGTGCATAATCATCAATTAATACTTTACTGGGTGTTTTTACTTTGTATTCAAACCTTCTTTTTACACCAGCAAAGGCAGCCACTGCTTGAATAATTTTTTCCTCTTCGATGTCTAAGCTAAGGGCGATAGAAATAGCGGCTGTTACATTCTCCACATTATGTAAGCCCCCCATATTTAAAACAATATTTTTTAAAACTCCTTTGGGATGCACTAAATCAAAATGATAAGATCCATCTACCACTTTTAAATTGATGGTATGAAAGGATGCCGCAGATTGATCGTATGCATAAGTTAAAACAGTTTTATTGGCCGCATTGGTCGTAAAATGGGTGTCTTTTTTTTGAATCAAAGTTCCTCCTACTTTTATTTTATCTGAAAATTCACCAAAGGCTTTCACTACTTCTTCTGCCGTACCATAAATATCTAAATGGTCTGGATCCACCGCAGTGATGACGGCAATATTGGGTGATAATTTTAAAAAACTTCTATCGTATTCATCTGCTTCTACTACCACTACATTTTGCTCATGACTCCAAAAATTAGTACCATAATTGCTCGCAATTCCTCCTAAAAAAGCATTACAACCATAGCCAGTATGCCTTAAAATATGCGCTGTCATGGATGTAGTCGTTGTTTTTCCATGGGTACCTGCAATGGCAATGGTAAAAGCGTTTTCTGTGATCCATTGCAAGACATCACTTCTTTTGACTACTAAATAACCATGGTCTTTGTAATAATTTAATTCACCATGATTGGCTGGTATGGCTGGTGTGTATACTATGACAGTCGCTTCTTTATCCATTTGATTTAAATCATCTTCAAAATGAATTTTAATTCCTTCTGCTTCTAAGGCAAGGGTTAGATCTGTTGGTGTTTTGTCATACCCTGCTACTTTCACTCCCTGTGTATTAAAATACCTGGCCAAAGCACTCATGCCAATCCCTCCAATACCGATGAAATAAATATTTTTACAATTTGATAAGGGATTCATACAATCTATAAATTAATTAATACTATTTTTTAAAATTTGTTCAGCAATGGTTTTATCAGCATTTAAAAACGCAAAGGTCTTTACTTTTTTTTCCATACTTGTGATCAAGTCCTCCTTGTTCATTGCACTAAAAAGTGTGGGTAATAATTTTTCATTGACTTCTTTATCTGCCACTAGGAAGGCCGCTTGCTGATTAACTAAGGCAAGCGCATTGAAGGTTTGATGATCTTCGGCTGCAAATGGATAAGGTACAAAAATACAAGCCTTACCAGTGGTAGAAATTTCAGCCACTGCCATGGCACCAGATCGGCTAATGACTATATCAGCTGCTGCATAGGCAGCACTCATATTATCTATAAAGGAACTCACAAAAACATTGGGAAAGCCCTCTGCTGCTCTATAATAAGTACTCACATCTGAACTTCCAGTTTGCCAGATGAGTTGAATATTTTTTTCAAAAAAATCAACCACATTATTTTTAATTACTTGGTTAATCGAATTGGCGCCTAAACTTCCACCCACGATCAATACTGTTTTCATCGTATCTACTAAACCAAATTCTTTTAAAGCAGAAGCCTTGGTATAAGTATGTTCGACGATATTTTTTCTGATTGGATTTCCTGTGACTAAAATTTTAGCCGCCGGAAAAAATTGCTCCATGCCCATGGTGCCTGTAAATACTTGGGTGGCATTTTTGGCCAACCAAATATTGGCCTTGCCCCCAAAAGCATTGGACTCATGTAGAAAGGTAGGTATGCCCTTGGTTTGTGCATATTTTAATACAGGAAAACTTGAATAGCCTCCCACACCAAATGCTGCATTGGGTTTAAAATTTTTAAATATAGACTTCACTTGAAAATAACTTTTTAATAATTTCCAAGGAAGTGTAATATTTTTAAAATAATTGGATCTATTGAAACCTGCAATGGTAATGCCTTTGATGGCATAACCAGCTTTTGGTATTTTTTCCATTTCCATTTTACCTATGGCCCCTACAAATAAAATAGCAGCCTCTGGTGCCAAAGCTTGTATGGCTTGGGCCACAGCAATGGCTGGAAAGATATGGCCTCCAGTACCACCGCCTGCGATGATGATGCGCAATTGTTTATTAGGCTGGTTCAAGCTCATTGTTGTCTGTATCGGTTTCGTTTGGAATTTCAATTTCTGTTTCAAGTGGCGCCTTGCCTTCCATTTGTTCTACGTTTCTAGCCACACTCAAAATCAAGCCAATGGAACAACAAGTAAAAATAAAGGAGCTTCCTCCCATACTCACTAAGGGCAAAGTCACACCCGTTACTGGTACAATGTTCACATTCACCGCCATATTCGCAACGGCTTGAATGATTAAGGTGAAACTTAATCCAAGGGCTAAGAAGGCGCCAAAGGCATAAGGACATTTTCTAAAAATTCGAATACATCTAAATAAAAAAACTAAATAGATAAAAATAATGAAGGCGCCTCCCAATAATCCATATTCTTCAATAATCACAGCATAAATAAAATCATTGTAGGCCTGAGGTAAAAAATTTCTTTGTCTGCTATTACCAGGACCCAAGCCAACAAATATTCCTCCGTTGGCAATGGCAATTTTTGCTTGCTGTACTTGATAAGGTACTTCTCGTTCCCCATCATACATAAAATCTTGCACCCTGGATACCCAAGTTCCAAAACGTCCAAAGCTTTTTAATTTCTCTGCCACTTTTGGCTTTCCAGCTTCCATGCTATTGGTATGTGTGGCCATGGCTACACTAATGATAAGCACAATAGGAATCATAGCTACTAGTATGGTCAACAAAATATGTTTGATGCTTACTCTCCCAATAAACATCAACAAGAGTGAAGTGGCTCCAGTTAAAAGTGCATTGGATAAGTTGGCTGGCATAATTAAAGCACAAATGATCAGCACTGGTGTGATGATGGGCAGAAAACCCTTTTTGAAATCCTTAATGACTTCTTGTTTCTTACTTAACATTTTAGACAAATACATGAATAAAGCCAATTTGGCTAAATCACTTGTTTGTATAGTTAAATTAATAATGGGCAATTTGATCCATCTACTACCTTCATTAATTTTAGCACCAAAAAATAAAGTATAAATTAAAAGAGGAATAGACAACATGAATAGGATGGTGGCTATTCTTGAAAATACGGTATAGTTAATTCGGTGTAACCCAAAAATCACCAAGAGTCCGATTAAAGTAAATACCACTTGCTTGAATAAATAGATACTAGTATTGCCACGATACATTTTATAAGCCAAAGACCCCGTTGCACTATATACTACCAATATAGATATCAATGATAAAATAATAACCAACCCCCATATGTATTTATCACCTCTGGTTCTTTGATCCAAATGTTCTTTCATACCGCCAATACTAGGCATCTGAGAAAATAGCTTGTCAGTGGTTTCGTTAAACATAATTACAATTCTTTTACAGACTCTTTAAATTGACGTCCTCTGTCTTCGTAATTTTTAAACAAATCAAAACTTGCACAAGCAGGGCTCATTAAAACCAATTCCCCTTTCTCTGCCAACTTAAAAGAAGCATTCACTGCTTTTTTAGCGGTATCAGTTTCTATGATGATGGGGACAATACCTTTAAAGAATTCAATTATTTTTTTATTGTCGGTGCCCATGCATACAATGGCTTTCACTTTTTCCTTCACGAGCTCTGCAATTAATTCATAGTCGTTGCCTTTGTCCACGCCGCCTAAGATTAAGACAGTTTTCTTTTGCATGCTCTCTAAAGCATACCAAGTACTGTTTACATTAGTGGCTTTACTGTCATTGACAAAATCAACACCTCTGACAGTGGCCACAAATTCCATTCTGTGTTCCAGACTATGGAAATTGCTCACCGCTTCACGAATTTTTTCTTTTCGTATGCCTAGGGTGGTGGCTGCAATGCTTGCAGCCATGGTGTTATAAGCATTATGTTTTCCTTTTAAAGCAAAATCATAAATGCTCATGGTCACACGTTCTTCTTGGATTTTTAACATCATTTGATCGTTCTTGATGTAGCCTCCTTTTTTTACTTCTTGTTTCATAGAAAATGGTAGTGGGTTAGTATTAGTAGTTAGTAATTCTAGCTGTTTAACAATTACTTCATCATCTAAACAATAAATGAAATAATCTTCTTGGGTTTGATTTTCAATAACACGAAACTTGCTTTTAACATAGTTTTCGAATTGATAATTGTAACGGTCTAAATGATCTTCGGTAATATTTAATAAAATAGCAATGTCTGGTTTGAAACTTTTTATATCATCTAATTGAAAAGAGCTTACTTCTATGATGTATAAAGCCTTGGGTGCTATCGCAATTTGTCGTGCAAATGAAAAACCAATATTACCCACCATGGCCACATCGTCATTCGCCAATTGGCAAATATGGTACAACAAAGCAGTCGTGGTACTCTTACCATTGCTTCCTGTAATAGCTGCAATTTTGCTATTGCCTTTGTATCTATAGCCGAATTCAATTTCACTAATCACTGGAATGCCTTTGGCACGAATGGCTTTGACCATTTCATTTTTTTCTGGAATGCCAGGACTTTTCATTACTTCATCGGCTGCTAATATTCTCTCCACATTGTGCATACCTGCTTCAAATTCAATATTATTTTCCTCTAATTCTTTTTGGAAATTGGCCTTGATAGCAGCTCCATCGGATACGAAAACCTCGTAGCCTTTTTGTTGGGCTAATAAAGCAGTACCTATCCCGCTTTCACCTGCACCTAATATGACTAATTTTTTTGCCAATGCTTTATCTTGTCTTTAAGGTTAATATAGAAGCCACCACCAATAAAATAGTAACGATCCAAAAACGAACGGCTATCTTACTTTCGTGAAATCCTTTCTTTTGATAATGATGATGTAGGGGGCTCATTAAAAACACTCTTCTACCCTCGCCAAATTTTTTCTTGGTGTATTTAAAATAACTCACTTGAATAATCACAGATAAATTTTCTATTAAAAACACGCCACAAAAAATAGGAATCAACAACTCTTTTCTTACTATGATGGCCAAGGAGGCAATAATACCACCCAAGGCCAAGCTTCCGGTATCGCCCATAAACACTTGGGCTGGATAAGCATTGTACCATAAAAAACCAATACATGCTCCTACAAAGGCACCAACAAAAATGGACAACTCTCCTAAATTAGGTATGTACATTACATTTAAATAATCGGCAAATACATAGTTACCACTTACATAAACAAATATGCCTAAAGCTGCACCAATAATGGCAGATACACCTGCAGCTAGTCCATCAAGGCCATCGGTTAAATTAGCTCCATTAGATACAGCAGTAATAATAAATGTGACAATAAGAATATAGACCATCCAAGTATACTTCTCTGCACCTGGTCCTATCCAACTAATAATTTTACTATAATTAAACTCATGATTTTTTACAAATGGAATGGTCGTGATTGGGGTTTTAACTTTCACAAAACGTCTTTCTTCTCCGTTAATTTTTCTCACAACAATGTCAGCACCTTTGGCAATTTTTTCTCCTTTTTGTAAACTAGCACTAACCGAAGAGGCAACGATTTCTCTTTCTACCGTAACAGCATTGCTAAAATAAAGGGTAACACCAATAATAATACCTAAACCAACTTGACCAATAATTTTTGAAATGCCTGCCAAACCATCACTATTTTGCTTTTTGTATGCACCTCCTTGAGCTTGCGCTTGCTTTCTTGCTTTGATTTTAAAATAATCATCTAAAAATCCAATTAGGCCCAACCAAACGGTACATAGAATCATCAAACGGATGTAAACTTTGTCTAAATTGGCAAATAGTAGGGTGGGAATTAATATACTTAATAAGATGATGATTCCGCCCATGGTTGGTGTGCCCTTTTTTTGTTGTTCTCCTGCCAATCCCAAATCTCTGACCGATTCACCTATTTGCTTTTTCTGTAAAAACAAGATCATTTTTTTTCCATAGACTGTAGCAATAAAAAGTGACAACAAAATAGCCATGGCAATTCTAGAGGTCAAGAACTGGAATACCCCTAAGCCTGGAATATGAAATTGTTTGTCCACCCATGAAAATAATTGATACAACATAATTAAATTATTTAGCTAAGTCGTTGAATAGATTTTCTAAAATTTTCTTGTCATCAAAATCATGCTTTATACCTTGAATGTCTTGGTATTTCTCATGTCCCTTTCCTGCGATTAAGATAATGTCACCTGCTTTGGCAAAACTGATGGCGGCCTTGATGGCTTCTTTACGATCAACTATGTTGATGTATTTTCTTTTGGCTGAACTACTCAAGCCCTGTTCCATGTCTTTGATAATTTCATTGGGATCTTCGGAACGAGGATTGTCACTGGTGAAAAATACTTTATTGCTTAAATCACAAGCTACTTGTGCCATGATGGGTCTTTTGGTTTTGTCTCTATCCCCACCACAACCCACCACTGTAATTACTGTCTCATTGCCTTTTCTTAATTTGGCAATGGTGGTCAATACATTTTCTAAAGCGTCTGGTGTATGGGCATAATCAACAATACCAATAATATTTTCTTTACTTACGATGTAATCAAATCGGCCTTCTGCACCAGTTAGTGCACTTAAAACCACTAATACATCTTGTGATTTTTCACCCAGCTCAATGGCAATACCATACACTGCTAATAAATTATAAGCATTGAATGTGCCAATCAAACGACAATGCACTTCGATATCATTAATATTCATCACCAATCCACTCAATAAATTTTCTAATATTTTACCTTTATAATTGGCAGGTGCATGTAAAGCATAGGTTAGCTTTTTCGCTTTTGTATTCAATAACATTTTTGCCCCATTCTTATCATCTAGATTACTTAAGGCAAAAGCAGCACTTGGCAATTGATCAAAGAAAGTTTTCTTCACTTCTAAATAAGCTTCAAATGTTTGGTGATAATCTAAATGGTCATGGGTGATATTGGTAAAAGCTCCTCCCACAAATTGCAAACCAGTAATACGGTGTTGATGAATGGCATGGCTACTTACTTCCATGAATACATGGGTACAACCGGCTAAGACCATCTGTTGCAATAAAGCATTCAATTGAATTGGATCAGGGGTAGTATGGGTAGCAGGAACAATATTTTTTCCAATATGATTTTCGATGGTGCTAATTAATCCACAGGTATAGCCCAATTCATTAAATAATTTAAATAACAAAGTAGCTACTGTTGTTTTTCCATTGGTACCCGTTACTCCTACTAATTTTAATTTGGTGGAAGGCGCATCGTAAAATTGGTTTGCCATCACCGCCACTGCAGCTTGTGCATTTTCAACCATTATATAAGTAATGGCCTTATTTAAAATAGCTGGCTTTTGTTCACAAACAATGACCGTTGCCCCATTTTCAATGGCGGTATCAATAAAAGCATGCCCATCTGACTTCACCCCTTTGATGGCAACAAATACCTCGTCCTTACTTACTTTTCTAGAATCAATTTGAATGTTCGCAATGGTTTGTTGCGTAGTGCCTATCACTTCTCTTAACTTAACACCAAATAATATATTTTGTAGTGCTTTCATTAATTTAAATCAATTTGAATTTGTTGTCCTTTAGCAATGTATTCACCTTGTGCAATGCTTTGTTTAATTACTTTTCCTTTGCCCACAAATTTGACCAACAAGCCCTTTTGTTCACAAATCCATAAAGCATCTTTTAATTTCATTCCGCTGATATTGGGCATGGTACTGTCAGAAATAATTACTTTTGCTGCATTCAAAGTTTTTCCCTTACCTTTTAATTGTACCCATTCATTGCGCGTATCGCTTGAATCCTGATAAGTAATTGCTAAATTTTTTGCAATGGTGGCTAAGGATATTTTGGAAAGACTATAATTAAATACTTGACTGTCTTTAAGCGAAAAATTAGGTACTACCCCTCTTTTGTTTTGTATATAGGTGGAATACAATCGGTCTGAAATTTCTTTAAAAACTGGACCTGCAACGGATGCACCAAAATGATTGGCTGCATGTGGATGATTGATAATAATTACTGCAATGGTGTATTGTGGATTGTCCGCTGGAAAATAACCTACAAAGGAAGATTGAAATATATTGTCTGCATACCCTCTATTTCCATCTGCCACCAAGGCGGTTCCTGTTTTACCTCCTACTTTGTACAAACTACCTACAAATAATTTTTTGGCTGTTCCATTGGTACAAACACCTTCAAGGGCAGTGTGTAAATCCTTAATGGTAGATGGAGAACAAACTGTGCCTTCATAAGCTTTTGGACGCATTGTTTTTAAAATCCTTCCTTCTTCTTTAATCGCATTCACCAAATAAGGACGCATCATCACCCCATTATTGGCAATACTATTGTACATGGTTAAAGTTTGGATAGGTGCAATGGCAATATTGTAACCAAATGCCATCCAAGGAAGTGTGGTAGGCCCCCATCTTTTACTATTAGGTTTAATAAGTATTGGAAAACCTTCTCCCATTAAATCGATACCTGAAGTGGTATCTATTCTTAATTTAGATAAATGTTTAAAATATGCTTGAGGATTGTCATTAAAATAGGTGACAGCTAATTTAGCCATACCCACATTGGAACTTTCTTCAAAAGCCTCTAAGACAGTAGCCTCGTGTTTGCCATGATTCTCCGCATCTCTTACCACACGTCCTGCATAATTCCATGTACCTCCTTCTAAATTCACTTTTGAATCTAAGCTTACTTTCTTATCTTCTAAGGCAGACAATAAAGTAACTAATTTAAAAGTAGACCCTGGCTCTGTGACCCTGGTGGCATAATTTAAATCTTCCATGTACAAACCCTCTCCTACTTTTCCTAAATTAGCAATTGCCTTAATTTTTCCAGTCTTTACTTCCATTACCATCGCCACCCCAGTTCGTGCATCATTTTGGATCATCATTTTCTTCAAAGCATTTTCAGTTACTTCTTGTATGAAAACATCTATCGTACTTACAATGTCTTTGCCTGTTTCTGGTGCAATTTCAAATAAGCCTTCTTCCACTGGAACCGTCACACCCCCTGCAATGGCACGCACCAATTGACGACCATTGCGACCATTCAATACTGTATCATAAGATTTTTCTAAACCTACTTTATTTTCATCCCTGGCTAGTCCAATGGTTCTATAGCCAATATTTTCGTAAGGATTTAAGCGAATATTTTTTTCTTCCGCAATCATTCCACTTTTGTACCTGCCTAATTTAAATAAGGGAAATTTAGCTAAAGATAAATATTGACGATAGGTTATTTTTTTTCTTAACTCATAATTTCCAACATTGGCTTCGTAGGCTGCTGTCAAATCATTTTTATACTTTTCAGCAGATTGATCTTTGAATAAATTAGCCAAAGAAATACTTAAAGAATCAATATTACTTCTAAACAATAAGCCAGATTTTTCATGCAACGGGGCCACTCTAAAATCAATTGAAATATCAAATTGAGGAATATTGGTGCTTAACATTTCGCCATCTTCACTATAGATAGTTCCTCTCGCAGCAGGAATGTCCACAATTTTTTGATGTAAGCTATCGCTTAGGCCTCTCCAATATTTACCTTGTACTTGTTGAATATAAAAAGCCTTACCTAAAATAAGTACACAAACCAACACCATGATGATGTAGCTCAAATAAACCCTCCATAATATGTCGCGTTTTACGTCCATTATTTGTGTTGAGAATTTTCTTGAATGAGGTTTTTAATTCTATTTTCTTTCGTCAAACGAATTGGCATTTCTTTGGCCACCACTAAACCATAAGGCGCCACTTTATCTTGAATCTCTACTGCTCTGCTGCGTCGCATTAAATCGGACTTTAAAGTTTTGTATTCAAACTGCAGTTCCTTCAATTCTTTTTGTGTGGTATTAATGCGGCGGATAGTTTTGTCGGTCAAATGCCCATTCGCTATGTAGAGGATAGCGATCAATGCCAAGAACAAAAAGAAACTAATGTTCATGACAATCCACTGATAGTTAAGCATACTTTTTAAAGTAGTCTTAGTGGTAGGGTTAATAGGTTCGGTCATACAACTTATAATCTTTCCGCAGCGCGCAATTTTGCACTCCTGCTTCGATTGTTTTGATTCATTTCCATTTCAGAAGCCACTACTGGTTTTTTAGTAATGATCTTCCAAAACACTTCTCTTTCTGTTGAAAGAAATGGATGGGCATCTTTTTCTTCTTCTTGCGACACACGAAAAGCGTTTTTGACTAAACGATCTTCTATCGAATGGAAAGTAATGATTACCGCGCGTCCTCCTGGTTTAACCACCAGTGGCAACTGCGCTAAAAATTCTTTTAACACTTCCATTTCTTCATTCACGACTATTCTTATGGCTTGAAAAACTTGTGCCCAATATTTGTTGGGATTTCCTTTAACTACAGGGGCTATGAAAGTTTTAAAATCTTGAACAGTAGTTAATTTTACATGCTTACGTTGGGTAGCAATGTGTTTGGCTAAAGTTTTAGAATTGGTTACTTCGCCATACAGTTCAAACATTTTATGCAATTCGGCTTCACTGAAACTTTCTATAATAGTAGCAGCCGTGGTCGTACCTCGTTGATCCATCCTCATATCAAAAGGACCATCATACCTGGTTGAAAACCCTCTACTACCTTCGTCAAATTGATGACTACTTACACCTAAGTCGGCTAGCACACCATCTACTTGTGTAATTTGATGTAAGCGTAAAAAACGTTGTAAGTATTTAAAATTTTCTGGAATAAATAATAAACGCTCATCCTTGGGTAAATTGTTTTTTGCATCCGCATCTTGATCAAAAGCAATCAAACGACCTATTGGTCCCAATTGCGCTAAGATGCCCTTGCTATGTCCCCCACCACCAAAAGTAGCATCTACATAAATGCCTTCTGGTTGAATATTAAGGTATTCCATCGTTTCATGAAATAAGACGGGGATATGGTAAGAAGAAGCAAAAGCTTGAGATGCGGAAGAATCAAATGGTTGATTTTGCATCTTGTTTACTTAATCTTGTTTTTTAATTCCTGCCATTACTTCCTGAGCCAAATTGCTAAATTCATCTGCAGAGAAATCCTCAAAGAGCTGTTTGTACTTACTTGCATCCCATATTTCGAAACGATCCAATGCTGCAGCTAAAACGATTTCTTTTCCAGGTAAAGCAAACTCTCTTAAAGTGGGTGGTAATAAAATACGGCCAGCTCCATCTAATTCCACTTCGGTTGCTCCACCTAAAAATTGTCGTCTAAACTGACGCACTTTTGGATCAAAATCATTCAATTGACTAATGCGATCTAATATACCTTGCCAGCTTTTCATTGGATAAAGTGTCAAACACTTCTCAAACCCCCTGCTCACTATAAAACGATTCTCCCCTTCCGTTAGCTGTTTTTTAAGACCGCCAGGTAAGTGAAAACGACCTTTGGTGTCGATGGTTGATTGATATTCTCCGTGAAAGCCTGTCATTGTTAATAATTGAAGTAGTTTTTACCACTTGTTCACACAAATTAACACAATTTCCCACTTTTAAAGGCTAAAATAGCGCTTCTAGTTTTCCACAAGTAATAAACCAAGCTGAAAATCAATCTGGTAAAGGAATCCATAGCATAATTTCTAAGTTTTATTCATTTTGACTGTGTAAACCTGTGGAAAAGCCCATTTTTTATGTGAAAAACAGGTGAATTTGCATGAAAATCAAGGCAATATGTACCTTTGATGTATGACCCAACGTGAAAAACTTCCTATTGAAGCATTTGACTATGTTTTGCCCAATGAACGTATTGCTTATAGCCCAACCAAGGAAAGAGCGGATAGTAAGCTATTGGTTTGGGACAATAAAATTATTGCAGAAACCACCTATGCAGCTATCGCTAATTATATTCCTGAAAAATCGACACTCCTATTTAATAACAGTAAAGTAATTGCAGCAAGAATATTTTTTGAAAAAAATAAAAAAAATGAAACGGCTAATTCAACCACTACCATTACCAAAGAATCGCCGATAGAAATATTTTGCTTAGAACCTAGCGCTACTTATAGCCCTATATCTATTGCGATGCAAGCCACTGAAAAAGTAGAATGGATTTGCTTGGTAGGTGGAGCAAAAAAATGGAAAGAAGGTTTACTCGAAAAGTCTTTCCTAATTCAAAATAAAAAAATAACTGTATTTGCAAAAAAAATGGCCGCCTTAGAAGGAAAATTTTTAATAGAATTTTCTTGGAAAGGACCAATACATTTTTCTGAAATTATTGAACAGATTGGCAAGATCCCACTTCCTCCCTACCTACAAAGAGCTACCACGGAGGAAGATAAAGAAAGATACCAAACCACTTATGCTAAAGAAGAAGGCTCCGTGGCAGCACCCACTGCTGGCTTACATTTTGAAAAAAAAATATTTGAATCACTGGCAGAAAAAAATATTGAGTCTGCTTTTATCACTTTACACGTGGGCGCTGGAACTTTTTTACCAGTTAAAACCGAAAACATCAATGACCACAATATGCACGCTGAATTTTTTGAAGTGCCAAGGTCGATGATAGAATTTTTGCTGAATAGAGCAATTAAAAACGAAAGTCATCAGGGAAATGGGGAAATAGCACCTCTAATTGCTGTAGGGACCACTACCCTTCGAACCATTGAATCAATTTACTGGTTGGGAGTGAAATTATTGCAATTAAAAAATACCAATGGAGCAGAAAAACTTCCATTGATGGAGCTAAAATTATTACAATGGGACGCATATGAGTTGAAGCAATTTGAAACCAGCAATAAAGATGCACTGACTGCGCTGCTTAATTGGATGCAAGCCAATAAAATGTCTTCATTAATCACAAGTACTCAACTAATGATTGTACCTGGATATACTTTTAAACTTTGTAACGGGCTGGTGACCAACTTTCATCAACCCAAATCTACCTTATTGTTGATTATTGCTGCCATTACGGGAGATAAATGGAAATCTATTTACCAGCATGCCATTGATCAGCAATACCGTTTTTTAAGTTATGGAGATGGTTCATTGTTTTGGATCCGCTAGCCAATCGGTAATACAATTTCAATACTTGTACCTTTGTCTATTTCACTTTTTACCTGAATGGTACCTTTGTGCGCATCTAAAACCCATTTCACATAACTCATGCCCAGGCCATACCCTTTTACATCATGCACATTGCCTGACTGAGCGCGGTAAAATTTTTCAAATATATGCTTGATGGCATCCGCATTCATGCCAATACCTTTGTCTTCAATGATGATGAACATTTTATTGTTTTGAGACTTGGTTTTAATGAGGATATGTATGGATGCTTTGGAATACTTGATGGCATTGTCTATTAAATTAGACAATACATGCAATAAATGCTCTTCATCTACATCAATCACTGAAGGATTGGCCTCTAGTATAGTTTTTACTTCTGAAGGCTTAGCCTCTAATTGTAATTTAAAACTCTCCACTACTCCTTGAATTAAATCGTGCACATCAGTAGGTTGCTTATATAATTCATTTTCTTTTTTATCTAATTGAGCTGCTTGTAAAATAGTTTCCACATGCTTGTTCATGCGTACATTTTCTTCTTTGATGATATTGCTAAAATAGGCTACCGATTTTACATCCGTATTTACTTTTGAACTTTTCAATGCATCTACTGCTAAAGATATAGTAGCCAAGGGTGTTTTTAATTCATGGGTCATGTTGTTGATGAAGTCTCTTTTAATCTCCACCAATTTTCTTTGGTAGATTAAAGACCGAATGGTAATAAAAAAAGCTGCCAATACCACCAGTATAAACAAGACTACCCCCACAATTACCCACTGCAATGAATGCAAAAGGTACAAACGGACATTGGGCATTACAAGTATAATAGACTCAAAAGGACCTGAGGGTTCAATTACATCCTGTGGAATAACAGACACCCTACTTTGCAAGGTGTTTAATTCATCCGAAAAAACATCTTCAAATTTTTTACTCTTAAATTCAACATTGCCTTTTTTGTCTGCGACAGCGAACTCAAATTTAACATCGCCCAATCCATATTTTTCTAAGGCAAGTTTTATTTTCTGTTTAACTTCCTCATAGGTATAAACATCAGCAATAGTGGTCTCTCCAAAATTATGTAGATGATAGTCGTCATTTAAGCCCAATGCTTTTTTAGGTAAATGAAAGGACATGCCGCTGTTCATTTTTTTTGCAATTTCGTTGGATACGATTACCCCCGACTGATTCAACCTATCAGACAATTGATTCTTAGATAGAATCATCAAGCCCTGTAACCAAGTGATTTGAATAAACAAGATACCCAAAATAGATAGGCCAATAAGGGTAAATATAATTGGGAATGTTTTTTTCATAAAAGCAATTGCTACCTTGTTTTGGTAAGTGAATATAAAAAAAATCCCGGCTACTGTAAGCAACCGGGACAACTATTTAAATTTTTAAGCAGTATTTTTTTAATCAACTAACTATAAAACACCTTCTACCAATACCGTGGCTTTGTTGTTAATGACTTCTACAAATCCACCTTGAATAGCATAGGTTTCAGCAGCCATTCCTTTTTTTAATACTTTTACCTGCCCTACACCTAAGGCACTCACTAATGGCGCATGCTTGTCCAATACTTCAAACAAACCATCAATGCCTGGTAGCTGAACGCCTTGCACATCGCCACTGAATAGTTTTTTTTCTGGTGTTAATATTTCCAATAACATGAACGCTATTTAATTAATCGAAGTTTATAATTAGGCGGTAGCCATCATTTTCTTTCCTTTCTCAATCGCATCATCGATGGTACCTACCAAGTTAAAAGCAGCCTCTGGATAAGCATCTACTTCGCCATCCATGATGGCATTGAATCCGCGGATAGTATCTTCGATAGAAACATATACTCCTTTTAATCCAGTGAATTGTTCTGCAACATGGAAAGGTTGAGATAAGAAACGTTGTACACGACGCGCACGAGAAACAATCAATTTATCTTCATCGCTTAATTCATCCATACCTAAGATAGCAATGATATCTTGCAACTCCTTGTAACGTTGTAAAATCATTTTTACTTTTTGTGCAGTGTCATAATGTGCATCACCCACAATCGCTGGTGTTAAAATTCTTGAAGTAGAATCCAAAGGATCCACGGCAGGATAGATACCTAAATCGGCAATTTTACGAGACAATACAGTTGTCGCATCTAAATGCGCAAAAGTAGTGGCTGGTGCTGGATCGGTTAAATCATCCGCAGGAACATACACCGCTTGTACAGAAGTGATAGAACCATTTTTAGTAGAGGTGATACGTTCTTGCATGAGTCCCATCTCTGTTGCCAAAGTTGGTTGATAACCCACCGCAGATGGCATACGACCTAATAAAGCTGATACCTCAGAACCTGCTTGGGTAAAACGGAAGATATTGTCTACGAAAAATAAAATGTCTTTTCCTTTTCCAGTGCCATCTCCATCACGGAAATATTCTGCAATAGTTAAACCACTCAAAGCCACACGCGCACGTGCTCCTGGAGGTTCGTTCATTTGTCCAAATACGAAAGTAGCTTTTGATTCTTTCAAGTCTTTTAAATTCACTTTACTCAAATCCCATCCACCTGCTTCCATGCTGTGTTTGAAATCATCCCCATATTTCATGATGCCTGCCTCGATCATCTCACGCAACAAATCATTTCCTTCACGTGTTCTTTCTCCCACACCTGCAAATACGGATAAACCACCATGTCCTTTTGCGATATTATTAATTAACTCTTGAATCAATACTGTTTTACCCACACCCGCTCCACCAAACAAGCCAATCTTACCACCTTTTGCATAAGGCTCAATAAGATCAATTACTTTAATACCTGTAAACAACACTTCTGTTGCGGTACTTAAGTCTTCAAACTTAGGAGGATTTGCGTGGATTGGACGACCATTGGATTTATCTAATTGAGGTAAACCATCAATAGCGTCTCCTGTAACATTAAACAAGCGACCATAAATATCGTCACCTATTGGCATTGAAATGGGCTTGCCAGTATCAGTCACGACCATGCCTCTCACCAATCCTTCGGTGCCGTCCATTGCAATGGCACGCACACTGTCTTCTCCTAAGTGCTGTTGCACTTCAAGAATCAATTTTTCACCGTTGGTTTTTGTAATGTAAAGGGCATTGTAAATTTCAGGAAGTGCATTCTGATTAGGGAATTGCACATCCACTACAGCGCCAATAATTTGTTTGATTTTACCTGTTGTTACCATAATATACTATTTCGGCTGCAAAGGTAAGGCATTGTCACTTTATTGCAAAAATTGTACGTAGATAATCGCTGCTAAAATTCCCCCCACAATGGGGCCAATTACAGGGACAGCGGCATAGCCCCAATCACTGCTCCCTTTTCCCTTGATAGGCAGCACAAAATGCATGATTCTTGGCCCCAAATCCCTGGCAGGATTGATAGCCCAACCGGTGGGTCCGCCTAGGCCAAAGCCAATTCCCCCTACCAATAAGGACACTGGTAAAGCCGACAAAGCACCTAAATCGGAGCTGGCGGGTTTAATAAAAAAGATACCTATTAAAAAGACCATGGTGGCCAAGGTTTCAACAATAAAATTTTGAGGTAAATTGCGAATTGACGGACCTGTTGAAAAAACAGCCAATTGTGCTGCCTGATCTTTGGACTCATTGAATTGATCTTTGTACATCATCCAAACCATGAGTGCCCCCAACATAGCGCCTAAAATTTGCGCTAAAATATAAGCAGGCACCAAGGACCAACTAAATTTTCCTGCGGCAGCAAAAGCAATCGTCACAGCTGGGTTTAAATGTCCGCCGCTGATACCACTTGTTGCATAGACCCCTATAAAAACTGCAATGACCCAACCCAATACGACGGTGATCAATCCTCCATTAGCTCCCTTGGTATTGGGTAAAATATTGTTGGCTACAACCCCATCCCCAATCGTTACCACCAAGGCGGTGCCTAGTAATTCAGCTACAAAAGGTGTCATGTGTTTTTATTTTAAGTAGATAATAAATTAAATTAAAGAATTTATGAATAGCTCATTTAGATTACGTTTTGTTTACCAATTATTGGTGGCCTTGATGGCTCTTTCCCATCCCTTGATCCACTCGGATCTTTGTTCCTCCTTTATTGCAGGTTCAAAAATTTGATCGATTTGCCATTTGGATCTTAATTCTTCAATGTCTTTCCAAAAGCCAACGGCCAGCCCGGCTAAATAGGCAGCACCCAAGGCGGTGGTTTCCACCATGGTGGGACGAACCACTTTGGTATTGACCATATCTGATTGAAACTGCATCAATAAATTATTATGCGTGGCGCCTCCATCCACTCTTAATTCTGCAATAGGAATACCGGAATCCGCTTCCATGGCTTTGAGTAAATCATAACTTTGAAAAGCAATGCTTTCTAGCGCAGCGCGCGCAATATGTGCAGCGGTTGTACCTCTCGTGATGCCCATGATGGTACCTCTTGCGTGTTGATTCCAATAAGGCGCACCAAGGCCTGCAAAGGCGGGTACTAAATAAACTCCATCTGTACTAGTTACTTGATTAGCTAAGGCTTCCACCTCGGAAGAATTTCTTATTAAATGTAGCCCGTCTCTTAACCACTGCACCACTGCCCCTCCAATAAATACACTGCCTTCCAATGCATAATAAGTATGCCCGTTGATTTGCAAAGCAATTGTGGTTAATAAATTATTTTTTGAACGCACTGCTTTTTCACCGGTATGCATCAACATGAAACAACCCGTGCCATAGGTATTTTTTACCATGCCAGGTGCGGTACACATTTGTCCAAACAAAGCAGACTGTTGATCCCCTGCAATGCCTGCAATTGGAATTTCTTGTTGCGCAAATAATTGCGAAGTATGTCCATATACTTCACTACTACTTTTCACTAGAGGCAACATAGAAGCAGGAACATCCAAAATTTTTAATAGTTCAGTATCCCATTGAAGGGTATGAATATTAAACATCATAGTTCGAGAGGCATTGGTTACATCGGTCACATGTACTTTTCCATTGGTTAATTTCCATACCAACCAAGTATCGATGGTGCCAAACAAAAGTTCTCCTTTAGCTGCTAAATCACGGGCACCTGCTACATGGTCTAAAATCCATTTAATTTTTGATCCAGAAAAATAGGCATCAATCACTAAGCCAGTTTTTTCTTGAATCAATTCAGCCTTTCCTTGTTTTTTTAATTCATCACAAAAATCTGACGTGCGTCGGTCCTGCCAAACAATGGCATTGTAAAGGGGTTGTCCGGTGGTTTTATTCCATACAACCGTAGTTTCTCTTTGATTGGTGATGCCAATGGCAGCTATATCATCGCTTGTTAAACCTTTTAAACTAATGGCTTCAGTGGCCACGCCCATTTGCGTGCTCCATATTTCTAAAGGATCATGCTCTACCCATCCTGGTTGAGGAAAAATTTGTTTGAATTCTTTTTGGGCAGTGGCTTGAATTTGACCTTGGTGATCAAATAAAATAGCGCGACTACTGGTGGTACCCTGATCAAAGGATAAGATATATTTTGACATTAGAATCTATTAATAGATTGTAATATAAAAAAAGAATCGCAAAATTTATCTTCTATTTTTCAACCAATTTTCTGGATCTAAGAATACTCCTTTTTCATTGTTGATCATGATTAATAAGGCCCCTTCTCCATCTAAATTAATTCCAGACTTACCCAATAATGTGCCTGCTTTAACCTCCTGGCCCAGCGTAACGTTGATGCTACTTAAATGGGTATAAGTAGAAAAATATTTTCCATGTTGAACAAATACGGTTAAATCACCATTGATGTCGCCAGTATATTTTACAATCCCATTGGCCAAACTTTTGACAGAAGTACCTTTGGGTAAGGCCAATTCTATCCCATCACTTTTTCGGTTCAATTTAGTACCAGGAATATTTTCAACACCAAAATGTATGTAGACATTTCCTTTGTCTACTGGCCATGGTAAACTTCCTTTGTTGTTTTCAAAAGAAATAGAAGCTTCTCTGCCTTCTTCCGTGGTTTCTAAGGCTGAATAAGGTCGGTTATCTGTGGTGCTAGTTAAGCCGCCATCTGCATTAATTTCTTTTTTGGACTTTGTATTTGACTTTGCATTCAGGGGCAATTCCGCATTGGTTTTGGAACCTGCCTTGGCCGCCTCATTGGCTGCTTTTGCTTTGGCTATTCTTTCTTTTTCTTTTCTTTCTGCTTCTACTGTTTCTCTTTTTATAATGTTTAATAAGGCAGATTGCATCTTTCTTCTTTTCGCTTCTTTTTGACGTACTTGCGCACTAATTTCTTGCTCTTTATTTTTTAATTGATTGACAATTTTATCTTGCTCCTTGCGATCATCCACCAACACTTTTAACTGATCGCTCTGCACATTTAGAGTTTTCAAACGATCCATTTTATTGGAACCCAATTGAGTAATTTTGCCATTTAAATCTTTTTGAGATAAATCAATCGTATGCGCTTGGGCCTCTCTATTTTGCCTGTAGCTTTTTAAATAGGTGATTCTTTTGACAGCATCATTAAAGCTACCTGCGGAAAATAAAAAATTTAAATATTCATAACCACTTCTGCTTTTATAGGCAAAAATAATACTCTTTTCGTATTTGGATTTTAAGGTATCTAAATCCTTATTTAATTTTTGAACATCTCTTTGATTAGCATAAATGGCATTGTCCAAAATTTTTACTTGTTTGGCAATACTTTTAATTAAGGCTTCTCTTTTGGCAATCTTACTTTGAATCACCGCCAGTTGACCTAAGGAGTTTTTTTTGTTCTTTTTGGTTTGCTCTAACAATCTATTCAATTCATCAATCTCTTTACGAATGGATTGTGTTTCTTTTTGCAAATCTTCACGAGACAGATTGTCCTGCGCCAAGTTGGGCAAGGATAGCATTAAGGATAAAAAAATAAACAGTACCGCCCTTTTTAACATCATCTTAATTAATTATTTTCTTTTACTTGGTTGGTTAAGTTCAAAGGTATATTTTAAAGGTTCATTAAAATTAAATTCCTTCACTTCCATATGCACTTCCAAGCTAGCGGGTGCTGAAATAATCAAATCTCTGTTCAAAGGAAATTGATATTGATTGACTGTTACGTGATTGCTATAAGCAATGGAAAAAGTACGATGTTGTGAAATATCAATGTCGTCCAATTTTAATTGTAGAATTTTAGAATAGTCTTCATTTAAGACAATTAAATTTTTAAATAAGTTCCCTATCAGGCCTATTTCTAAATTATTATTGTTGACTTTATAGGAGACTAATTTAGCATTGTCCATAAAAATAGGATTGCCAATCAATAAATCCTGAAGGGCAGTAAATGAGAAAGGTACTTTTAGCACTTCTTGTAAATAGCCCAAAGACCTTCGTTCTATATTTTTATTTTTCCTCAAAGGATAAATTAAAATTAAACTGTCTTTGTTGACTAAGGCTTTTAATCCAATTACCCCCATGGCACCTCGAATGGTAATATAAATGGCAGCATCTTTAAGCAAACTTAAATTGACAATATAATTGTCTGCATTGTTGGCCGATGTATAATCGACTTTCAAACGCGCGTTCATGGTTTTAAAATCTATTTTTGTCAGTGCTAATTTGTCTACTATACTTTTGACAATGGCAGTAGAATCCACTTTAGACTTTTCTGAAATTAATTGAACCTCCGTGGTATCTTTTTTAGAAAGCGCTTCCTTGAGCACTTGTACTTTTCTAAAAGTGGTACATGAAGCAATTAAAACAATCGAAGCAATTAAAAAGATTATTTTTTTCATTCTAGTTTTATTGTTTGCCAGTGTGGCCAAAGCCTCCTGCGCCTCTTTCTGTGGTAGCTAATTCAACTACTGTTTCGAAAATGGCGGTTTCTATGGCACAAAAAACCATTTGTGCAATGCGGTCCCCATCATTGATGGTTTGTGTTTCTTTGGATAAATTTATCAAGATCACTTTAAGCTCCCCACGATAATCTGCATCAATGGTACCTGGGGTATTTAAACAAGTAAGCCCTTGCTTAATGGCTAAGCCACTTCTGGGTCTGATTTGCGCTTCAAAATTTTGAGGAATGGCTAAAAATAAACCAGTGGGCACCAATACACGATCCATGGGTTCAAGGAAAAGAGGCGTTTCAAGATTCGCCCTGAGGTCCATACCCGAAGCACCTGTAGTTGCATACTGCGGCAATGGATGATGACTTTTGTTTACAATTTGGATCGCAATAGACATGGTCAACAAAAATAGGTAAATTAGAACTAGAAGTAAAATATACTACCAAAACGAATGGTATTAGAAAGCGGGTTTTTGGTGATACCACCACCAGAAGGAACTAAATAGGAAATATTGAATTTAGACTGTTGGTATTGGAAACTAGTTCCAATGGTAAAATATTGCATATTGCCTAGGTTCTTATTATTGTCAAGGTAATAGCCTGCTCTTAAATAAAATCGATTGATGTAATTGTATTCCAAACCTGTAGATGCCTTAATGGATTCTCCAATGGGCATTCCATCTTTTCCATTAAAAGAATTAAACCAACTCGATACAACCGACTGAGAAAAATAATGATTCACCGATTCAACATCAGAATTATTAGGACTCACGGGCACCATCAAACGATTCACATCTAGCCCAAATTCTATAGAGTTTTCTGCATCTAATTTGTTTAAATACCCTATTCCTAAGCCTAAATTCGCTGGAATAAAATATTTTTTTGAATTGTCGGTATAACTAATCTTACCGCCTAAATTAGAAAGTAATAAACCCCCGTGAAATCCTTGTAAGTTTTCATTTTGTTTATAAAACAAACTAATGTCTCCAGACAAAGTATTGCCTGCTCTGTAATTGACAGGATTATTGATAAAGGATCCAGTGACTAATTTAGAATGTATGTACCTTAAAGTGACGCCCATGCTAAGTTTATCTGTAAGCAAAATACTGTAACCAAAATCATAACTATACTCAGAGGGCCTTTGAGAAGGAAGTGAAGTGTTACCAGATTCATCTGTAAAATCAATATTACCCAAACTAAAAAAGCGTAAGGAACTATTGATGGCACTGATGTTGTTTAATTTTTTATAATACCCTGCACTGGCCAAATACACATCGGTCAAACCCAAATCTTTTAACCAGGGAGTATAGTTAATTAAGAAACCTTGCTTTTCCTCCATGTAAGGCAACTTGGCCGTGTTGCCAAAAAGATCATTGGCATCCGGAGACATGGCTAGGGAAAGATTGCCCATTCCACCTGAACGTGCATCAGGAGAAATAAGCATAAAAGGAACCGCCGTACTTTGAATATTAATTTGCGCCCAAGCAGCTGGAGATAAAAATAAAGCCAGTAATAAAAAAACACCTATTTTAAACTTGGACTGCATCATTGAATTGTTTGAACTTAAGAAAATTAAAGGTACTAATTTCATTTAAAGGACTCGTTAAAATTTGATTAATTTATTGGTCATCACCTTGGTCTGCCTACCATTGGACAAAGTAATTTTATAAAAGTAAATTCCTGGATTTAAAAAGCCACCATTCGCATTCGCACCATCCCAATAAGAAATTACTCTATTGGCTTTGTACTCAGCACTTAAAGGCCTAGTAAATAACAGCTGGCCATTGTTGTCATAAAGACTTAGATTAATCTCTAAAGCATTGCCCAATTGATTTTGTTCGAAACTAAAATAAGTGAATTGTGTAAATGGATTGGGGAAATTATTCACTTTATTTAAAAGCAAATTGGTCGTATCTGGTACAATAAAATCAAGCGTGTCTTTATTTGAGTTACCCAATAAGTCCCAGGCCTTGATAATGATTTGATGTGCTCCAATAGATAAAGTTGGCAAGGCAAATTGTACCCGGCCTGTTTGATAAGTATTGATGGCGGCTGTAAAATAATTGTTCAATACAATTTCATTTTTTGTATCTCCATCGATGATTAAACGAAGGTCATGCCCCAAGGAATTGCCGGAAGTTTGAATGCCCGCCTCATCTTTTAAATGTACTATCAATGTTGAATTGTATGGCGCCCATCCACCATTGATAAAATTAGTATCATTTAAAAACAGTTGCATCGCAGGACCTAAACTATCTGAGAAGTTTTGGGAAATGACTGGCTTGGTGTACAATTGCGTATAAATTCCCATGGCATCTGTACTATCATTGTAAGCGTTTAATTGCAATTTTAATCCGCCTTGATTTAAAGTGGCTTCTTTCGGTAATATAAAATCAATGGTAAATTTTCCAGCATTTACTGTGGCCATGCCTTTAAATAAAATATTTTCTTGAACTGTTATGTTCACTGGAATACTACTTGAAATATTGCCCAAGGTTTTTTTAAGATTGGCCGCATCATAAAGGGTCATTTCCACCAAACCTTTAAAATTATTTTTTGTTTGGCCATTGGCTTGCACAAGTCCACTAAGGGTGTATTTATTACCAGCTTCTAAACTATCCTTGCCCATAAATATTTTTCCATTGATGGCACTGAGCACAACTTGGTCATTGGGTTTGGCTAAATACATAGCTGGGTCGCCTAGTAATGTAAACTTAAAAGTATTGATATGGTCTTCCCCTTGGGCCCAAGCTGCCATCTTGGCTTTTTGCAATGCAGCTCCAATGGTAAGAAAACGACCAACACTGTCTGGCACCAATAATTTTTGTATAAATTGATCATTGATTTGTTTGTTGCTATAGGCATCCACCAATCTACTGGCTGCCACCAAGGCCACCACTCCTTTTGAATTTTTTAGTAACGCATCAAAACCAATAGGACTCAATTGAGGTTGATCGTAAGGCGCGAAATCGCAGGAGGCAGTGATCATTAAAGGAAGTTTTCCCGCATTGTTCCATTGTTGTACATCGGGTTGCGCAATCACTGCCTCTTCGGTGAGTCTTAAATAATTACCGTGGCCGGTATAATTTAAAATTAAGGTCCCATTGTTGACCGCTTGATTGATGTTGGCATTTACTAAAGGATAAGTGTTGCCTGCAATATTTTTGGTGACTGGATATAAATCTAAATATATTTTTTTCTGATTCCAGCTAGGCACTTTCTTTAGTAAATTAGTTGAAATGTCTTCGGCGTCTTGTAAATGCAAATTGTAATCACCATCATCTGCCACCCAAGTCAATTGATTTTTCCAAGCCCCCCCTTGGTTGATTTTTTGGTAATTGATAATTTTTTCAACAACGGTATCTGCCTCTGCTGCGTTTCTAACTGGTAATCTTCCAATACCCAAAGCAAGTTGCCTAATGGCATTGGGCGCATTGATGTCATCACCTACATTTAATATATTGTAATAATCATCACTTGGATAAGAAGTTAAAATACCTGTGGAAGCGGCACTTTCAAAGACCGGAATTTGACTGGCACTATTGTAGTTTTTATTGTTAAAATTGGCCATGCCCATCAACAACAAATATTTGGGAGGTTGTTGATTTTTTTTTGCCGCTTGCGCAAATAAATATTGAATGAAATTTCGAATGCCTGTGGCAGTTGCTTGTCCCCCAGAAAATTCATTAAAAATTTCATTTACATTGTACACTTGTCCTTTTAATCCATGGGTGGTTTCGTGAAAACTGCTTAATTTTTTTGCTGCATTTAGATAATTGCTGGCCGCAATGTAAATATAATCGGGCACGCTGCCTCCCAACAAATTTTGCTTGTCAAGATTGGCCGCAAAAATGGGTGTTTCAAAACTGGCTTGTTGGAGGGCAAAAAATTCACGAATCGTATCTGCCAATTGAATAAAATTTCCTGTTTTAGCAGTTTGAAAATTAAGGGGTATGGACAAAGGTGCTTCTGGACGAGTTACATCCCAGACCATGGTGGTCGTATCCATATTTTGCAATTCATATTTTGTGGAAAGTCCTGTTTTTACCATAGAGAAATTTCTAAAACCAAAAGCATTCGTACCCCAAAAACCAATTTTTCTTTTGGCATGGATCTCAATAAAATCTATCCAACCCGTTGCAGTGCTATAATCACTTGAAAATGCAATGGCAAAATTTACAGGACTAGTCAAATTTGTATTCGCATTCAAGGTATAAGAAAAATTATCACTAATTATATTGGCAGACTCCTGATACAAGAGTCCAGAGACTGGATCAACCGAACTGGTCCTGGACAAATTGGTATTGATGAACAAATTAAAATTAGCCTTGCTCTGATAAGTAGTGGCAGCATATTGGCTAACTATTTTCAAAGGGCTATTTAATAATAAGCCATCCATTGAAAAAGTATAATTTAATTGAGCCTGCTTACCCGCTCCCTGACCCATGGGCGTTCCCAAAAATAATTTACCACTGTTTAAAAGTGAAACGCTGTCTTTTTCGATCAACCATCTGTCATCAAAATTATCCGTGCTTTGTTGTGCAGCATTTATTTTAACTGCAGGTAAAATTCTTTTTCCATTGCTGCCTTGTGTCGTGATAAAATAAAAAATAGAATCGCTGCTTGCATTTTTATAATGAAAAGGCAATGTTTTTGTTTCCTCATATTTCCACTGAATAGGGCCTTCGCTGTAGAACAATAAATAATCTTTTTCATCAAATTGATTATCGCCCCCGTCATTCAATTGAATAGCATTTTCAACCAGCCCTGTCAAAGGATTGGCTTGCACTTTCTCATTGAGATTAGACAAATTATAATTAAACAATTGAGCCTGTCCGGAGGGAAAAGGCAAACTAAATCCCATCGTTTTTAATTGGGTACCTGTAAGCTGATAAATACCTTGTTTGGCCACTGCAATTTTGACCCATTTCCCATTCAAAAAGGGCGAGTTTTGCCCATTTAGATTGGAAAGAAAAAACAACATACTAAAAAAATAGAGGAGCACCGGACTTATCATATACTAAAATTAGGGTTTTACTAACATAAGAATATAATTACAAGTGAATAATTGATTAAAAAACAAGCTATATTCGCACTATCACTTAACCCGATTTTTGTATAAATAATTACTATGCATTTTATAAATAGTATTTTACTGTTTTTTGCGCTTTTGATATTAGGCCCTGCTTTATTGTCCAGTTCCAATCAGAAAGCAACAAATTTTATTAGAGTGGAGGCAAAAAATACCGATCCTTATGCCGAAACGGTATTGATTCGTGGAGGTACATTTGCCATGGGCATGAACCAAGAAAACGTGATGGGCGATTGGAACAATAACTTAAGAAGAGTGACTGTGAGTTCTTTTAGAATAGACCAATATGAAGTAAGCAATAAGAAATACCGCAGTTATATTCATTGGTTAGAAAAAATATTTATCCCAATTGGTAGAGATTCCATTGTGCGTGCTGCATTGCCAGACACTTCGGTTTGGAAAACTGATTTATCCTACAACGACCCCATGGTAGAAGGTTATTTTAGATCCTCCGTATTCAATGAATATCCTGTGGTGGGTGTTACCTGGGAGCAAGCCAATGATTATTGCAGATGGAAAACAGATCGTTCCAACGAACAAACTTTATTAAAATACAATTTGATTGATCCTAAAAAACCCTATGTTGGTAAAATGGGCCTCATCAATGAATTATCAGATGCCTCCAATGCGAAAGGGGTGACATCCACCTCGAGTGCTACTGGATTCAACAGATCAAAAAATATTGACGATTATGTAATGATCCCCGATTTTAGATTGCCCACTGAAGCAGAATGGGAATATGCAGCAAAAGTATCAAGTGGAAAAAATTACATCTCTAATTTCAATCTTCCAAAATCAGGAAGCAATTCAAAACATCCCAATGCAAGTGTGGTGACCTCTGATAGTCCTTATCCTTGGAGCTCTAATGGCAACGATGGTTTAAGAAATGCTAACACTAGTAAAAAGAAGGGATCCAAAGGAATGTTTTTAGCGAATTTTAAAAATGGCAGTGGCGACTACATGGGTATGGTGGGTTATTCCAATGATGGTGCTGGCTTTCCTTCTAAAGTAAATAGTTTTTTACAAAATCAAATTGGCCTATATAATATTAGTGGAAATGTAAATGAGTGGGTAGCCGATTTGTACCGACCAATGAACTCCGTTGATATGGATGATTTTAATCCCTACAGACGCAACAATACTTTAGATGGAGATGACAACAATACAGCAAGTTATGAGTCTGGCACCAATACTTTAATATCAAATAAATCTAGAGTATACAAAGGAGGCAGTTGGAAAGACCGCCCCTATTGGTTAAACCCAGGTACTAGAAGATTTTTAGACCAAGATAAATCAAACAACACCATTGGATTTAGATGTGCTGTATCAGCCTTTGGCATAGACACTCCCTCCGCTTCAGAAGAACCAAAAGGAATTTGGGGAAGGATCAAGCGTTTTTTAAAACTAAATTAGCATGAAACTACGCATAGGCTCTGGCATCGATTTTCATCAATTGGTTATTGGCCGAGACTTATGGATTGGGGGAATTAAAATTCCACATACCAAGGGTGCTTTAGGACATAGCGATGCTGATGTTTTATTACATGCAATTTGCGATGCTTTATTGGGTGCCTTAAGTTTAGGAGATATTGGTACACATTTTCCAGATACGGATGCAGCCTATAAAAATATTGATAGTAAAATTTTATTGCAAAAAACCTACGAGTTAATTACTGCCCAAGGCTATCAAATTGTAAACATAGATGCTACATTGTGTTTGGAAGCACCAAAAATAAAACCTTATGTGCTCGCCATGCAAGAATGCATAGCAGGTATTTTGCATATTGGCAATAAAGATATTTCTATCAAGGCAACCACTACAGAAACCATGGGCTTCACTGGAAGAGGAGAAGGTTTAGTCGCCTTGGCCACTTGTTTATTAAGCTCGTCAAATAGTTAAAACTGCTACCCTCATGAAGCAGCTTGATTCCATTTCTTCTTTATATGAAATTTATCAATTGCACCCACAAGTGCAAACAGATACCAGAAAATTACATAAAGGTGATTTATATTTTGCATTGAAAGGACCCAATTTCAATGGCAATGAATTTGCCATCAAGGCATTGGAAATGGGCGCTGCTTATGCTATTGTAGATGAAGCCATAGAAACCCATACTGCATTAGTGGATAGAATAATTTTAGTAGAAGATGTTTTAAACACCTTACAAGCACTGGCCAAATACCATCGCAGACAATTCACCATTCCTTTTATCGCCATCACAGGCAGCAATGGAAAAACAACGACTAAGGAATTAGTAGCTTCCGTATTAAGTAGACATTACAAAACATATACTACACAAGGAAATTTAAACAACCAGATAGGCGTGCCGCTTACTTTATTAAGTATTAAAAAAGATGCGCAATTTGCCATCATCGAAATGGGCGCCAATCATTTGCATGAAATAGAAAGTTATTGCAGTTATACTTTACCCACCCATGGCTTGATCAACAATTGTGGGAAGGCCCACTTAGAAGGCTTTGGTGGAGAAGAAGGCGTGAAAAAAGGCAAGGGAGAATTGTTTGATTATTTAAAACAAAATCAAGGTATTGCTTTTATCAATAGCGATTTAGACTATTTAGTTTCGATGAGCAAAGGCATTGTAAACATCATTAGCTATGGATCTTCAAGCGGCGAATTACAAGGCAAAGAAGTCAAGCAAGAGGGTGGCTTATTGAAAGTAAACATTACGAAAACAAAGGATAGCCATTTACAAAATAAAACCATACAAACTCAATTGGTAGGGGCCTACAATTTACCCAATGTACTAGCCGCCATCAGTATTGGACTTGAATTTAATGTGCCTGCAGAAAAATTAATTGCTGCCATTGAAAATTATGCCCCCAGCAATAGCAGGTCTCAATTAACTTCTTGGAAAAATAACCAAGTTATATTAGATGCTTACAATGCCAATCCAAGCAGTATGAAAGTAGCGGTAGAAAATTTTGCACTTATCAATCATAGTTCAAAAATTTTATGCTTGGGCGGAATGAGAGAATTAGGCAATTCCAGCCAAGCCGAACATCAAGCCTTAATTGAAATTATTAAGGCCCATACTTTTGAACAAGTAGTGTTGGTGGGCAAAGAATTTGAAAATTGCCACCATACATTTAACTATTTTGAAACTACACAAGCGGCCAAGGCCTGGTTGGATCAACAAAATTACAGCGGCCATTATTTTTTAATCAAGGGTTCTAGGGGCATACAGATGGAAAAGCTAATTACAGCCGACTAGCTTTTATTTGATACCTTTGCACCATGGCAACTAATTATTTTTGGAGTACGGTCACTAATCGATGTCCAAGGTGCAGAGAAGGTAAATTATTCACCTCCAGCAATCCATACAATTTATCAGCAATTACAAAAATGAATGAACATTGTCCAGTTTGTGGGCAACCTACGGAAATAGAATTGGGCTTTTATTATGGAACAGGCTATGTGAGTTATGCTTTAACCGTGGCTTATTTTGTATCCACATTTGTAGCTTGGAAAGTATTGTTAGGTATGACCTTTGATTTGGATGATAACCGAATTTTTTATTGGATGGGCTCCGCTATTGTACTTTTGTTGTTTATTCAACCCTTAATCATGCGTTTGTCCAGATCCATCTGGTTGGGCTGGTTTGTCTCCTACAATAAGCACTGGAAAAACCAGCCTTTGGAGTACAATGAACGCATGGATCATAACAGAAAAGAGCAGTAATCGCACTCAAAATCAAGTATTTATTTTAACTTCGCTGCCCCAATAGAGAGGTGTCCGAGTGGTTTAAGGAGCACGCTTGGAAAGCGTGTATACGGCAACGTATCGGGGGTTCGAATCCCTTCCTCTCTGCAAAATAGAAATAAATTAAAACGTCCCGAAAATTCGGGACGTTTTTTGTAGTAGGTAACAAGAGATG
>Ga0304728_1000367_pt1 | contig 38462 bp, 22 predicted proteins | sample C_130625_MF_Meta_FD_190476 | JGI IMG/M metagenome (GOLD analysis project Ga0304728, IMG submission 190476) | Freshwater microbial communities from Lake Croche, Canada to study carbon cycling - C_130625_MF_MetaG (v2) (version 2) | ecosystem: Environmental > Aquatic > Freshwater > Lake | place... | reverse complement strand
CAAAAAAGGAATAGTAAGTGCACCAAAAGTAAGTTATAAGTCTTATTATGGTATTCAGGAGAATACTAAAAAAATAAAACTAATGGGTGGTTACGAATTTGTAAGATACCAATTAGACGTTGATTCTGCTACCGCTGGTGCAAGTAGTTTAGTAACTTATGATATATATAGCCCAACCTTCAATCCTACGGGAACAAAGTCGCTTTCTGATTATTTAAATGCACCTAGTATTGATTGGCAAGATCAAATTTTTAGACAAGCACCAATGCAAAGCCATGATATTTCTTTGAGAGGTGGAACTGCAGATACTAAGTACTCTGTTGCTAGTTCTTATCTTAATCAGCAAGGAACATTACTGGCTTCTGATTTTCAACGAATTCAAACTAGGGTTACGCTCGATCAAAATATCAGCAAAAAACTTAAGTTCGGTTTAAATATTAACTACAGCAATATCACTAGTTCTGGTTCGCAAATCAGTGGCCAAAACACAACAGCTGATGCCTTCTTAATTAGTGCATGGAGGTATAGACCCGTTAGTGCAACTGGTAATTTAAATGAATTGTTAACTAGCATGCAGGATCCTAATTTGATTGCTCAAGCAGCAACAAATTATCAATGGAATCCAATTTTTACAAGAAATAATGAAACGCGTGATAGGACTACAACATTGTTAAATGTTAATACAGCATTAGACTATGCTTTCTCTCCGTTTTTAAAATTAAAGATGACGGGAGGAATGAACACCAGTAATTTCAGGTACGACCAATTTAATAATTCTTTATCAAGATTGGGTAGTCCGCAAAGTACACAAGGTAATGGTGGACCAAATGGCTCTGTAACTTATACAGCTACTGATAATTTACTTAATGAAAATACTTTAACATTTAATAAATTAATTGCACGCAATCATTTATTGAATGTGGTAGTTGGTTCTACTTTTGGAATTAACAAAGTAAAAGTGAGTGGATTTGGAGCTACGATGTTACCTAATGAAGACTTAGGTGTAAACGGATTAGGACAAGGTGTACCACAATTAGTTACTACTACTTTTTCTGAAAACACATTGGCTTCATTTTTAGGTAGGGTAAATTATAGCTTTAACTCAAAATACTTGTTGACTGCTAGTTTCAGAGCAGATGGATCTTCTAAGTTTGTAGGCAATAATGTTTGGGGATATTTCCCATCAGGTTCTATTGCATGGCATTTGAGCGAAGAGAAATTTTTAAAGGATAGTAAAATAATTTCTGATGCAAAAATCAGGTCTAGTGTTGGTGTAATTGGAAATAATCGTGTATCTGATTACGCATCTTATGCGCTATTAGCAACTGGAGGCTTAAATGGTTATTCTTCAAATAGTGCTTATATGAATGGCACTTATCCTACTTCTTTAGCTAATCCATTATTAAAATGGGAAACAACCAAAGAAACAGATTTAGGTTTAGATCTAGGATTTTTTAATCAAAGAGTCACTTTAGTAGCAGATGTCTATAAAAAAGTTACCTCTGATTTATTGTTGAGTTCACTTTTACCAGGAAGTGCTGGTTATGACAATGCTTTTCAAAATATTGGATCTGTGCAAAATACAGGGATTGAACTTTCCTTATCAACTATAAATATTTCCAAAAAAGATTTTAACTGGAGAACAAGTTTTAATATTTCGTTTAATAAAAACAAAGTACTAACACTAACATCTGGTCAAAATACTTTGTTGTCTTTTCCTAAATGGTCTGGCGGTAATAGTATAGCAAAGAGTGCTTCTTTTGCAGCACAAATAGGTCAGCCAATTGGTATGTTCTACGGCTTAGTATCTGATGGTGTTTACCAATACAGTGATTTTGATTTAGTTGGAGCAGCTTATGTTTTAAAAGCAAATATTCCTTCTGCAAATATTACACGTTCTAAAATTTTACCTGGTTTTTGGAAGTTTAAAGACTTAAATGGCGATGGTGTAGTTGATGCAAATGACCAAACAATTATTGGCAATCCAAATCCTGATTTTATTGGTGGATTTACCAACAATTTCACTTACAAAGGATTTGATTTAAATATTTTCTTCCAGTTCAGTTATGGTAATCAAATAATGAATGTCAATCGTATTTTAATGGAAGGCGGTGGAGGAGTTTCTGCTACAACAGGAGCAAATATGTTTGATACTTATTCTAACAGGTGGACGCCAACAAATCCGTCAAATGATTATTCTACAGCAGGAGCTGGAGGTCAAGCGCCTTCGTTTTATCCATCAAGAATTGTTGAAGACGGTTCATATGTAAGATTGAAAACACTAAATTTTGGTTATAAATTTGGTACTGCTGTTACAAAAAAATTGAAAATTGAAAGTTTACGATTGTATGTATCAGCGCAAAATTTATTAACCTTCACCAATTACCAGGGCTTAGATCCTGAGGTGAATGTGTTTGCGACTGCGCTTACACCAGGAATGGATTACTCCGCTTATCCTCGTGCAAAAACAGTAACATTTGGTTTGGATATAAACTTTTAATAAATAAAAAAACTTCGGCTTTATAATACAATTGAAGTCTTTTTAAAGCATAAATTAAATAAAATGAAAAAACAAATATTTCTACTCTTAATCATGATAGTAGTTGGTTCTGTTTCTTGTAAAAAGTTCTTACTACAACTCCCAAAAGACACTGTGGTTCCTGAAACTTTTTTTAATACCAAAGACCAGTTAACTGCAGCATTAATGTCTGTTTATACCGAATTAGGGGCTTATGATAATGAAGGTTCTTATTCTCGTTTTTTATCTTTAGAAGCCAATGCTGCTACAGATGAATATAGTTTAAGAAGTGCCTCTTCAACTACCGCGAGTATCTATAATGCAAGTGCTTCTTATGCTACTTTTGGTGCATTATGGGGCAATCTTTACCAAGGTATTGAAAGAGCTAATTTTTTATTAGAGCATTTAGATGATTCACCTGTTGCTAAAGCCGATAAAGATGAAATTAAAGGAGAAGCTTTGTTTTTAAGAGGCTACTATCATTTTTTATTGGTGAGTTATTATGGTGATGTGCCATTGAAATTAGTTACAACAAAAAGTGCATCAGATGTTAGTCGCGCACGTACTCCAGCTCGACAAGTATATGATCAAGTGATTAAAGACATGACGCAAGCAGAAGCATTAGTGAACACGGCTAGCACTTGGGGTATTACCAATACCGGTAGGGTTTCAAAAACATGTGCTGAAGGAATGTTGTCGAGAGTTTGTTTGCATGCAGCTGGTAGATTGAGAGACGATAGTTATTTAGCTCCTTCAATTGCTTGGGGTAGAAAAGTTGTAGCAAGCGGGTCGCATAATTTATTGCCAGACTATAAACAAATTTTTATCAATCATAGTGCAGACATTAATGATAATACTGAGTGTATTTGGGAAGTAGAATTCATGAGAGATGCCTCTGGTATTTACTACGAATTTGAGCGCTTTGGTTCTACACAAGGTGTAGAAAATCAAGATTTAGCAACTGGTTTCTGTCAAGGAACGTATAATGCTACTGGAACGCTCTATGAATTATATGCACCCGGCGATTTAAGAAGAGACTGGACCATTGCTAATTACAATAACAATGTAATTCCTGGAACTAAAACTAAATCTGCGCCTTATGGTAAAGTTTATATTGCACCTACAGTACATTGGCAACGTTCAATGGCTAAATGGAGAAGAGAATACCAAAATGCGGCTATTATAGGTGTAAAAAATGTTGGTCCAACAAACTATCCTTTGTTAAGATATGCAGATGTATTACTTACATTGGCCGAAGCAGATAACCAACTTAATGGACCAACTGCTGAAAATATTGAGTGGGTTAATAAAGTGAGAAGAAGAGGTTATGGTGTGAGTTTGGTGGGAAGAAATATTAACAATTTAACTGTTACTAGCGGTGGTACCTCGGGTTATACTTTGGCTTCAACAGTTACTTTTTCTGGTGGTGGTGCAACAAGAGATGCAAAAGCAGCAATCTCTACAGTTTCTAGTGGAAAAATCACTGCAATCACTTTAATTGATGGAGGAGCAGGATATACTTCAGCGCCAACAATAACTATTTCTGGTGGTACAGGTGCAGTAATTACACCAACAATTAGTAACCTAACAGATTGTGAGTTATTACTAGCAAATTATTCTACGAAAGCGGCTTTCCAATCAATGATTGTTGCAGAAAGAAGTAGAGAATTAGCAGGAGAAGGTTGGCACAAATTAGATTTATTTCGTTGGCATACTTTTGTAAGCACAATGGCAGCAATGGTGCCAATAGTAGGACCTCCAGGTAATGCTTTTGCTGGTGTATTACCTGCTTATGCAAATGCTACTGCAAGAGATACTTGTTTTCCAATACCTATTCAAGAAATGTCTTTAAATCCATTGATGGTGCAGAATCCAGGTTGGAACTAGTAATCAATGTTTATTAAAAAAAAATAGCGGCCCTCTTACTGTGTGAAAACGGTAAGAGGGTTTAGCGTCAAAGAACTAATATTTTTTATTTTTTCTGTTAAACAACCCACCAAAAAAAAGGTCAAATATAAAATTCATTTTATGCGAAAATTGTTTCAGTGCTATTGTTCATTAATTATTGGTTCGGTACTTATTTTTTCTAGTGGAATTAGTGCACAGAATAAAACTAAACCGAATATTCTTTTTATTGCAATCGATGATTTAAAACCTGAATTGGGTTGTTATGGAAATAAGCAAATCAAAACACCAAATATCGACAGATTAGCTGCCATGGGAACTGTGTTTTTGAGCAACTATTGTCAGCAAGCAGTTTGTGGTCCTACGCGCGCAAGTTTAATGACAGGTATGCGTCCTGACTATACAAAAATTTGGGATTTAAAAACGCAAATGCGTGATATGAATCCAGATATTGTAACCCTTCCTCAGTATTTAATTACACAAGGATATACCACTTCAGGTGTAGGAAAAATATTTCACCCTAGTAGTGCTTTAAAAAAAGTAGATCCAATTTCTTGGAGTATTCCTTTCTTGTTTGCATCCGATGATGAATATGCAAATGGATTAGGTGCACCAGCAAATAAACAATACCAAAAACCTGAAACAAAAGCATTGTTTGCTAAAGGAAAGAAAGCGCAAAAAGAATCAGATGATGACGAAGCACCTACAAGCACGAAAGGTCCTTCAACAGAAAATATGGATCTGCCTGATAATGCTTACGAAGATGGTGTAAATACATTAAAAGCAAAAAAGCAAATCATTGCATTGTCAAAAGAAAATAAGCCATTTTTTATGGCAGTTGGGTTGCACAAGCCGCACCTTCCTTTTGTTGCACCAAAAAAATATTGGGACTTGTATAACAGAGCCGATATGCCTTTGGCTGAATTTCAAGAGCATTCAAATAATGGTCCAGAAATTGCGTATCACCGTTCTGGTGAGTTAAGAAATTATACTGATATACCTGAGTTTGCCACTTTTAATGAGCCAGGTAATTATGTTAGATTGAAAAAAGAAAAACAACAAGAATTAATTCAAGGATATTATGCATCTGTTTCGTATACCGATGCGAACGTTGGAATGTTATTACATACACTTGATTCACTTGGCACACTAAATAATACCATTATTGTTTTATGGGGCGATCATGGTTGGCATTTAGGCGACCATGATTTATGGGAAAAGCATACTAATTTTGAGCAAGCAACAAGAGCGCCGTTGATTATTGCTGCACCTGGTATGAAACCTGGTAAAACCAAATCACTTTCAGAACACGTAGATATTTTTCCTACCATTTGCAATTTAGCAGCTGTTGCTATTCCTAGTCAGTTAGAAGGAAAAAGTCTAAAGCCTTTGATGTTAGACAATGCTGCTAAATTAAAAGAATTTTCAGTAAGTCAATATCCAAGAAAATTGAAAAAAGAAGAGATGGTTGCAAAAGGATATGCAGAGAATAAAATGATGGGCTACAGTATTCGTACCGAAAAATATCGCTTTACTATTTGGATGAACAATTTTACAACCAAACAACCTTTCAATACTGCTAGTGTTTTTGCAACAGAATTGTATGACTATGTAAAAGATCCTTTAGAAAAATCGAATGTAGTGAATGATAAAAGCTATGCATCAATTTCTAAAGATTTGTACAATAAGATGATCGCATTCTTTAAATCACAAGAAAATAAATAATCGTATGAAATTATCAATTGGGATTTTTTTTAGCATTGCATTATTATCTACGCAACAAAATTTTGCACAGCAATCTTTAAAGCCCAATGTTTTATTTATAGCTGTTGATGATTTAAAGCCATTACTTGGTTGTTATGGGGTTACAGATATTAAAACACCCAATATTGATCGATTAGCAAAAATGGGCACCGTTTTTTTGAGTAACTATTGTCAACAATCTGTTTGCGGCCCAACACGTGCAAGTATCATGACGGGTATGCGACCAGACTATACCAAAGTATATGATTTAAAAACGCAGATGCGTGATGTGAATCCTGATATTGTTACTATTCCTCAATACTTTGCTAACAATGGATATGCTACTTCAGGTATCGGTAAAATATTTCATCCTACTTGTGTAGATAAACAAAATGATAAACCTTCTTGGACTATTCCTTATTTAGAAGCAGAAATAAATAATTATGCACCTGGATTTAGCAAACCTGTTTTAGTTGGTGGATATCAGTCGCCTCAAACAAAACTTGTTGTTGACAAATACATGAAAGAGGGAAAGGCTAAAGGACTCAAGGATGCAGATTTGAAAAACTATGTCATGAAATTTATTAAGCCCTCTACAGAATCTATTGAGGTGCCTGATAATGCTTATGAAGATGGTGCAAATGCAATCAGAGCAAAAGAAGAAATGATTGAATTATCGAAAGGGAGTCAACCATTTTTTATGGCTGTTGGATTTCATAGACCACACCTGCCTTTTATCGCTCCAAAAAAATACTGGGATTTATATGAGCGTGCAAATATGAAAATTGCAGCTTTTCAAAAACCAGTAAAAAATGGTGTTGCAATGGCCTATCATAATGCAAGTGAACTCACCGCGTATACCGATATAACGCCATTAACATCTTTTTCTGATTTAAAAGATATTGGCGCAACACTTAGCGTTGAAAAACAAAAAGAATTGATTCATGGTTATTATGCAGCAGTTTCTTACACGGATGCACAGGTAGGTTTACTGCTAAAAACAATTGATTCCTTAGGCCTTTCAAAAAATACTATTATTATACTTTGGGGCGACCATGGATGGCATTTAGGCGATCACAATTTATGGTGCAAGCATACCAATTTCGAACAAGCTACACATGCGCCATTAATTATTTCTGCACCTGGAATCGCTGCATCTAAAACAACTGCTAGTACTGAATTTGTAGATGTATTTCCAACACTAGCTGCACTTGCTGGTTTGCCGGTTCCTTCAAATTTGCCTGGAAAAAGCCAGGTATCAGTCATGAAAAATCCTACAACATCTGTAAAGGATTATTCAGTGAGTCAATATCCAAGAAGTGGTTTATATAGTGAAACAGAACGCTTAGGTTATGCAGATGCTAAAGTGATGGGTTACTCTATAAGAACAAAGCAATATCGATATACTATTTGGATGAAGGATTATTACAGAAGCAATCAGCCTTTTAATCAAGCATTAGTTGCAGGCGAAGAACTATATGATTATAAAAAAGATCCTGACGAAACTGTGAATGTTGTTGCAGATAAACAATACAAGACTATTTCAAAAGAAATGAATTCAAAAATGCTAGATTTTTTTAAATCACAGGCTAAAAAATAAACAAATGAAATTTAGTTCGCTAAGCAAATCTTTAATAATTGTTCTATTTTCTTTTGGAGCTTCAACCACGCTTTTAGCGCAAAAAAATAATAAGCCCAATATTCTTTTTATTGCCATTGACGATTTAAAACCAATTTTAGGTTGTTATGGTAATACACAAATTAAAACCCCGAATATAGATCGCTTGGCTAAAATGGGTACGGTATTTATGAGTAACTATTGTCAGCAAGCGGTTTGCGGACCCACACGTGCGAGTTTAATGACAGGTATGCGACCAGATGTTACAAAAATCTGGGATTTAAAAACAAAAATGAGGGATGTAAATCCAGACATTCTTAGTTTACCCCAATACTTAATTACACAAGGATACTCTACACAAGGAATAGGAAAAGTGTATGATCCTCGTTGTGTGGATGCAGATATTGACAAACCTTCTTGGAGTGTTCCTTACTATAAAACAAATAAAAAATATTACGATTCTAGATTCGGTCCACCAGCCTTAGAGCGTTACCAATTAGCTTCTACAAAAGAATTAGCAGAAAAATATATTGCTGAAGCATTAGCAAGTGGCAAAACTAAAACTGAAGCCAACGATTATGCAGCGCTTAAAATAAAGCCTTCGGTAGAATCAGCAGATGTTTCTGATAATGCATATAATGATGGTGCAAATGTTTTACAAGCAAATGATTTATTAGCACAATTAAGCAAAAAAGACCAGCCGTTTTTTTTAGCAGTTGGTATTGCTAAGCCGCATCTTCCTTTTATTGCGCCTAAAAAATATTGGGACTTGTACAATAGAGCAGATATGCCTATTGAAAAGTACCAAGAAAAATCAAAAAATGCAGTGGATGTAGCTTACCATAATTCTGGTGAATTAAGGGCTTATACAGATATCCCCCCGCTACTTTCTTTTACCGACCAAAAACCATTTGGTTTAACCCTGCCAGTAGATAAACAAAAAGAATTAATACATGGCTACTATGCAGCCATTTCTTATACCGATGCATTGGTAGGTAAATTATTACATACACTAGATTCATTAGGGCTTACTAAAAACACCATTGTTATTTTATGGGGCGATCATGGTTGGCATTTAGGCGATCATAATTTATGGTGTAAGCATTCTAATTTTGAACAAGCGGCACATGCACCACTAATTATTTCTGCACCAGGAATTGCGGCGTCAAAAACAAGATCTCAATCTGAATTTATTGATATTTTTCCAACACTATGCGACTTAGCTGGTGTTGCCATTCCAACACATTTAAATGGCAAGAGTTTGGTGCCATTAATGAAGAATCCAACAGCAACAGTAAAAGAATTTTCAATAAGCCAGTATCCTAGAAGTTCTGATGGCGTTGAAACGGATAGACAAGGTTATGCAGAAGCAAGGGTAATGGGTTATTCCATTAGAAACAAACAATACAGATTTACTATTTGGATGAAAGATAGTTTTAGAAGTTATCAGCCATTTAAAAAAGAATTGGTGATTGGAACAGAATTATACGATTATAAAAATGATCCTTTAGAAACAGTGAATGTTGTTGCTGATAAAAAGTATACTGCTGTTTCTAATGATTTATACAAGAGTATGTTGGCGTTTTTTAAATCGCAGGTTAAATAATAGCTATGATAAAAAGGACTCTTATTGTTATGTTTTTTTTTACAGCTTGCCAATCTTTATTGGCTAGCACAAATAGGGTGTTCTTAAATAATGATATTGCTAGATCGAAGCATATTATTTCTTCAGCTTCAGATTCAATGGTGCTCGATAATCCATATATGACAGTAATGCAGAATATGGCTGTTTGTACAGCTGCACATACAGTGAATTATGGCACAAGAGTTATTGCTTCTTTAGGTGCTTTAACTGTTAAAAGTAGTAGAGGCATTATTACACTTCAACGTGGACAGGTAGCTGTTTTTTTAGAAAATGAAACCTATCAATTACCAGAAGGCTTGTATTTTGAAATAGCGTTTAAAAAAAATCATCCAACCCTTACTGTTCCCGAGCAATGGGTAGAGCCATTGAAAAATACTACTGTTTATGAAGATGATCAGTTTAGGATTTTCGAAGAAAGGCTACTACCAAAGGATGTTAGAGAATTACATAGTCATGCCCAACGTTTAGTAGTTCGGTTAAATAAAGTGCAATTAACGGATCCTCGGTTTAGCAAAGAGGTTAAAGAAGGAACTGGAATTCAAGTGCCTAACACCGTAAAATTTGCTGAACCAATTGTGCATGCGGTAAAAAATTTAAGTGATATTCCATTGTTTAATATTGTGATTGAGTTTAAAGTTCCTCATACAAGTTCTTAAAAAAAATAAAATGATAGTTTCAAAATGCAATAGCACTAGCTCTAACAACAAGCTCCTATTTTTTTTAGGAATAATCATACACTTTTCTCCTTTATTACTGCAGGCGCAAAAAGGAAACATAAAAAAACCAAACGTTATTGTTATTCTTACAGACGATATGGGCTACTCCGATATTGGTTGTTTCGGGTCTGAAATTCATACACCAAATATTGATAAGTTGGCAATGAATGGTTTGCGTTATACGCGCTTTTATAATACAGCAAGGTGTAGTCCTTCCAGGGCAGCATTGCTTACAGGTTTATATCCACATCAAGCGGGTATGGGACATTTGTCTACAGAAAATTATACAGAAGATGGATATGTAGATGATTTAAGTAAGAATGTCATTACAATGGCTGAGTTATTTAAACAAGCAGGTTATGCTACTTATATGACAGGTAAATGGCATATTGCTAAAAACATGGGTACCACAACAGATAAAAGCAATTGGCCTTGTCAACGAGGTTTTCAAAGATATTTTGGTACACTTAATGGATCTGGCAGTTATTATGATCCTGGAACGCTCATTAGCAATAACACTTTCATTGCACCATCAAAAAACTTTTATTATACCAATGCTATTAGTGATACTGCTGTAAAATTCATTAATGAGCATCAATCAAAAAATCCTTTTTTCTTTTATATAGCATATACTGCAGCACATTGGCCTTTACATGCACCTGATTCAGAAGTTGAAAAATACAAAGGCATGTATAATAAGGGTTGGGATATTGCCCGACAACAACGTTTTGAAAAGTTAAAAAAATTAGGAATCATTAGTGACAAATGTGTGTTAACTGAGCGCGGCGTTTCTATTCCAGAATGGAGTAAAGAACCTTTAAAAGAATGGCAAGTGAAGCGAATGGAAGTATACGCTGCAATGATTGATATTATGGATCAAGGTGTAGGAAGAATTATCACTGCTTTAGAGAAAAAAGGCATCTTAGAAAATACCATCATTTTTTATATGCACGATAATGGTGGTTGTGCAGAAACCTTAGATACAGATCAACCTGAAATTCCATTGACTGCTAAGCAAAAATTAAAAGCCTCATTTGCAGCAGATTCAATTTTATTAGAAAAAAAACCAACCTACACGCGTGATGGAGATTATCTAAGAAGTGGCAGAGGAGTTGTTCCTGGCGAAGCAAACACATGGTCTACTTATGGAGTGGAGTGGGCTAATGTAAGCAACACACCATTTAGAGAATACAAACAATTTACGCATGAAGGCGGAATTGCCTCTCCTTTAATTGTTTATTGGCCAAAGGGAATAAAAGCTACAGGTGAATTAAGAAAACAACCTTCGCATTTAATAGATATACTAGCTACTTGTGTAGATATTGTTGGATTGAATTATCCAACTGTATTTAATGGGCATACAATTCAACCTTATGAAGGAAAAAGTTTAGTGCCAACCTTTACCAACAAACCAATTGCAAGAGAATTTATTTTTTGGGAACATGCAGCAAATAGGGCGCTCAGAATGAATGAATGGAAACTGGTTTCAAAAACCCAAAAGAAAAAAATATTTTCTCCTTTAGTTGATAATAATTGGGAACTATATAACATTGACATTGATCCTTCTGAAACAAATAATGTAGCAAATAAATATCCTGAAAAAGTAAAAGAAATGTCTGCAAAATGGGAGGCCGAAGCAATTAGAATGAAAGCGAAACCATGGCCTTGGGAATCAAAAAATTAAAAATGATAACTATGAATAAAGTATCTGTATTTGGAGTTTCAATAGCGGCATTTGTGCTTTTGATTGCTAGTTCTTTTTTATCTGAGCCCAAAAAGCCAGTAAAACCTTTGGTGGTAAAATCTAACCAAATAAATAGTTTAAATACAATTTTAAAAGGTGCTCAAAAAGAAGAGAAAAAGCCCGATGTGCTTTTTTTTATTGCAGATGATATGACTTCTGTTGATTGTGAGCCTTATGGTAATCCAGATGTTAAAACGCCGAACTTATCTAAACTGGCTTCGCAAGGAATTTGTTTTGATAATATGAATAATGCAACTGCTATGTGTGGGCCAACCAGACAAAGTTTGTATACCGGAATTTTTCCTGTAAAAAATGGTAGTTATCCTAATCATTCTAAAGTATATGATAATGTAATTAGTATTTTTCATCACTTTAAAGATTTAGGTTATAGGGTTGCATTAATTGGCAAAAGACATACAGCCCCAGTTGCATCGTTTCCGTTCGAATACCTTGGCGGAAGAGACAGTGATGATGGCGAAGGAATAGATATTAATCTTTCAGATGCGGAAGCATGGATTAACAAAGACAAAACCAAACCCTATTTACTAGTGGTTGCAACTAATCAACCGCATGGCCCATGGACACGCGGAAACCAAGATCAATACAAAGCAGAAGCTTTACACATTGCGCCTTATATGGTTGATACCAAAGAAACCAGAGAGAGTTTGGTAAAATATTATGCAGAAATTACTTATGCCGATAGTTTGGTAGGCTATTGTATGAATATGGTGGATCGATATAAAAACGCCAATAACACCATCTTTACTTTTGCAAGCGAACATGGCACTTCTCTTCCATTTGGAAAATGGACTTGTTACAATATGGGCTTAAAAGCGGCATACATTACAAGATGGCCTAAGTCTATTAAGCCTGGAACTAGAACTGAAATTTTAGCACAATACATTGATGTAGTTCCAACTTTATATGAAGCTGTAGGAGGTAACCCTGAGTCATTAAGAGGCAATACAGAAAAAACAATGCTATTAGATGGCAAAAGTTTCTTAGGTGCTTTAAAAGGAACGAATAAAGAGATTCGTTCTTATGTGTATGGCGTTCACACTACAAGAGGGATTAAAAACGGATCCGATGCGTATCCTGTTAGGTCTATTCAAGACCACGAGTATAAACTTATTTGGAACATCAATTATAACGATCCTTTTTATTGTTCTGTATCGAAACTTGGCAATAAATTGTATGAGGGATGGCTTAAAAAAACAAAAAATGATCCAGAAGCCTATGCGCATGCTGTGTTATATAGAAATCGTCCTGAATTTGAATTGTATCGTATAAAAACAGATAAGTACGAGTTGAAAAATTTAGTGAATGATCAGTCTTTAACCAAAGTAAAAGACAAACTATTTGTTGAATTAAAAAAATGGATGGACCAACAAGGAGATAAAGGAATGGAAACAGAATGGAAAGCACTAACAAGGTTTAAAGGTGATTCTACTCATTGGAAGACTTCTGCTGATTAGTTTACTTTTTACATCAATCATTTTTAATTTTTTAGAACATGAAATACAGCAGTCTTTTATTTATTGCAATAGCAATATCAACTATAGTATTTGCACAGAATAATAGTGCTGTACAAATTAAAACAAAGAAAACAAGTTCAGTTGCAAAACCCAATATCGTTTATATACTTGCAGACGATTTAGGTATTGGAGATGTTAGTGCATATGGTTCGGATAGTAATCACACACCAATTATTGATAAGTTGGCAAAAGAAGGGGTAAGGTTTCAGCATTCTTACACAGCCCCGCTTTGTGGACCATCAAGAGCGTTGATTCTTACCGGACGTTATGCTTTTAGAACAGGAGCAGTCAACCAAGATATGTGTGCGAATATAAAGCCTTCGGAAGAAGTGATGATGCCTACTGTTTTAAAATCTGCTGGATATGTTAGTGCGATGATTGGTAAGTGGGGGCAGTTGCCTTTGAATCCATCGGATTTTGGATTTGATGATTATATCCGATTTAAAGGAAGTGGGGTGTATTGGAACAAATCAAAAGGTAAAGAAGAAATTTATACTGAAAATGGCGTAGACAAATCATTAGGGAAAAACTATATGCCCGATTTGTTGCACAATCATATGGTTAGTTGGTTATCGGAAAATAAAAATAAACCCTTCTTTTTATATTATTCTTTGGCTGAAGTACATGGTGAAATTTTGCCCACACCTGATAGTAAACCAGGAGGTGATATCTATGCCGATAATATAGCTTACATGGATAAGTTAGTTGGGAAACTTTTAAAAACATTGGATAGTTTAGGATTAAGAAAAAATACATTAATTGTTTTAATGGGTGATAATGGCACCGCTGGTCAGTATGCAAAACGTGGTACTATTCATGGGAAACCTCTTTCTGGTAAAAAAGGTGAAATGCTTGAGTGCGGTGGGTTAGTTCCAACTATAGCAAATTGGCCTGGCGTAATTACCCCCAATCAAGTTTCAGAAACATTAATTGATGCAAGCGATTTGTTGCCCACTTTTGCAGAGGTTGCCGGTGCCTCATTACCCACAAAAAATATTTTGGACGGGCATAGTTTTTTACCACAATTATTAGGCAAAAAAGGAAACCCAAGAGATTGGATCTTTTGTGAATTAGGCAACAAATGGTATGTTAGAAGCGACAAATGGAAATTGAATAATAATAATGAGTTGTATGATATGAGCAATGCGCCATTCGAAGAAAAATTAGTAACTAATTATTCTAATAACATAACCGCAAACGAAGCCTATACTCAATTGAAAAAAGTATTGGATAATTTAAATCCTGCCGGTGGTATTATAGATAATGCTGGTGGAGATGGAAGGCATGCAAACAAAACTAAAAAGGGTAAAAAATAAACCTGAAATGAAATTCATGAAGATCGTTCTATTTTTTTTAATGAGTCTTGTTGTAAATACAGTATTTGCAACTATTACGGTTCCAAGATTCATCAGCAATGGAATGGTGCTTCAAAGAAATGCACCAATACCTATTTGGGGATGGGCCGATAATGCAGAAGAAATTACTATTGAATTCAAAGGAAAAAAATATCGAACAGTAACAGGGGTAGATAAAAAATGGAAAATAAATATTGCTGCACAAACCGAGGGAGGTCCTTATTCATTAACAATTGCGGGGTCTAACACAATCAATATTGAAAACATTTTAATTGGTGATGTTTGGTTTTGTTCTGGGCAGTCGAATATGGAATATGAATTATACAAAGCCAGTGAAAAATATCCTACAGAAATAAGCAATTCTACCAATGATCAAATAAGGCATTTTTTGGTAAAAAGAAGAATCGGTTTTAATACTACTACAGATATTCAATCCGATAAAGGCTGGGAGTCGGCTAATCCAAGCACTGTTTTGAATTTTACTGCAGTTGGTTATTTTTTTGCTCGAAACTTATTTGATAAGTACAAAGTCCCCATTGGCCTTATTAATTGTAGTTATGGTGGCACACCAGCAGAAGCATGGCTGAATGAAAATGAATTAAAAGATTTTCCTACGTATTATGCTAATTCGATAAAATTCAAAGACAGTAGCCTTTTTAAATCAATTAGTATAAAAGATAAAATGCTAGCAGATCAATGGAATGATTTAATAAATAAAACTGATCTAGGACTCCAAGAAAAATGGCAGAAACCAACAACTAATTATACCGATTGGAAGTCTATACAAATGCCCAACTTTTGGCAAGACCAAGGTTTGAAAGGAGTTGAATCTGGCGTTGTTTGGCTAACCAAAGAAATTTATATAACCCCTTCCATGCTTGGTAAGAATGCGCTTTTAAGATTGGGTAATATTATTATGAAAGATTACACGTATTTCAATGGGGCACTTGTTGGAACTACATCAAATAAATATGCCCCAAGAAAATATTCGATTCCTGCTAATCTTTTAAAACCAGGCATTAATACTATTACCTTAAGAATTGTAAATGAATATGGTAATGCAGGTTTTATTAAAGACAAACCTTATCGCATTGAACTAGGTGATAGTTTGATTGATTTAAAAGGTGAATGGAAATACAAAGTTGGTACAATCATTGCACCGCTGAATAGAGAAGATGTTACGCGTTTTCAAGACCAGACTGCTTCTATGTATCATGGAATGCTTGAGCCTTTAATTGGCTATGGCATTAAAGGCGTGATTTGGTACCAAGGAGAATCCAATATTAGCCGAGCGGTAGAATATCGAACGATATTTTCTAGGTTGATTAATAATTGGAGAAAAGAATGGAACCAAGGAGTTTTTCCATTTCTTTATGTACAACTTGCCAATAATAATCCTTCAAAACCGTTGCCTACTAATAGTAAATTGGCAGAACTGCAAGAAGCACAGTTTGAAACACTTTCATTACCTAATACAGGAATGTCTGTAACTAATGACATTGGCGAATGGAACGATGTGCATTTTATGAATAAATCAGAAGTGGGTAGGCGATTGGCTTTAGTTGCGCAAAAAATTGCCTACAAAGAATCTACTATTGTATCTGAAGGACCAACCTATCAATCAATGAAAATTGAAGGAAATAAAATAATACTTAGTTTTAAAAATACAGGTTCTGGATTGATTGCAAAAAATACAACTGAGCTAAATCATTTTGCCATTTCAGATAGCACAAAAAAATTTGTATGGGCTACAGCTAAAATAGTTGGAAATACAGTAGTTGTTTGGAATAAGGATATACTTTCTCCAACCGCTGTTAGGTATGCTTGGGCAGATAACCCAGTTGGTGCAAACTTATACAATAAAGAAGGCCTGCCCGCACCTTGTTTTAGAACAGAAAAATAAAAGGCTTAAAAAATAATTCAACAATTGTATGTATAGAAAAATAATAGGTTTATTGTTTGTTTTTTTAGTTGGTCAAAATTTAGTTGCACAAATTAAATTATCTAAGTCAGATATTGTAATACTTGATTTCAAAACGTTAGCACAAAAAAAGAAAGAGATTCAAGCAAAAGATCCAGCTCTATACCCTGCTTATTTACAATTATTGAATGATGCAGATAAGTTGTTAAACTATTTACCTGTGAGTGTTATGGGTAAAACTGATTTTCCTCCAAGCGGAGACAAGCATGATTATATGAGTCTTGCACCTTATTGGTGGCCGAATCCTGCTACAACAAATGGGTTGCCGTATATTAGAAAAGATGGTGAAATAAATCCGGAAGTTAAAAATTACCCCGATAAAGAACATATGCCAGTTTTGTGTGAACATATTAATTTATTAGCACTAGCTTATTATTTTTCACAAGACGAAAAGTATGCAGCGCATGCAAGTAAACTAATACAAGTTTGGTTTTTAGATCCTGCAACAAAAATGAATCCTAATTTAAAATATGGTCAAGCAGTGAAGGGTGTTGTAGAAGGTAGGGCTGAAGGATTAATAGATACCAGACAATTTATTTTTGTAATTGATGGAATTAATTTAATAAAAACGTCTAAGTATTGGACTGCGCAAAACCAAAAAGAAATGAAGGCTTGGTTTGCTGTTTTTTTAAATTGGTTGCAAACAAGTGATATTGGTAAAGATGAAATGAATGCGCCAAATAATCATGGGGTTTGGTATGATGCGCAAACCTTAGCCATTGCATTATATATAGACAGTAGCAATCTTGCAAATAAAATTGTACAACGAGCTGCAAATCGTTTAGATGTTCAACAAGACAATAAAGGATTTTTTCCATTAGAGTTGGCGAGAACAACTTCATTTCACTATTCCGTATTTATTTTAAATGCATTTAATGTAATTGCACAACTTTCAGAAAAAACAAGTATCAATCTATGGCAACTAAAAACAAGTTCTGGCAAATCCTTGAGCAAAGCATTTGATGCAATGATGCCTTATCTAACAAAGAAAAAAGAATGGAATGGTGGTCAACAAATCAGACCATATAGTTACCCTGATGGATATCCAATTTTATTAAGTGCTCGAACAAAATACCATTGTGAGCCATGTTTTGATTTCATTAAATCAGATGCAAAACAGCAATACAAAACTTTATTATTAAATTTGCTTTAATAACAGTACTAATTTTTAAAAAATAAATTCATGCAAATCAGATTTCAGAATAGTCCAGTTGAAACCAGTAAAATGTCAACGGAAGAATTACGTAATAATTTTTTAATTCAAAATTTAATGAAACCTGGTTCAATTGAACTCGTGTATTCTCATTACGATAGAATGATTATTGGTGGTGCAGTGCCTTTAAAAGAAAATATCAGTTTACCTAATGAAGGCGAATTAAAAGCAGCCTATTTTTTAGAAAGGCGCGAACTTGGAATTATTAATGTTGGCGGATCAGGAATAGTAACTGCAGATGGGATTGATTATGAAATTAGTCGTTTAGAATCTGTTTATTTAGGCAAAGGAACTAGTAATGTTTCTTTCTCAAGTGTAGATGCGGAAAATCCAGCATACTTTTATTTATTGTCTACTCCGGCGCATATGTCTTATCCGAATAGAAAAATGACAAAAGAAGAAGCTGCGCCAGTAAATCTTGGAGATATTGCTACTTCAAACAAGCGTACTATTTACAAATACATTCACAATGATGGTATTTCAAGTTGTCAATTAGTAATGGGTTTAACTGTGTTAGAAGCCGGAAGCGTTTGGAATTCTGTTCCACCACATACGCATACAAGAAGAATGGAAGCCTATTTTTATTTTGATGTGCATCCAGATCATCGCGTAATGCATTTTATGGGAGAGCCACAAGAAACTAGGCATTTGGTTATTGCAAACAATGAAGTGGCTATTTCTGCTCCATGGAGTATGCACTTTGGTGTTGGAACAGCTAGTTATGGTTTTATTTGGGGAATGGCAGGTGAAAACAAAGAGTTCACTGATATGGACCCGCAACCAATTGCTACATTAAAATAATAGAAATTTCTTTGCTAGGTTAAAACAAACATTCAGCACCATCTAACTTAAATAAATAGAAAGTGCTGGATGTTTTTTTAGGTCATCTAATTCTGTGTCACCTATTGGTTTTGGCATAAAGCCAATGACCAATGGGTGTTTATTTGCTTTTTCAATATCTGCAGGATTTACACTAGAAGAAAGTATTACAATAGATACTTTTGAATGGAATTCTTGAAATTTTTCTGCAAATTCATCAAGGAATCCCCATCCATCCATTGTAGGCATATTAATATCTAGAAATAAAATATTGGGTAAAACCACTTGATCCAAAGGCAGTGTTGCTTGTTGGTTAAAATGTTCCAAAGCCAATTCTGCGCTTTCAATTTTAATCAGTTCATTACAAAATGCATGTTCCCTTAACACTAATTCATTTAGCATCAACACAATGGGATCGTCATCAACACACATTACAACGGGAATCATAGTACCTTAATCTTTATATTCACCATAATGTTTAAAGGTACGTTATATTTGTTTTTTTAAGTGCAAAAAAAAGCGTTTTTACACCGTAAATCAATGGGAAACCGATATTTTAACCTCTAGTTGTTCACTTATGCTTGATAGCAACATTTTCTTAATAGACGACGATAGTGTACTCAACTATTTAAACTCAGAAATGATTCGAAAAGAGTCTCCTAGAAGTGTTATATGGGTATTTGAAAATGCAGAAAATGCTATTGAAGTACTAAAAGATATCATCATTAAAAATAATGAGCGTTTTCCAGAACTCATTTTCATAGATATTAATATGCCAAATATGGATGCTTGGGAGTTTTTAGAACTTTTTCACCAATTTCAATTAAATAAGATTTCAAATTGCAAAATAGTCATACAGACATCTTCATCAGATCCTATTGATCTTGAAAAATCAAAAAAATATGCTTCTGTATTGCAGATTGTTTCTAAGCCTTTAACACCAGCAATATTGCAAATGGTTTTTAATGCTTAATTTGTTGGATGTAAGCAGTAGTTTTAATTTATCATACTACTTAATTTTTTTTAATTTATCAACAGAGTTAAATCTTAAATAATGCAATTAGTTAAACGATTCAATGTTTTGCTGATAGAAGACAGTGAAGGAGATTTCATGTTGGTCGAAGATTATTTAACTGAAATATTTGATTCTGTAGAAATAACACATTGTTGGCTTTTAGAAGAAGCACTGGTGTCATTAAGAAAAAATGAGTACGATGTTGTTTTACTAGATCTATCTCTTCCTGATAGTAATGGAAAGGGTTCCATTCTTGAAATTTTAAGTCTAGCAAAAGAAGCCCCCGTTATTGTGCTTACTGGTAGAGCTGATAAACAACTTGCTATTGACACTTTACAACTCGGTGTGGAAGATTATCTTGTAAAAGATGAGGTAAATGCTACTGTGCTACAAAAAAGTATTAGTTACGGTATTGAAAGGAATAAGTTCAGATTGATTATTTCAAATAGTGAAAAACGATTTAGGTCAATTATTGCCAATAGTACCGATGGTTTTGCCTTAATTGGAGCAAATGGAAATATTCTAGAAATAAGTTCCTTTGGCAAGGAAATTATAGGATTTAATTTGGCAGAAAATGATGGATTTTTTAGAGTAGAATTTTTGCATCCAGACCATAGAACTGCTGTTATTAGTACTTTTTCGGAAGTGATAAAAAAACCAGGGAAAATTAAATTGTTAGAATTTAAATATAAGATTCGCAATGCAGGTTATAGGTGGTTGGAATCTACTTTTTATAATTTATTAGAAGACCCAGCAGTAAAGGCGGTAGTGTTGAATTACCGTGATATAACAAAAAGGAAAAACGAAGAAGAAGAACGAAATATATTGATAGAGGAACTTTTGCAAACGAATGCCGATCTAAAACAATTTGGCTATATCACTTCACATAATTTGAGAGCCCCTGTTACAAATCTACTTTCAATTGTAGACCTTTTGGAATCCGATAAAATTTCAGATATTAAAACAAAATCATTGGTTGATGCATTTAAAACAGCATCATTTCAATTGAATGACACCTTGAATGATTTGATTAATGTGTTGGTAATTAGAGAAAAAAAATATGTAGCATTACATAAAATTTCTTTTCAAGAAACTGTGGAAAAAAATATTCATAATTTAAGAGAGTTATTAAATACGGAATCAATAAGTATTTCAACTGATTTTTCGGCAGCACCTTCAATTGTATTTGACCCGAGTTATTTAGAAAGTATTTTAATAAATCTATTTACTAATTCTATTAAGTTTGCATCTCCAGATAGAAAACTTCAAATTAGTATCATTTCACACAAATTGGGTGAAGACACTATACTAGAATTTACAGATAACGGGTTAGGGATGAATATGAAAAACGTTAAAGATAGAATTTTTGGACTATACCAACGTTTTCACGAAAGGTCTGATAGCAAAGGGATTGGCTTATACCTGATACAATCACAAGTAACTGCTTTAGGAGGTAAAATTACTGTAGATAGTGAGGTTGATAAAGGAACTACGTTTTCAATTACGTTCAAGAATCATCAAATATGATTTCTAAAATATTAATGATAGAAGACGATTCAATAACCCAAATGTTGAATAAGATGGTTATGAAAAACACACAATTTTGCAATTCAGTTGATGTAGTTTATAACGGCAATTTGGCAATTGAATATGTAGAAAATTTCCTAATAAATAATACAGAAAATAGTTTTAAAAAACCCGATTTAATATTACTTGATTTGAATATGCCCGTAATGGATGGCTGGGAGTTTTTAGAAATCTATCAGCAAAAATATGCCCTACTATTTCCAACAACAAAAATTTTAATTTTGTCGTCAACGGTCAATCCAAAAGACAAACAAAGAGCGGATCAATACCTTTTTATTATTGGATTTGAGAATAAGCCGCTTTCATATAATACAGTAAATGGCCTGAAAGAGTTGCCTTTTTTAAAGCCATTTTTTAACTAATTTTTCTTTATAGAATTACATTAATCCACCTATAAAAAAATAAATTACAATGAATATATTAGTTGTAGAAGATAATGAAGGAGACTTTTTTCTAGTACAAGAGTATTTAGAAATTAATTTTTCTGATTTATTAATTACACATAATACATTGTTAGAAGAGGCCAATATTAGCCTCTCAAATAACAGGTATGATATTATTTTATTAGACCTATCTCTTCCAGATAGTACTGGAAAAGCTTCTATAGAACACGTTATTAAACTGTCAAATGGTGCCCCTGTGATTGTATTAACAGGCCTGAGCGATCGTCAAATTGCAATAGATAGTTTAAAACTTGGTGTGCAGGATTATTTAATTAAAGACGAGGTGAATGCTTTTGTATTGCAAAAGAGCATCACCTATAGTATTGAAAGGAATAATATTTCAAAAAATTTGCGGGATAATGAAAAAAAGTATCGGTATCTTTTTGACAACAATCCAGATTCTATTTTCATTTTAAATCCATCTGATTTACAGGTCATAGATGTTAATGAAACTGCCTGTAAACTGTTGAATTATTCGAGAGAACAGTTTTTACAAATGAATCTCCACCAAATTTCAAAAGAAAGCGAATCGCAAAATATCAATGCACTTACTAATAAATTAATAACAAGTAATTCAAATATAGAAAAAGGAATTATTCGTCATTACACTCAAGCAAATGAGATCCTTTTTTTAGACATGGCTTTGCATAAAATTAACTACAATGGCCAAGAAGCAATATTAGCAATTGGCACAGATGTAACTGAAAAGATTAAACTAGAAAAAAGGTTAGAAGAAGAAAAGACGAAAAAGAATATGGAAATAACACAAGCCGTTATTTCTGCACAAGAAAATGAACGCCAAGAATTAGGGCTTGAATTGCACGATAATGTAAACCAAATTCTAGCTGGATCTTTAATGTACCTTGGGCTTTTAAAAATTGAAACCAAAAGCAATTCAGAATTATTTTTAGATATAGATAAACTATTAACTGGCGCTATTCAAGAAATTCGAAAGTTATCTCATTCATTATTACCCCCTTCCTTAAATGAATTGTCTCTAAGTGAAGCACTTGATCATATTATTACTATTGCCAAAAAATCAAGACTTTTTGAGATAAAAAAAGACCTAGAGAATTTTAGGGAATATGCTATTTCAGATGCGTTTAAATTGGCTATATATCGGATTGTACAAGAACAGTTTAATAATATTTTTAAACATGCAAATGCTAAGAATATCCTCATTCAATTATACCACGAAGAAACCAACCTAATCTTAATTATTGCTGATGATGGCAATGGTTTTGATACAACTACTACTTCTAACGGTGTTGGTTTGATTAATATTCAAACCCGAGCTTCTTTGTTTAATGGAACCATGCATATTACCTCTGCACCTAAAATGGGTACTGAAATAAGAGTGATATTTCTAGATGCAGAAACTTAAGTTTCAATAGAAGACATTAAATATTAGGGCTCATACAGTCAAATTTGGAGTACAATAGTTATTTCAATCTCATTTTCGGGAACGATTGCGTAGATAAAATATCATTTTATTCATTTTGGTTGTCTTTATAGTGTAGAATTGGTCAATTTTGCAATTCTTAAACGATTTTATTTATTAAAATGCTTGCCATGATTGTGTGCTATCTCTTGTTGGGTATCAGAAGCTATTTAAAGCTTGCCCTTGTTCAATTTAAAAATTTATTACTGGATTTGCTCCAAATTAAGGCAAAGCAAATGACTGCTAAGTTAGCAATAGCCATTACAGTAATGATTGGTGTTTGTGCTTTGCAACCAATTGCTGCTCAGACTACTACAAAAACTGTCACAGGAAAAGTAACCAGTGCCGACAACCAACCGATTGAAGGTGTTAGCATCAGTGTTAAAGGTGGTGCTAAAGCAACCTCTTCCGATAAAACTGGTAAGTACGCTATAAGTGTTCCTCCTGATGCTGTATTGGTTTATTCCTTTGTTGGATACGCTTCAAAACAAGAATCTGTAAATAACAGATCTGAAATAAATATTTCACTTGTTGCCGAAACCAAAGAAGTAGATGAAGTGGTGGTTATTGGTTACCAAACAGTCAAGAGAAAAGACTTAGTAGGAGCCGTTGCTTCAATTAGTGCAAAAGAATTAAAAGATAATCCCATGAACTCTGCAGCCGAGGCCTTAGCTGGAAAGTTAGCGGGTGTTCAAGTTAATGTATCAGAAGGTGCTCCTGGTGCTGATGTAGATATTTATGTAAGAGGAAGAAGCTCTATTACGCAAAGTGGTTCTCCATTGTATGTTGTGGATGGGGTGCAAGTAGAAAATGCATTGTCTATTTTATCTCCTCAAGACATCCAAACAATTGACGTTTTAAAAGATGCTGCTTCTACTGCCATTTATGGAGCCCGCGGCTCTAACGGTGTTATTTTAATTACAACCAAGGGTGGCAAAAATACTGCCGGTAAAACTTCGGTGGTCTATAATGGTTTTATGGGAGTAAGTAATTTGTCTAAGCAATTAGATTTAATGGATCCATACAACTATGTATTATGGGCTTATGAAAGAGCCAAATACACAGAAAACCCAACAGATACAAGTGTTGTAGCGCAGTATATCAAAAGAATGAGCAATTTTGACACCATTGCCAATACATATAAAAATTATGTAACGCCACAAAACTGGCAACAAAGAGTGTTAGGTAGAGATGCCATGCAAATGACCCATAATATTTCTGTAACAGGTGGAACTGCTGTTACGCAATATAATTTAAGTGTTACTGCAAATAAACAAGAAGGCTTATTAATTAATTCAGATTACGATCGAAAATTGGCAAGCTTTAGATTTGACCATAAAGTATCAGACAACTTAAAAATTGGATTTAATGTACGTTACAACCAACAAGTAATTGGTGGTGCTGGTACTTCTGATGTAGGAGGAGCGGGTTCAAACAGGTTGCGTCAGTATATTAGGTATAGGCCTTTTTTATTGCCTGGTCAAGCAGAAGATTTTTATGATCCTTCTTTAGATGCTAATAGCCCAGGTAATGGATTGAATTTGGTCAATCCAATTCAAATGGCAGGCGCTGAATACCGTGTTAGAAATATAACGGCATATAACTATAATGGGTATGCTAATTATAATTTCTCGAAATTGTTTTCATTTAAAAGCACATTTGGGTATGATATGAATACAACCAATTCATATGGTTACGATGATACCCTAACATCAAATGCTAGAAACTATAATAGATTACCTGTTTTAACACTAAATACTGTTGCAAGAGCGACTATTAATAACTCAAATGTGTTCACTTATTCAAATCCAAGTTTGTTTAAGTCTAAACATGCTTTAGATGTTTTAGCTGGGCAAGAGATTTATCAAACCAATACAAAAGTGAATAGTTTGGAAGTTCGTTATTTTCCAGTTGGAACTTCACCTGAACTGGCTTTTGCAAATTTAGGTTTAGCAACACCACCAGCTGGATTGACGCAACCAAAACTAGCGTCTACCGAAATCAATACTACCCAATTATCTTTTTTTGGAAGGATCAATTATAGCTATGATAGAAAATATTTATTAACCCTAAATTTCAGGGCTGATGGATCTTCTTTGTTTGGACCTGATTATAGCAGTTTAATTACGCCAACAGATCCTACAAATCGTAAATGGGGTTACTTTCCTTCTGCGTCAGTTGCTTGGAGAATGTCTGATGAAAACTTCATGAAAAAAATCGAATTCATTAGTGATGCAAAACTTAGGTTAAGTTATGGACAGTCTGGAAACAATAGGATTGCAGCTTATGGTTATACAACTGGTTATGCGCCTCCAACAAATGGTGGATATGGTGTAAATGATGTATTGAATTACACTTTAACCCTTCCTTCAAGACTAGGAAATCCTTCTTTGAAATGGGAATCATTAACTTCTCAAAATCTAGGATTTGATTTAGGCTTCTTAAAAAATAGAATCACATTAACAGTTGATATCTATTCAAATATTACTAAGAACTTATTAATCGAAAATAAAATACCACCAACTTCTGGATATACCACACAATATCAAAATGTGGGTAGTACACAAAATGACGGTATTGAATTGCAACTAGGCTCAACCATTATTAGAAACAAAAATTTCAAATGGACAGCTAATTTCAATATAGCCTGGAATAAAAATAAAATCACAAGTCTTGGTTCACAAACCAGTTTTACTGCAAACTCAGGTTGGTTCAGTTCAACTGCTAATCCAGATGATTATTTGTTAAAAGTGGGCGACGAAATAGGCGCTATTTATGGATTAAAAACAGACGGATTTTATACCACTAATGACTTTACAACTACTAATTATGTAAACGCTGCTAATAATTTAAGGTATCCTACTTTGTTATACCAATATACTTTAAAGCCTGGTGTTGCAAATGCAGCTGCAGTGCTTTCTACTGGCTTAGCTTCTCCTGGATTAATTAAATATGTAGATGTAAATGGAGATGGCAAAATAACTATTGCAGATGACAGAACTATTATAGGGCATGCACTTCCTAAGTTTACAGGTGGGTTTAGCCAACAGTTTGCATACAAAAATTTTGATGCAAGTGTTTTCTGTACCTTCTCTTATGGTAATGATGTGTACAATGCAAATAAATTAGAATTCGCTTCTGCATATGGTGTTGATCAAAACATGCTAGCTATTAATAATAATCGTTGGAGTTATATAGACGCTAGTGGTAATTTGCTTCAAAAACAAATTGATGCATCCACTGCAATTGGTATTGCACCCGATCAGTTGGCGGCTTTAAATGCAAAGGCTCAAATTTGGCAACCAAGTTTAAGCACCAATGGATTTATACCTAGTTCATATGCAATTGAAGATGGTTCTTATCTGAGAATTTCAAATCTTACTGTAGGATATACACTTCCTCAGCAATTAACACAAAAAGCTAAAATAGCAACGTTCAGAATTTACGCTACTGCTACTAATCTGGCAACCATTACAGGTTATTCAGGATACGATCCAGATGTGAATGCTAGAAGAGGTACACCTTTAACACCTGGTGTTGACTATGGTTCTTATCCTCGTGGACGCACATTTGTATTTGGTGTAAATGTTACATTTTAATTAAATAAAAATATTTGTTATGAATACTGTATTAAAAAAATTGCAACAAACTACAATCATGCTACTTTTTGCAGTAGCGGTTTTGTTGACTCTTTCTTGTAAAAAATATTTGTCTCCAGCACCACTTTCTACCATTGATCCTAGCATTGTATTTAACAATGTACCAAATGCTAAAGCAGCTGTAATGGGTGCTTACATGGCAATGGCAGGTGATTTTGGATATGGTATAAGGGTAAGTTATTATTATGCTTATGATGATGATTGTATTATGGGTGGCGGTTCTGCTTTGAGTTCTGCCAGACATGAAGAAGCGCACTATACATTGTCTGCAGCCAACACCGATATTGTAAATACATTTAACCAGTTTTATGCTGGTATTGAAAGAGCGAATAACTGTATTTATTTTATTCCAAAAATGCCACAATTCACAACTGGTTCTGCAGCTGATAAAGCAGAATTACAAAGACTTTTAGGTGAGTCATTGGTTATTAGAGCGCAATTCTATTTTGAATTGATGCGAATTTGGGGTGATGTTCCGGCACAATGGGAGCCGTCAACATTTTTACCAGATTTATTCTTAGGTAGAACCAATCGGGATACTATTTATAACCACATATTAGCAGATCTTGCGGCAGCCAAACCTTTATTGCCTTGGAGATCAACTGTTGCGCAAGACGAGCGATTTACAAAAGGAACTGCAATGGCATTACGTGCTAAAATTGCCTTATTTGCAGGTGGCTACTCATTACGTCAAAATGGACAAATGAGTCGTTTAAGTAATTATTTAGATTATTATAAAATAACCAAAGCCGAAACTGATACTTTAATTAGTAATAGAAGTCAGCACACTTTATTTACAGGTGGTTATAAATCATTTTGGAGAGATGTAATTGATGCGCATAAAGCGATTGATGCTTCTGGTGAATTAATTATGCAAGTTGCAATGGCTAATGGAACAAACTCCGATAGTAAAATAGGTGCTCAAAATGGCACCAAAATAAATGGCGTTGGCGGATCTTTAGGTAATATGCTTCCCACCTATTTTTATCAATTTGATTCTACTGATGAAAGAAGAGATGTAACATTTGTACCATTTGAAGTGGTAAGAGATGTTTATGGTAGAGGCCATGCTAGTAATAGTATTTATGATGGTAAATTTAGAAGAGACTGGATTACTAGCCCTAGTTATTATATGAGTTCTGGTGCAACTACTGGTACAAATCCTGTAACACTTACTCCGGCTTCTAATACATCGATTCAGAATTTTCAATTAAACTGGCCGCTAATTAGATTCTCTGATGTATTATTAATGAATGCAGAAGTTGACAATGAAATTAGTAATGGACCAAGTGCCAATGCAATAGCCAACTTTAAAGAAGTAAGCCAAAGAGGTCATAGCGGAAATGCTGCACTAGTTCCTGTAGTTCCTACCGATAAGGATGGATTTTTTAAATTATTGGTAAGAGAAAGAGGTCTTGAATTTGGTGGAGAAGGTATTCGCAAATTTGATTTAATTAGATGGAATTTATTAAACGCAGCACTTGCAGAAACAAAAGCAAATTTAGCCAATATGGCTGCTGGCCTAGCTATGACTGCCCCTAGTTATATGGCTTCACCACCTGCATATACGATGTCTGCAAACTTGCCTGCATCTATGTATTTTTATCAAAATGCTTTGGCAACTGATGGAAAAATCTGGGCCAATTCTTTTTACACAATAACACCTGCTGTTGTGCCAATAGACAATACCGTTACACCTGCAGCAGCAATTGCAGCTGCCAATAAAATTGCTTGGTATAAAAATGCAAATATCACTACTACTTATGTAAACTATATTGGGTATGGTTTTGTAACAGGTAAAAGTGAATTATATCCGTTGCCTCAAGCTTCTATTGATGCAAACTATAATTTAAAACCACAGAATCCTGGGTATTAATTAATTTGTTTTTTAAAAATAACTTAATAAGGCTGCCAATACGGGCAGCCTTATTAAGTTAAGTATATTGATAAAGTTAGTGCATAGTTGATTTTTAAAATATTGTTACAAATTTCGAAAATGGAATAAATTTATTTTATGAGAAAAGAAATTAAGGCTATTTTTTTTGTAAGTTTTCTATTATTGGGTTTTGGTTTACATGCACAAAAACAAATCGTTCCACCAGTTGTATTTCCATCTAAATTGGTTGTATCAAAAGACGGAACAGGCAATTATAAAACCATTCAAGAAGCCATTAATTCAGTACGAGATTTGGGCCAAAAAACAGTTCGAATTTTTATAAAAAATGGTATCTATCACGAAAAAATAATTGTACCAACTTATAAAACCAATATTTCTTTAATTGGAGAATCCGAAGACAGCACCATTATTACCAATGATGATTTTTCTGGAAAACCAATTCCTAGTGGAAATGATGGAATGGGAAAAGATAAGTTTAATACTTTTAATTCTTATACTGTTTTAGTAGAAGGAAATGATTTTTCTGCGAGTAATTTAACGATACAAAACACAGCTGGTGCTGTAGGGCAAGCATTGGCTTTGCATGTTAGTGCAGATCGAGTTACAATTAAACATTGCAAAATTTTAGGCAATCAAGATACCCTTTATTTAGCAACAGAACAAAGCCGTCAATACTACCAAGACTGTTTTATAGAAGGCACTACCGATTTTATTTTTGGTGAGGCAACTGTGGTATTTGAATCTTGTACTATAAAAAGTAAAACCAATTCTTTTATCACAGCAGCTGCTACAAAACAATCGCAAGTATTTGGATTTGTTTTTTTTAATTGTAAACTAGTGGCCAACACGGAAGTTAACAAAGTGTATCTAGGACGTCCTTGGAGGCCTTATGCAAAAACGGTTTTTATTCATTGTGAATTAGGTAGCCATATTGATCCAGAAGGTTGGAATCCTTGGAAAGGAGACGCCATGTTTCCGGACAAAGAAAAAACTACATTCTATGCAGAGTATTTAAATATTGGCGAAGGAGCAAACACTAATAAAAGAATTTCTTGGTCCACCCAATTAACAGATAAAGCGGCTGAAAAATATACAACTGCTCAAATTTTAGGTGGTAAAGACAAGTGGAATCCAGAAAAAAATATCGTACAAATTGATCCAAGACCTTTTGCTGATAATGCAGGTCATTGGTATGCTATTTTCGATAAAACTAATATCATTAATGCTTTGCCAGGAAGGCCAAAACACAAGCCAACCGAAATAATTGCCATTGCAAATAATATTTTATTGTTTCAAAAAAATAATGGGGGATGGCCTAAAAATTATGATGTATTTGCTAACCTTTCTAGTGTGCAAGAAGATAGTTTGCGTAGTGTTAAAAAAAATCTGAATACAACTTTCGATAATGGAAGTACTTACACACAAATAGCCGCACTAGCAATTGCATACAATGAAACCAATTTCGAAAAATATAAACTAGCCGCATTAAAAGGCTTAGACTTTATTTTAGCGGCACAATATCCTAATGGGGGTTGGCCGCAATATTATCCTTTAGAAACCAACTATAGTAGGTGTATCACCTATAATGATGGCGCTTTTGAAGGAATTGTAAGTTTACTTAAAGCTATTAAAGAATCATCGCCAATCTATGATTTTATAGATGCGAACTATCGATCTAAAATATCAGTTGCATACGAAAAAGCAATGGACTGTATTATTAAAACTCAAATCAATGACAAAGGAATGCCAACAGCCTGGTGTCAGCAGTATAATGAACTTAGTTTAGAACCTGCTTGGGCTAGAAAGTTTGAGCCACCTAGTATTTGTAATAAGGAAAGTGCCGACCTTGTACTTTTTTTAATGGATATTCAACATCCTTCAAAAGAAATTATTGCCGCTATAAAAAACGCAGTACAATGGTTCGAAGATTCTAAAATATATAACACTCGAATTAATACCATACCGGCACCTAGGTTAGAAACACCTTTTAGAATATCTGAAACCGATAAAGTAATGGTTGTTGATAGCCTTGCACCACCTATCTGGACGCGTTATTATGAATTAAAAACCCACAAACCCATTTTTTGTAACAGAGATAGCAAAATAGTATATTCACTTGCCGAGGTGTTAAGAGAGAGAAGAGATGGATATGCTTGGTATACCTACGCGCCGCAACAAGTTATTAATGCTTATCCTGCTTGGTTAAAAAGTATTAGCAATAATTAAATGATTTGGAATGAATAAGTTTTTACTGATTATTTTATTTGTAGTATGTTTTTTTGAAAATAATAGTTGCTTTTCGCAAAAAATAAATCGCCAAGAAGTTGTTGAAAGGCATCGTGTAATTGTTTCTGAACTAGATACATTAGCATCATTAACAGTAGGTAACGGAAAGTTTGCATTTACAGTTGATGCAACGGGCTTGCAATCTTTTCCTGAATACTATACAAATGGTGTTCCACTTGGTACGCAGTCTGAATGGGGCTGGCATAAATTCATTAATAAACAAGGCTACAAATTCAGTGAAACATTAAAAGAAACCAATTTTAATGGCAACGATAAAGGACTATATGCTGTTCAAATTAAAACTGGAAGGGGCAAAGAAGCAGCCGATTATTTCAGAGAAAATCCAAGTCGATTGCAGCTTGGAAATATAGGATTAGAACTCTATAAAAAAGATGGTTCAATTGCTTTGCCAACTGATATAAAAAATATCCACCAAAGTTTAAACGCATATACCGGAGAAATTGTCAGTTCATTTACTGTTGAAGGATCCTTGGTTAAAGTAATTACCAATGCACATGCAAGCAAAGACATTATTGCAGCAAAAATCAATTCAATACTTTTAAAAGAAAACCGGATAAAAATCAAATTTCGATTCCCTTATCCTACCAATTCTTTTGCAGATATGGGTACGAATTATGCAAGTGCAGCAGCGCATAGTACAACACTTGAAGAAAGCTATCATACAGCTATTTTCTCTCGAACATTAGATAATGACCATTATTATGTTTGTGCCAATTGGAATCAAAATGCACCTATAAATAAAGTAGCAGAACACACCTATATCATTTCACCAATTGCAGATACTAGTTTTGAAATAGCTGTATCTTTTTCTCCAAATAAATCACCGCAACAACTATTGAATTTTGCTGCAGTTGCAACAAGTAGCAATAATGGATGGAAAGCATTTTGGCAATCTGGTGCAGCCATTGATTTTGCTGGTAGTACAGATGTAAGAGCCCATGAATTAGAGCGAAGAATTATATTGTCTCAATACCTAACTAGGGTTCAGTGCGCTGGTAATTTTCCGCCACAAGAAACGGGTTTAACTTATAATAGTTGGTATGGTAGACCCCATATGGAAATGTACTGGTGGCATAGTGCACATTTTGCTTTTTGGGGCAGGACTGATTTGATGGAAAAAAGTATGCAATGGTATTTTAAAGCTTTTGAAGGAGCCAAATTAATTGCAAAACGACAAGGATTTGAAGGGGTAAGATGGCAGAAAATGTCGGATAACGAAGCAGGGGAATCTCCTTCAAATGTTGGATCATTTTTACTTTGGCAACAACCCCATATTATATATCAAGCTGAGTTACTTTATAAGAATAATCCTAGCAAACAAACCTTACAAAAATACCAGCAACTCATTTTTGAAACCGCCAATTTTATGGCTTCTTATGCTCGACTAAACCCTATAACAGGTAAGTATGATTTAGGAAAAGGGTTTATCCCTGCACAAGAATGTTTTAACCCTGCAGAAACATTTAATGCACCATACGAATTGGCTTATTGGAAATGGGCTTTACAAGTGGTACAAACATGGAGAACAAGATTGGGTTTGCCTATTAATAAAAAATGGCAAAATATTATCGAACAAATAGCACCAATGGCCCAAAAAGATGGGGTTTACCAAGCGGCAGAAAGTGTAAGCGATTCTTATTCGGCTAAAAGCAATTATACCATTGACCATCCTGCAGTACTTGCTGCTTTAAGTACTATTCCACAAAATGGATATGTTGATACAGCAGTCATGCATCGAACATTTAATATGGTTGAACAAGTATGGCATTGGGAACATACCTGGGGTTGGGATTTTCCTTTGGTAGCAATGACTGCAACAAGACTGAATTTGCCCAACCAAGCGATTGATGCATTGTTTAAAAATATCCAAACAAACACCTATTTAATTAATGGGCACAATTATCAAAATAAAAGGCTAACACTTTACTTGCCAGGCAATGGTGGATTGTTATCGGCTATTGCTTTAATGTGTGCCGGATATGAAGGTAATACCATTGAAAATCCGGGCTTTCCTAAAAATGGCAAATGGAAAATTAAATGGGAAGGATTAAAGCCTTTATTTTAAAGGGGTAGAGGATTCTCGTACCATGATTTCTAGCGGAAGGACGCGATTTTCATAGTCACTAATTGTGCGTTTACTTTCAATCAATTTCAATAAAAGTTCAGTGGCAATTTGACCCATAGCAAATGCAGGCTGTCTAACAACAGATAAAGAAGGCGATAGCAGGTCTGCAATATCAAGATTAGAAAATCCAATTAAAGCAACATCTTCTGGAACTCGAATATTTTTTGATTTAAAATAACGAATACAATTGGTTGTCAATTTATCGGTAGAAGCAACTATTGCATCTGGCTTATTTGGAAAAGCCATTATATTATCTAATGCCTTTTCCACTTCTTCATACACCATCCCTCCGTGCAAACAATATTGGGTATAAGCTTCTTCGTAGTGTAGGCCATTTGTTTCTATTGCATTACGATATCCCTTAATTCGATCTTTTGTAATAGACAAATGTGGTGAACCAGCAAGGTTTGCAATACGATGAGAACCGCTTTTAATTAAATGTTCTGTAGCATCAAAAGCACCTTTGTTATTATCTACAATCACTTTATGTGTATTAATAGACTCTACGGCCCGATCAAAAAATACAATAGGAAACCCCCTATCGTGTAAAGATTGTATATGAGAAAAGTTTTCTGTTTCGGCAGATACAGAAATTAATAAACCATCAATGGAACGAGAAGCCAAGTAGTTTAAATCAATCACTTCTCGGTCGTAAGATTCATGACTTTGCGAAATAATTACATTGTAGCCTTTACTATAGGCGATTGATTCTATACCGTTAATTGCTTGAGAAAAGAAACTATTGGCTATTTCGCAAACAATAACCCCAATTGAATGGCTTCTTTTTTCTTTTAAACTAAGTGCAATTGGGTTTGGTCGATAATTGATTTGCTCGGCGTATTCTAGCACAATTTTTTTGGTTGCTGGGCTAATTTCATAGCTATCCCTTAATGCACGCGAAACAGTTGAGGTCGATAACCCAAGTGCAATTGCAATATCTTTTATAGTTACAGCTTCGAATTTCATAATAATGCAGAAGGCTAATTAGATCGCTAAATCACTACTAAATTACAATTTTTGGCTTAGTAAGCAGTTTGTAAATTCATGAATGAGTTTGTCTGCCAATTATTAGAGTATGTTTTTTGTCTGAATCCCTTGCTATCCTTAATTCCTTTGCTTTATCAACGGGAACGATTGCGTAAAAAAATAAGCCAAATTAGGGTTGGCTTCGTGAATAACTATGTAGCATTGTTGTAGATCTGAATATTAAACTGCCAAAGTTCTGTAAAATAGGTAAATATTCATTGACATTAACTTAAAACGATTGTATTAAAATGAAGCGAATTCCCATTTTGTTGTTTGTATTAGCGGTATGCGGTTTTGCTATTCCCGAGCGGAATATTACCGTTTTTTTAGTAGGTGACTCTACAATGGCAGACAAGCCATTAGACGAGAATCCCGAACGTGGTTGGGGTCAATTATTCCCTCAATTCTTTACCCAAAATATTAGTTTTCAAAACCATGCATTAAATGGCAGAAGTACCAAGAGCTTTATTAAAGAAGGCAAATGGGATACGGTAATGAACAGATTAAAAAAAGGCGATTATGTGTTAATTCAATTTGGGCACAATGATCAAAAAGTAGAAGACACAAATAGGTCTGCACCAGCGCATGGTTTATACAAAACAAATTTAATAAAATTTGTAAATGATGTGAGAAGTAAAGGAGGAAATCCTATTTTAATCACACCAGTCATGCGCAGAAAATTCGATGAAAAAGGATTGTTTGTAGACCAGCATGGTGATTACCCTGGTGTAGTAAAAGAAGTAGCTAGTTTATTAAAAGTTCCATTGATAGATTTACACAAAAGCAGTGAAGCATTAATTGTTGCACAAGGTGTAGAAGGAAGCAAAAAAATATTTTTAAATATCCCCGCCGGTCATTTTAAAAATTACAAAGGCAAAGACGAAGACAATACACATTTTAGTACTTATGGTGCAACAAGTATGGCTTCATTGGTTTGTCAATCTATCGCTGCGCAGCATTTGCCATTAGAGCAATTTTTAAAACCATCTGGTTTTGCAGGAAAATTTGGTTTTGAATTACCTATTGTTTATGAACCACATTTTAAAAGAGATACTACATCAATTCTTCAGTTTGGCGCAATTGGTGATGGGTTAACTTTAAATACGGTAGCCATCAATAATACAATTGAAGCAGTAAGCAAAAAAGGTGGTGGTGCTGTTTGTATTCCTGCTGGTTCTTGGCTTACAGGCCCAATTACACTCAAGAGCAATATCAACTTATATCTCGCAAAAGGAGCATTAGTAATATTTACAAAAGATTTTAATCAATATCCATTAGTAGTTTCTTCTTTTGAAGGAGTTGATGCCGCAAGATGCCAATCTCCAGTAACCGCCGAAGGTGTAGAGAATGTTGCTATCACAGGATCAGGTATTATAAATGGCAATGGTTTATTCTGGCGTCCAATAAAAAAAGACAAACTCACAGAATCTGAATGGAAGAATCATCCAATTTTATATGGAGGTGCATTAACAGAAGATAAAAGAACTTGGTATCCATCAGTAGCTGCAATTAAAGCATCTACCGAAAAAAATATTGGCAAATTAACGGATGGAAAAACATTAAAAGATTTTGAAGGCATCAAAGATTTTCTTCGTCCAAATATGATTCGCATTGCTAATTCCAAACATATTTTAATAGAGGGCGTTACTTTCGAAAACTCTCCAGCTTGGACCACACATATTTTAATGAGCGATCAAATCACCGTTCGTGGATTGAAAGTAAAAAATCCTTCTTATGGAGCAAATACCGATGCAATAGATTTAGAAAGTTGCAAAAATATTTTGTTAGAAGATTGCGTATTTGATACTGGAGACGATGGCATAACTATTAAATCTGGCAGAGACGAAGACGGAAGAAAAAGAGGTATGCCTACAGAGAACTTAATTGTAAATAATTGTACCGTTTATCATGCACACGGCGGTTTTGTAATAGGTAGTGAAATGAGTGGCGGTGCAAAAAATTTATATGTTGGAAACTGCACATTCATTGGAACCGATATAGGGCTTCGTTTTAAAACAACCCGAGGCAGAGGTGGTATGGTTGAAAATATCTACGCAAATAATATCAATATGAAAGACATTGCAGCAGAAGCTATATTGTTCGACATGTATTATATGGCAAAAGATCCAGTGGCTTTAGTTGGCGAAAAAAGAGAGCCACCAGTTGTTGAATTATTGCCTGTAAACGAGGGTACACCGCAGTTTCAAAACTTTCATTTTAGCAATATCACTTGCAATGGGGCATCAAAAGCTATTTTCATTCGTGGTATTCCAGAAATGCACGTAAAAAATGTTTGGATGGATCATTTAACCATGCAAACAAAAGAAGGCATTGATATTCAAGAAGCAACAGGAATTCACTTGAGTAACAGCACTATTTTAAGTGCCAAAACAAACCCGGTGATTTATGCATTAAATAGTGATCAGATTTTTATTAATGCTTTAAAATATGCATCACCTACTGCTGTATTATTACAAGCACAAGGTATTAGAACAAACAAAATAAGTATTACCAATACAGATGCATCAAAAGCAACCATTAAATCAGAAATTGGCTTTGGCGCAGACGCTTCAAGTATTTCAATAAAATAACCATATGAAAAAAATAGTTTTATTCGGTTGCCTTTTAACAATGCTTTCTACTAGTTTGTTAGCGCAGTCTTGGTCAGAAAAAATGGCTGCAACAGTTATTGAAACTGCTAGAGAAAGAGATTCTTTAAATACAGATGTAGCTAAAAATGCAAAATGGTCTTATGACCTTGGCGTTGTTTTAAAAGGAATAGAAGGGCTTTGGTATAAAACAGGAGATGCTAAGTATTTTAATTTCATGCAAAAGAGTATGGACTTTTTTGTAAATGATAATGGCGAAATAAAAACATACAAACAAGAAGACCATAATATTGACAATATTCTATGCGGTAGAATTTTATTAATTCTTTACAATGTAACTGCTAAAGAAAAATATAGAAAGGCCGTTGAAACACTAAGAGAACAATTGCGAACACAGCCTCGTACCAACGAAGGTGGGTTCTGGCATAAAAAAATCTATCCCAATCAAATGTGGTTAGACGGATTGTATATGGGGGAACCTTTTTATACCGAGTATGCCGTAACCTTTAATGATACAGCTGCTTTTAATGATATTGCCCACCAATTTATTTGGATGGAGAAACATGCACGCGATTCTAAAACGGGTTTATTATACCATGGATGGGATGAAAGCAAGCAACAAAAATGGGCCAACCAACAAACAGGCAATTCTCCCAATTTTTGGGGAAGAGCCATGGGTTGGTATGGTGCGGCATTAGTAGATGTATTAGAAAATTTTCCTGCAGCTAACCATAACAAAGATTCCATCATTGCTATTCTTAATCGCTATGCAGTAGCCATTAAAAAAGTACAAGATGCAAAATCTGGTTTGTGGTACGATATTTTAGACAAGCCAAATGGTCCAGGAAATTATTTCGAAGCATCTGCTGCTTGCATGTTTGTTTATACAATGGCAAAAGGTGTTAGGCTAGGCTATTTACCTGCAAGCTATTTAGAAAATGCAAAAAAGGCATACGATGCAATCCTGAAAAAATTTGTAGAAACGGGTGCTAATGGTCAAACAAATTTAAATGGAACGGTTAGTGTGAGTGGCTTAGGTGGCAATCCATATCGTGATGGTAGTTATGAATATTATATGCGCGAAAAAATTGTTTTGAACGACCAAAAAGGTGTTGGTGCTTTTATTCAAGCGGCTAACGAAATGGAATTGATTGCAAGTGTAAAACTTGGAAAAGGAAAAACTGTTTTACTAGATGATTATTATAATGCAGAACGTAAGAAAGATAGCAAAGGAAATTTAAAACCATTTCATTATAAATGGGAAGAGTTTCAAAGTAGTGGGTTCTCTTTTTTAGGAAATATTTTTAATCAAAATGGCATTCAAACAAAAACTTTAAGTGAAGCGCCTACTGCTAAAAACTTAGCTAATACAGCTATCTATTTTATTGTTGACGCAGATAATATTGCAGACAATCCGCATCCTAATTATGTACAATCCAATGATGCAACAGCAGTATATAATTGGGTAAAAGCAGGAGGGGTGTTGGTGATATTCCATAACGATAAAGGCAATACAGAATTTGAACATTTTAATTTATTAGCAGATAAGTTTGGGATACAT
>Ga0304728_1000365_pt1 | contig 38518 bp, 45 predicted proteins | sample C_130625_MF_Meta_FD_190476 | JGI IMG/M metagenome (GOLD analysis project Ga0304728, IMG submission 190476) | Freshwater microbial communities from Lake Croche, Canada to study carbon cycling - C_130625_MF_MetaG (v2) (version 2) | ecosystem: Environmental > Aquatic > Freshwater > Lake | place... | reverse complement strand
TGCACCGTTGTTTCTCAATCTGCTGACGTAGTTTATGGCACATTGACTGGCAACTTGATTGCTGTTCCTGCTGGTTCACAGATTGTTGACGTTAAAGTTGTTACCACAACTGTATTTAGCGCTGCAACAACTTGCGTATTAAATATTGGCGGTACAGCATTTACTACTACTGGCACTATTACTAGTGTTGGTTCTACAGCTCTTGGCGCTAATGCAACAACTCCTGGCGGATGGTTAAATGTTGGTTCTACTGATGTGTTAATTGCTTACACACTAGCTGGAACTTCCTTGTCTACTGGTGCAGCAACAATCATCGTTACCTATGCAGTTCGTAATTCTGATGGTAGCCAACGTCCTACTGGTCAACAAAATTAATCTTGCGGGGGACTTGTTCCCCCATTAAATCTTTAGGAGATTAATTATGATGCAATATGACGTAAAACAAGCGCATTTAAACCAGTCTGGTATTTTGGTGCCTTATGGCACTCGCATCAAGGGCGTATCTTTTACTGGAAGCGCTAGTGCTGGATCGCTTACTTTGTTTGATACTGTAACTGCACCTGTAACTACGGGAACTTATGCTCGTTCTGGAACTACAGTAACTGTTACGCAATCAGCACACGGTTTATCTACAGGACAAGTTATTGGTATTGATTTTGGCGTTGGTACGGGTGGATCAGCTACTAATGGAGACTATGTTGTTACGGTTCTTACTTCAGGATCTTTTACTGTAACTGATATTAATTCAGGCAGCATTACTGCTGGAGCAACAATGATTTATTCCACAGGAACATGGATGGCAACATACGATGTAGCTGCTAGTGACTCATATAACAACGCCCCACTTATTCCAGGCGAAGGTGTAAAAGCTATTACTGGTGTATACGCATATATGGTTAACCTAGCCGCAGCAAATATTTACTACGGGTAAAAAATGACCGAACAAGTTCGATTAGAAGCTGGATATAATTTAGCGGGTCGGAGGGTGATGATTGGCCTTCCTTCCTACGATTACAAAGTTTCTTCAAAGCTAGCTATTTCGCTAGCTGAGTTTTGTTTACAAGCAACAAGACACGGGATTGACGTTCAGATCTGCAATATTTCTGGGTGTTCTGTTGTATCTCGTGTTCGTAACTTGATTGCTACGGATTTTCTAAAGTCAGAGTGTACGGACTTAATGTTCATTGATTCAGATATTAACTTTAATGCTGAAGATATTTTCCGTTTAATGGCTTGGAATACAGATCCTGTAAAAGGGATTGTTGCTGGTATTCCAGTCGCCCGTAAAAAAGGTCAAGTTTATTTCTCTACACTAGATACGGACGATGAAAGCATTTTCATGGACAAGATGGGTCTAGTAAGAGCAAAGCGTGTAGCTACAGCTTTTATGATGATTCGCCGTGAAGTATTTGAGAAGTTGGCTGAAGCTCATCCAGAGTGGCTTTACCACGATGAAAAGAAACAGGGCGATGAAACATATTGCTTCTTTGACTTTGAATTAAAAGACGGGCAATATATCGGTGAAGACTATCTGTTCTGTGACCGTGCTAGAGAGATGGGCTTTGAAGTATGGATTGATCCTACTATTAAACTAGGTCATATGGGTGTTCATGAGTTTGAAGGCTCGTTTGGTGAAGAGTTTTTATACCCATTAATCCGCCCAGTAGACTCAAATAAGGATGCTGCATAATGGCTACTAAAAAGAAAAAAGGTCCCTCTCTTGCGATTGGTCGTGGTGAAAAGTTGCCTGTATCTAAGGGCGCTGGGCTTACCGCCAAAGGTCGTGCTAAATATAATGCAGCTACTGGCTCGCATTTAAAAGCTCCACAACCACAAGGCGGCGCTCGCAAGAAATCTTTTTGTGCTCGTATGTCTGGAATGCCCGGCCCAATGAAAGACGAAAACGGCAAGCCAACTCGTAAAGCCGCTTCACTAGCAAGATGGAAATGCTAAAATGAAAGACTCATTTTTAAACATGGACGAAGCAAGCAAACATATTATTGACTTTGCTTCTATCGTTACCGTACTAGGAACTCTTGCAGATATGTTGCCAGCTATTGCCGCTATTTTTACTATAGTCTGGACGGCGATTCGCATTTATGAGACTAAGACTGTTCAAGGTTGGTTGGGAAAAAACAATGCCATCAACAAGTAAAAAACAACATAATTTAATGGCAGCAGTTGCCAAAAACCCAGCTTTTGCTAAGAAGGTTGGGATTAAACCATCAATCGGAGAAGAGTTTATGAAAGCAGATAGGGGTCGTAAGTTTGGTACTGGTGGAGCTATGAAACCAGTAGACGCAAAGAAAAATCCAGGAATAGCTAAGTTACCTACAGCGGTACGCAACAAAATGGGTTATATGAAAAAGGGCGGTATGGCTAGTGATGCTAAAGAAGATACCAAAATGGATAAAGCCCAAGACAAAGCTATGATTAAAAAAGCATTTAAAATGCATGACAAACAAGAACATAAAGGCGGCAAGGGTACTAACTTAGCCGCTCTTAAAAAAGGCGGTATGGCTATGAAAAAGATGGCAATGGGCGGTATGGCTAAAGAAACAATGGGCCCTCGTACAATGGCTAAAGATGTAGAAAAAGGTTCAAACAAGCTAACTAAGTTTGGTGAGTCTGCTGTTCAAAAACGTGGTCATACTAAAGGTCGTAACCTTGGTGATTCTGGTCCTACAGCTTCTATTACTAAAGGCATGAAAAAAGGCGGCAAGGTTAAAATGTGTAGCGGCGGTATGTACGGTAAGAAGAAATAATCATGCCATTTACTGAAACCGCCAAAGAAAAGGAAAAACGCGAAGCCTATTACAAGGCTAATAAAGAGCGTGGACTTCGGGCTGAAAAGCAAAAAGAATACGAAATGTTTGGTACTACTGAGCAAAATATCCCTAAAGTAGACACCATGGGCAATGTAACTGGGATGAAAAAAGGCGGAAAAGTTATGAAAAAAGCAAAACGATATGATGAAGGTGGAGACATTGAGTTTGAAACTCAAACCGGTAAAAATAAAAACATTGATGATGACACTCGCATCAAAGCAAAGGACTATGCTAATAGCAAGCTTGAAGATGAGCCAATGATTGATATGCGCCCAGCTCCAAAAGCTAAGTCTTCTTCTCCAAAAGGTGCTAAAGCATTTACACGCGCAGAGACTGGTGGCGGTGCATCTCTAATGACTCGTAAAGACCGTAGCGATATGCCAAAAGCTAAAACTAAATCTTCTAGCTACACGCCTGACCACACTATGGGCATGGCTATGAAAAAAGGTGGTAAAGTTAAATCCGCTTCTGCTAGAGCTGATGGTTGTGCTATTCGTGGTAAAACAAAAGCTTAATATGCGAGCCAGCCGTGGTATGGGCGATATTGCCCCTTCTAAAATGCCAAGTGGGAAAAAGAAACCCCGCAAGGATAACACCGACTTTACGCAATATAAAGAAGGTGGAAAGGTCAATGCCGCTGGGAACTACACAAAACCAGAGATGCGTAAACGTATTGTTTCTCAAGTTAAAGCAGCTGCAACACAAGGTACTGGTGCAGGTCAATGGTCGGCTCGTAAAGCCCAATTAGTAGCCAAAAAATATAAGGCGGCTGGTGGAGGCTACAAGTGACATGGTCAAAAAAATACAAGGATTCAATAAATTGCAGCAACCCAAAGGGATTCTCTCAGAAAGCACATTGCGCAAGCAAAAAGAAAATGGCTGGGGGTGGTTTAGCAAAATCGCAACAATCTTTGAAATCTTGGGGCGACCAAGAGTGGACAACCAAGTCAGGGAAGAAATCGTCCGAGACGGGGGAACGGTACTTGCCGAAGAAAGCAATACAAGCGTTAAGCCCACAAGAGTACGCAGCAACAACACGAGCAAAACGAGCAGGAAAAGCACAGGGGCAGCAATTCGTGCCGCAGCCGCAAAAGGTAAAAGCAAAAGTAAAACCGTATAGGAAGATTAAATGAAAGACTTCATGCAGGTTCAGATTGATGCGTCTGAGCGGTTATACAACATGATGCTGGAAGACCACAAAGAGCGTGTTAGAGACATGGCAATGTGGGCAGATACAAGCGTTGGTTTAATGAAGAAGTTAGACGAACGAGATGCAGAAATAATTAAGTTACGTGAAGAAATACGAATACTGAAAAATGGGTAAATAATGGCGACTACGTCCGGACAAACCGCGTTTAATCTAGACCTCTCTGAGCTTGTTGAAGAAGCTTTTGAGCGGTGTGGACAGGAGCTGCGTACTGGATACAACTTACGCACTGCCCGTAGATCTATTAACTTGATGACAGTTGAGTGGGCCAATCGTGGTATTAATTTATGGACGATTGAAGAGTGCGCTATTCCTCTAGTAACCAACCAAGGCGTTTACCCCGTACCTGCGGACACCATTGACATTTTAGATTTAGTAACCCGGACAAGCAATGCTAGTACATCGAATCAAACTGATATTAATCTTAGCCGTATTTCTGAGTCCACTTATTCTACTATTCCCAATAAATTAACTAATGGCCGCCCTATTCAAGTATGGTTTAACCGCCAAACTGCGTTAACTAACGGCACAGCGTCTACTACAGTAGCTACAGGCACAACCACTCCTTCAGTATCTGCTACAGATACAACAATTAATCTAGTTAGCACAGCCGGATTAGGGTCTACAGGGTTTGTAAAAATTGATAATGAAACCATTGGATATACTAATATTAGCGGTAATCAGCTATTAAACTGCTGGCGTGGGCAAAACGGCACTACTGCAACAACTCATGCTGTCGGTGCTTCGGTATATATCCAAAACTTGCCTTGTGTAAATGTCTGGCCTACGCCCGATGCTGGTGGTGGTCCTTATACTTTGGTGTACTGGAGAATGCGTAGATTGCAAGATGCTGGGGATGGTGTAACTATTCAAGACATTCCGTTCCGGTTCATTAACTGTTTTGTAGCAGGTCTGGCCTATATGTTGAGTGTTAAGCTCCCTGGGATAGACGCACAAAGAGTTATGGGTTTGAAGCAGGAGTATGAGGAACAGTTTAACTTGGCAGCGCAAGAAGATAGAGAAACAGCCCCTATTAGATGGGTTCCTAGAAACTTGTTCTATTCGAGGTAATTTATGCCGTCAAAGTATAGTTCGGGTAAACACTCGATTGCTAACTGTGATCGCTGTGGGCAACAATTTAAATTAGTAGACCTTAAAAAGCTTACGATTAAGACTAAGCAGGTAAGTATTAAAGTTTGTTCAGAGTGTTGGGAACCAGATCAACCTCAGTTACAATTAGGTATGTACCCGGTCAATGACCCACAAGCAGTACGGGAGCCAAGACCAGATACGAGTTACTATGCTTCAGGACAAACTGGGTTACAGATTATTAATGGAAACAATAACTCCATAGATGAGAATGGGTATCCAGCAGAAGGTAGTAGGGTAATTCAGTGGGGTTGGGCACCAGTAGGCGGGGCTAGTCAATTTGATAGTCTTTTAACACCAAATTATTTGATTGCCCCAGGGCAAGTAGGTACAGTAACAATTACGACAACTTAAGGAGTTGAAAATGACATTTAAAAAAGGCGCTAATGGTATTGAAGCCAAAGGCAAAACAAAAGGTAAAAACTTAGGCGATTCAGGCCCAAGCGTTAAAACTATGAATGGTCCAATTAAAAACGGTGTTGGTAAAACCAATGCTAATATGAAGTCTATGGGTCGTAACTTAGCTAAATGCGCTGCTCAAAGAGGTAGATAATCATGGCTAAGTTTTCTATGAAACAAGGCGGAAAAGAAGTAGGTTCCGCTGATGTATATGCTGCACCCCACACTATGGATGGTAAAACTATGACCACAGCTAAAGATTCAGTTGTTAAGCCAGGCAACAACGTAGATGCAGTTAAGATGTCTGTTGGTAGCCAAATATTTAAAAGCCAAAAAGACGAAGTTAAAACCTCTGGTATGAAACAGCGTGGTCATGGCGCTGCTACTAAAGGCTATACATCTCGTGGGCCAATGGCCTAGTAGGGTAAACCCCAATGAACTATTCGCAACTATACCAAGCGATTCAAGACTACTCGGAGAATACTGAGCAGCTATTCGTATACAACATCCCCCGCTTTGTTCAAGAGGCAGAGGAGCGGGTATACAATTCTGTTCAGATTCCATCGCTTCGTAGAAACGTTACGGGTACTTTAACTGCGAGTAATCCCTACTTATCAGCACCAAACGACTACCTCTCTACTTTTTCGTTAGCGGTAATAAGAACCGATGGTAGCTATGAGTATCTGTTAAACAAAGACGTTAACTTTATTCGTGCTGCGTACCCTACTCCAACCAGCGTAGGCGAGCCTCGTTACTATGCCCTTTTTGGCAACCAGTATTCTGTTCCTAACGAGCTGTCGTTTATTGTTGGACCTACCCCAGACGCTAGCTATAACGTAGAACTGCACTATTACTACTACCCAGTATCTATTGTGCAGGGCATGATTACTTCGTTAAATGCATTAAGTTTAGCAGGTGGTACTAACTACACTAACGGGGTATACCAAAACGTTTCTTTAACAGGCGGTACAGGCAGTGACGCTACGGCAGATATTGTTGTTTCTGGTAATAGGGTTACTTCTGTTAGCCTTAAAAATGGTGGTAGTTTTTACGTTGCTGGAGACGTTTTAAGCGCTTCTGCAGCTGATTTAGGCTCTTTAGGGGCTGGTTCTGGATTCTCTATTCCTGTGTTTGCTATTAATAACGCTACAGGAACCTCATGGTTAGGCGACAATTACGACCCAGTATTGTTCTATGGAGCTATGCGTGAGGCTATGCTATTTATGAAGGGCGAACAAGATTTGATTGGCTACTACGAAACTAAGTACCAAGAAGCCATGCAGCAGCTAAATCGCCTTGGAACTGGTCTGGAACGTGGTGATGCGTACCGAGACGGGCAAGCTAAGATTAAGGTTAACCCATAATGCCAATACAGCAAGGACAATGTACAGGGTTTCAAAAGAATTGTTTAAGTGGTTTGGAGAACTTTGCCTCTGGAACCCCCTATGTATATAAAATAGCGCTTTATACCGCTTTGGCTAACTTAAGTTATGAGACGCTTATTTATACAACTACAAACGAGATTACTGGCACAGGCTACACGGCTGGCGGGAAAGTTTTAACCCCAATAGGCCCTACAACTAGCGGACAAACAGCCTTTATTTCTTTTGCAAACGTGACTTGGAGCCCAGCAAGCTTTACTACTAGGGGTGCATTAATCTATAATAGCACTACTAATGCGGCGGTTGCGGTCTTGGATTTTGGGGCAGATAAAACGGCTACAAATAGTTTTACAATTACTTTCCCGGCGAACAATGCATCAGACGCCATTATTCGATTTACTTAAGGAGTTTTTATGAGCAATGAACAAGCAAAATTCGGAGACAGCGTAGAAGCTACTGTTACCCGTGGCGCTGGTCAAACTGATACTATTGGTTTAGAAGGCGTTTATACCGCTGAGTGCTTTGATGCACAAGGTAATTTAAAGTGGTCTGATACTTTCAAAAACCTGACGACTAACGTTGGTCGTGCAAACTTGATGAACTCATACTTTGCTAACACTGGCGGCGGCGCTATTGTTATGGGCTTAAAAGGTACAGGCACAGCGGCTTACGCAGACACGCAATCAAGTCACGCTACCTGGTTAGAAGTTGGTAATGCTAATGCTCCTACATATTCTGGTACACGTAAGACTCCAGCGTTTAGTGCAGCTACAACAGCTAACCCATCAGTTTTATCAACAAGCTCCGCGGTTACATTTAGCATGACTAGTTCTGGTACTGTTGCTGGTGCGTTCATCAACGTTGGCGGTACATCTGCAATTGATAACACTACAGGCGTTTTATTTAGTGCTGGCGACTTTACTGCTGGTTCAAAGACAGTTGCTTCTGGTGACACAATTAACGTTAGCTACACCTTATCAGCAGCTGGCTAATAGGAGCCTCATATGGCATTAATACTAGCGGATCGCGTCCAACAGAACGGGACGGCAAATACCACAGTTAGCTTTACTTTAACGAGTACGGCTACTGGGTATCAGTCGTTTGCGGTTGTTGGTAACGGGAATACAACTTACTATAGCGCTTTTGATGCCACTGGTAACTGGGAAGTAGGTGTTGGTACATATTCAACTACAGGCCCTACGTTAACCCGCACAACTATCCTATCTTCTAGTAACTCTGGAAGCGCAGTTACGTTTTCCGGTGCTGTAACAGTATTTGTTACGTACCCGTCTGGAAAGTCTATTAATTTAGACACTGCTGGTAATGTTAATGCTCTTGGTACAGTTACTTCCGCTACGTTAACTAATGCTACTGGACTACCACTTACTACTGGTGTTACAGGTACTCTGCCTGTTGCTAATGGCGGTACAGGATTAACAAGCGTTACTACTGGGTATGTTCCTTATGGTAACGGCACTTCAGCTCTTAGCACTTCCGCATCACTAAACTATAACGGGTCTGCTTTATCGTCCACATCGTACGTAGCTACTAAAACTATTAGTACAAGTGCCGCTACTGGCGCATATTTTTATGGTACTTTAGGCTATTCAGATACAAACATATTTGCTTCTTACTCAACGGATGTAAATAGTTATGGTCAGGTAATAGTAGAAAACAAAAACGCTGGTACAGCAGCTTCAGCTGACTTTATCGTAAGTAATAACTTAGGTACGGCTTCATCGTACTACGGCGACTTTGGTATGAACAGTTCCAACTTTACTGGGACTAGCAATTTAAACGAGGCAAACACTGTTTATTTGTATGCAGTTAATACGCACCTTGCAATTGGTACAACGGCATCAAACCCAATTCATATCGTAACTAATAGCAACGCAAATGATGCTATGACGATTGATGCAACAAATGCTATTGCGTTTAACGGCTCTTACGGTACATCTGGGCAAGTATTAACTTCTGCTGGATCTGGCGCTCCTCCTACTTGGTCTTCAGTTTCTGTTACAGGTGCATATACAAGAACTTCATTTACAGCTACAGGTGGTCAAACAACATTTAGTGTTACTTATACAGTAGGCTATGTACAGGTGTATTTAAATGGTGTATTGCTAAACGCTTCAGATTACACAGCGTCTAATGGTACTTCTATTGTATTAGCAACTGCAGCTGGTGCTGGCGATATTGTTGAAACTATTGCATTTTCTGTTAGTAGTGTAGGCACTGCTAGTAATATTTCAGGTGGAGCCGCAAGCCAACTTGTATATCAAACTGGTACTAATACAACAGGATTTATTGCTAACGGAACATCAGGCTATGTGTTAACAAGCAATGGATCATCTGTTCCTTCATGGCAAGCAGCTGCTAGTGGAGCGCAGCCTTTTGTAACTATGTTTAATGGCGGTAATACACCGTTTAATGCCACTAGTAATGGCTTTGGATTAATTTAAGGAGTAATAATGTCAACATCTGCACAATACGCATCAACCCCCAAAATAGGCTCAGCACTTTTAACAACGGCTGATACATCTTTAACTGCTCCGTCTACAGTAGGAACAGTATTTACCGCTGGTTCTAGTGGTTCACGTATTGATTATATTGAGGTTCAAGGTGTAGCTACTACTGTGGCAAGTAACGTTAACTTGTTTATTTATGATGGTACAAACTACATCCTTTATGCTCAGGTTCCTGTAATTGCCATTACTTCTTCAACAACAATACCAGCATTTCAAGCATTAATTTCAAGCAATACACAGCCAAACTTATTACCTATTAACTTACCAACTGGATACTCATTAAGAGCTACAACTTCTGTAACTCAAACAGGTGTTCGTGTAACTGCATCAGGCGGAGACTACTAAGATGAATAAGGGAATGTATGGCATAGCACTGCCACCAAATTATGCTACCCGTGTTGCTCCCCCTAACTGGGCACGTAGTCAAGTTATTACAACAGCGGGCACATTTACATTTACCGTTCCACAAAATGTATACCAACTCTACTTTTTAGCCGCTGGCGGCGGTGGCGGTGGTGGTGGTTTTTACCGACAAGGTAGTGGTTATGAAGCCGGCGGAACAGGGGGTGGCGGCGGTGGAAATGCTGAAGGTATTTTAGATGTTATTCCCGGACAAACCATTACTGGAACTATTGGCGCTGGAGGTTCGGGCGGAACTTCATCGGGTACACTTGTAACCACTCGTGGAACTGCTGGTGGCACAACATCAATTGGAACAACTATTTCCTTAACTGGCGGCGGTTATGGTGTTGGTGCAAATGACAATGGAAATAGTACAAGTAGTGGTGGTGCTGGTGGGGCAGCAACCGTTAGTGCAACTATAAGGGGTTTAATCACTTCTTCTGGAGGAGCGGGTGGATATATTACCGCCGCAAATTATCAAGCATTAACCGGTGGCGCTGGTGGCGGAGGACTTCGTGGTGCTGGTGGTTATATTAGCGGAGATGGAAGTCAGTCTACTATGAAAGGCGGCGCTGGAGGCGGTGGTTTTAATGGCGCTGGTGGTTATTTATATAGTACAGGTTCTTTTCAAGTTAACGGAGGTGGTGGCGGCGCCGGCTTTAACGGTGCTGGTGGATATTTGAGAACTGGGTCAGGTGGCTTTGATATTAGTGCAGGTGGTGGGGGAGGTGGTTATAACGGCAACGGCGGCAACATAAATGTACCAATCAGTAGTCAGGCTTATGGTTGTGGTGGCGGCGGTTCTGAATCGTCTGCTCAAAATAATTTAGGGTATGGGTCAGGTAGTAATTACATTGGATATGCTGGAGGTGGCCCATTTGGCGGTGTTGCCGCTAATCAAGGAAACGGAAGTTACACAAACTCAACGCCACCGGGTTCTGGGGGTTCTGGAACTATAGTTAATGCTGATTCAGATTTTATTTTGTACGCAAATCGTGTTCGCCCTGTGGGCGGCGGCGGTGCTGGGTCTGGGTACTATGGATTGGCTGGTAACGGCGGTTTTGGCGGTGGTGGAGGTGGCACTGCTCAGAGTGGCGTTAGTTACCAACCTGCGGGAAATGGCGGCTGGGGTGGTGGCGGTGGCGGCGGTTCCAGCACACAGGGTAACTCTGGTGGTAGCGGTGGCTGGGGCGGCGGCGGTGGCGGTGGTGGTGGCACAAGTAATTTTTCTGCTACCCCCGGTTCTGGAGGCTTTGGCGGTGGTGGCGGCGGTGGCGGAGGAAGCGTAAACCCTAATACCACCGCGGCTATTGGTGGCGCTGGAGGCGCAGGTGCAGGAGGCGGCGGTGGGGGCGGAGTCACCGGAACTGGTTGCGCTGGAGGCAGTGGCGGAAACGGCTTTGTGGCTTTTGCTTGGACTGAAGGCTACTAATGAACTGCCAAAACTGTAATCACTTTTTAAAACATAACGACGAACAAGGACTTTGCCGTCGTTATCCCCCTACTATTTTGGTCACCCCAGAGGGTGGTTTGAATTCATTTTTTCCGCCAATGCTGAACGATGGTTTTTGCGGAGAACATCAGGAGAAAACAAATGACTAAGCACGCATGGATTGAAAACGGACGCATAAGAGATATTGCTCCGGGAGAACCGTTTTCATGGTATCACTCAGATGTCGCTAAATTTTACGACACACTTGTTCCCGATGACGCTAATAAAGATGACTTTTGGGATGGCGTCAAGGCAACAAAACCACCAGAGCCTGTAATTATTGAAGCAGAGCCAGCACCCCGTCAATGGACTGCTGAAGATGTTCGCAAAGGTTTGACTCTTGCCGAGCGAGTTAAATGGGACAACGACAAAAGCGATGAAATTAAAACAGCTAAAGTTGAATTGGTTGGGCAAAACTTTAAAGCTAAAGTAAAAGAAGTGCTTGATATGCTTGTTGCTGTGGGTGACATTTCTCAAGCGTCTGCTACTTTAATTTTGGCTAAGACTAACGAGACTACAACAATTCCAGCAACGGTGGTGTAATGAATTACCCAAAGGTACAACTTGGTAGCGTTTCAAACCTATACACTCGTCAAATGCACTTTGAAAGAAAAGGCGATGTTGAGCAAGGTCATACACATCAGCTTGACCACTTAACTTTATTAGCTGCTGGAGCGTTGAGCGTAACAGTTGAAGGTAAAACCACAGAGTTTAAAACCCCACACATGATTTTTATCCACAAAGATAAGATGCACGAATTGGTAGCGCTAGAAGATAACACTGTTGCTTACTGCATTCATGCTATGAGAGACGAAACCACTGGCGATATTTTAGACCCATCAATGATTCCATAGGCATATTATGACTATTTCACGTAACCTATCTATTCTTGCCGAAGGCGCAAGTTCATCTGGTGTTCTGGCTGTTACCAACGGAGGTACAGGAGTTACTACTTCTACAGGTTCTGGTGCTGTTGTTTTAGGAACTAGCCCATCATTAACTACACCAACAATAACAAATTCTACAATTACAAACTACACTGAAAGTGTAGTGGCTATTGGAACAGTTACAACTACCAATACGATTGCATTAACTAACGGCACTGTTCAGACTGCTACATTGACAGCTTCTACCGCTTGTACATTTACAATGCCTACAGCAACCGCTGGTAAATCATTTATCTTGCTATTAAAGCAAGCGGCTTCTACAGGTAACGGTACAGCTACATTTACAGGTGTTAAATGGGGTACTTCTGGTGCGCCAACTATTACAGCTACTGCTGGCAAAATGGATATTCTGACATTTGTTGCTGATGGTACAAATTGGTATGGTTCTATTTCACAAGGTTACACACCATAATGTTTGCCGCAATTAATGCTTTCCAAACGGCTGGACTTGCAGCTACTTATATAGATGCTACAACTTCAGGTGCAACTGTAACTACAAGCGGTAATTATAAAATTGCTAGTTTCCTTGGCACAGGCTCATTTACGGTTAACTCTGTTGGTTCTGGAAGTGTTGAATCTAGCACTATTGAATATCTTGTAGTAGCTGGTGGAGGTCCTGGAGGTCCAGGCAGAGGAGGCGGTGGCGGTGCTGGAGGTCTTTTAGCTGCAACAGGTCAAACAGTTACTGCAACTAGTTATACTGTTACCGTTGGCGCTGGCGGTCTTGGAAATAGTTCTCCGGCTAATGGGTCAGATTCTTCAATAGGTAGTTTAATAATTTCTACTGGAGGCGGTAAGGGCGGTTACGATAACGTAGATGGCGGAACTGGTGGTAGTGGAGGTGGCGGAGGTCAATCTTCTAGTAACCCTGGCTCAGGAACATCGGGACAAGGAAATTCTGGCGGCAATGGTGGAAGATTGTCAGTTAACCCAGGTTTAAAAACTGCTTATTTTAATAGATATGGTGGTGGTGGTGGTGGAGCTTCTCAATCTGGTGGAAGTGGTAGCGCAACTACATTAACCTCAACTGGTGGAAATGGTGGTGATGGCAGTCCTAATTCAATTACTGGCACATCCGTTACATATGCTGGAGGCGGTGGGGGATTTGCTAGTACTAGTGCAGGTGGTGGCATTGTAATAACACAAGGAACTGGCGGTACTGGAGGTGGAGGTTCTGCTGATACTCCTGGTATTAGTGGAACTGCAAATACTGGTGGAGGTGGCGGTGGTGACAATGGCGGTGGTCGTGGTGGTAACGGTGGTTCAGGTATTGTAGTTATTAAATGGAGATTCCAATAATGGCTCATTTTGCAGAATTGGACTCAAATAATACTGTTTTAAGAGTCCTTGTTGTTGATAACTTTATGCTTAAAGATGAGCAAGGAAACGAACAAGAACAACTTGGTATTGACTTTTTAAAATCTTTATTTGGCGCAGATACTAATTGGAAACAAACAAGCTATAACGGCAATACAAGAAAAAATTATGCTGGCATAGGATATACATACGATACAAGTCGTGATGCGTTTATTAACCCTAAACCGATTGTGCCGCAAGAGGATGAACAATATGTCACATTTGATGAGTTTGCTTGCCTTTGGGTTTACAATCCACCACAGCCAACTATTGAGGTAACTCGTGTCTAATCCACAAACAGACCTTAAAATTGTAGATAATGTATTTGTAAAACTGCATCATTTTGTTCGTGTTGGTGACACTGATCACGGCCATGCCCATACTTTTGACCATATTACTTTGTTATCTTCTGGCGCAGTTAAAATGGTGCATGACAATGGCGAAGCTGAATACAAAGCGCCTCATTTAATTGTTACCCCAAAAGGTATTAAACATCAATTTACCGCTTTAGAACCCAATACAGTATTTTGTTGTATCCATGCTATTCGTGATGGAGATGGTGTTGATGATGTTGCTTCTCCTGACATTACTCCAGAACAAGCGTTTGATTTAATGACCAAATATTCATTAACAGAATAATATGTTTGGAATAACTGCGTTTGCTCAAGCCCCATTTGCCGCATTAGGTGGGACTAGCTACGCGGTTGATTTATCCGATTCGTTTACTTCTACAGATGTATATGCTGGCCCCGCCGTATTTCAAGGGCTTAACTTTGAATCTTTTTCCTTGTCTGATGCCGATTCTGGGGCTACTTTTAATTTCCGTCCAACAGTAACTGAAAACTTTAGTCTTGATACCGTTGAGGGCAATATCAGTGTGTATCCAGTAAGTTTGGCAGAATCGCTAAGTCTTGTTGACACCCCTAATATTTCGTATTTATATTCTGTAAGCCTAGCCGAGGCTTTAACTGCGACTGATAGCGCAACTGGCGGAATAGTATTTGTTGGTTCGTTAGCAGAAACAATGACAGTATCTGAAGCTTTAACAGGCGGATTCTTCTACGGCGTGACTAGAGCAGAAACTGCTACAATAACAGATGCCACTACAGCGCAATTATCATATAGCCCAATTGTTGCAGAAACGCTAACTGCCGTAGATACAGTACCAGCAAACGCTACATACAGACCAACAGTCCCAGAAACAATAACATTAACAGACGCTCCGATTGGGCGTGGATGGTTCAGGGTTGTAGACGACCAAACCCCTAACTGGGTTCAAATTAATAACGATCAAGCTTAAAGGAAGATCATGACAACGTATTCTAATAGTTTAAAACTTGCACTTATCGGAGACGGTGAGCAGACGGGTGTTTGGGGTGCTACTACCAATACAAATCTAGGTACTCTTCTAGAGCAAGCTATTTGCTACCAAACTTCAATTACTATGTCTGCAGGTAGCGACTACACCCTCTCAAATCTTAACGGGGCAGCAGACGAGTCTCGTAGTGCGGTAATTATTATTAACGGCGTTCAATCAGGTTCAAATTCAGTTATTTGTCCAGCCAAACAAAAGCTTTACATTATTACCAACAACTTAGCGTCTAGCGCAACGGCATACTTTAAACCTGCTGGTGGCACTGCTTTAGCTATTCTTACTGGAACTACCGTTATAGCCTACTGTACTGGTTCTGAAATGGTGGCAGTTAACTACGTAAACAGTTCTACATACGCATCGGTTGCCGTTGGTGCAGCTAATCTAACTGGTGGTACTGCTAATGCACTTGTTTATCAAAGCGGTGTTGGTGTAACTACTTATTTAGCTCCTGGAACATCTGGATATGTTTTAACAAGCGGTGGTAGCGGAGCCCCTCCATACTGGAATCCATCAGGTACAGCAACATTAGCTAGTAACTTAGCCGGTGGCGGCGCAGGTCAAATTGTTTATCAATCTGGTGCAAATACAACCCAGTTTCTTTCTGCGGGTTCAACAGGGCAAGTGCTTCAATCTAACGGAACTGCTGCTCCTAGCTGGATAACATTTACTGGTGCAACCCAGTCAGGCAACAATACCTTTAGCGGTACAAACTCATTTACCAATGCAACCCCTGTTACTTTTGGTGTAGCCCCTACGGTTGGCGGAAATTCTGTATTAACTTCTGGTACTAATACTAGCGCAACATTTTCTTCATCAGTAACTTCTCCAATTTATTACGTTGGCAACACAAGTAACTACATAAACCAATCTTCTGGTGAAATTACGTTTATTACAGGTGGAACACAAGCCAATAAATTTAATAGCTCTGGATTAGGCACAAATAATATAGTAGCAGCTGGCAGTATTGGCTGTGGTAATCTTTTTTATGGTAATTTTAACTTAACAGTAAAAGGAACTACTCCTGGACAATCTTGTGCTTACTTTGAAAGTTATAGCGGTGGGTCTTCTGGCATTGGTGTTAACGTAGTTGGCGGCAGTACTTATGCAATGGTTTTTCAATATAACGCCACAAGTTCTGGGGCAATTGCAGTAACTTCTGGAGCTACTAGTTATCAAACAACTTCAGATCGCAGACTTAAATCTAATATTACCCCTCTAACAAATGCTGGTTCTATTATTGATGCAATGCAACCAAGAGAATTTATATGGGATGCTACAGGAAAAACTGCACGAGGTTTTATTGCCGACGAACTGCAGCAAATAATTCCAGGCGCAGTGGGTGGTGAGCCTAATGCTGTTGATGAAGATGGTAAACCTATTTACCAAGGTATTGATGCGTCTACACCAGAAATGATTGCTTTGATGATTGCTGAACTACAATCTTTACGTAAACGTGTTGCTCAATTGGAGGCTAAATAATGTTTTTATTTTCATGGTTGTTTGACAAGCTTGGCTATATGCCAAAAGTAGATATGCAAGTTGGTAAGGTTAACGTAACTACACAGTGGCCTTTTGCAGAAGTAGAAGTTAAAAACTTAGCAGAAGAGCCAGCGCCTATTAAGAAACCAGTTGCTAAAAAATCTACTGTAAAAAAAGCTACTACTCGTAAACCGAAAGCTAAGTAATGCGTCGTAGCATACGGTGCGCTATGCGTTCTAAAACGATGTGGTTGGCATTGGCAGTAGCTATATTGGGCGCTGCTTACGATAACTTTAGCTATGTGCAAAACATTATTGACCCTCGTGTGTATGGTGTGTTGCTTATTTTAATTGGTGCAGCTGTAGCAGTTTTGCGTGTTTTAACAACGATGCCTTTGGACGAGAAGTAATGTTTGGCTTAAATATCTATGCTATTTATGTAATGGTAGCCATTACTTTATTTTGTGGTGGGTTTGTTAACGGTTGTTCGTATCATCAAAGTAAAGCAGAAAAAACTGTCCGTGACAAAGAACATCAATATCAAGCAGATGCAGATCAAATAAGGAAAGACAAAGATGCTCAAATCAAAGCTATTAATACTCAGTTGGTCGATGCTGTTAGCGAGTTGCGTAAGCGTCCCAGTCGTGCCACAGAAACCGCAGATAGAAAGGGTTGCAACGGAGCCAGCCTTTATGCCGAGGATTCAGAGTTTCTTGTTAGGGAAGCTGCCAGAGCAGACGAAATAAGAGTTGCCTTACAAGCTTGCTACAAACAATATGAGGCAATTAAATGACGTATGACCAACTAGATAAATTAGGTATTGACCACAAATGGCTTGGACCACTAGAAGAGGCGTTTGCTAAATATGACATTACAACACCTATCCGTCAAGCATCGTTTATTGGTCAGTGTGCTCATGAGTCTGCTAATTTTAAAGTCTTGCAAGAAAACCTAAACTATAGCGCAGAAGGTCTAATGAAGACTTGGCCTAGTCGGTTTCCTACAAAAGAAATTGCAGACCAGTATGCACGTCAACCAGCCAAGATTGCAGGTAAAGTTTATAACGGTAGATTAGGTAACACCAGCGAGGAAGAAGCTGCTAAATATTTAGGCAGAGGTCTTATCCAACTTACAGGCAAAGAAAACTATGAACACTGCGGATCTGGTATTGGTGCTGATCTTCTTGCTGACCCTACTTTATTGCTGGACCCACGATACGCTTGCCTTTCCGCAGCTTGGTTCTGGAACAAAAAGGGATTAAACGCCTTGGCTGATACTAAGGATTATGAGACAATGACTAAACGTATTAACGGCGGGTTACTCGGACTTGATGACCGCAAAGCTAAAATTGCCAAAGCAATATCCGTATTAGGGTAAACCATGCCATTACAAAAACTAGAATTTAGACCTGGACTTAACCGAGAAGGTACTGATTACGCCAACGAAGGCGGTTGGTATGACGGGGATAAAGTCCGTTTTCGTTCTGGTTTTCCTGAAAAATTAGGTGGTTGGTCTAGACTTTCTAATAACCAGTTTATTGGTATCTGCCGATCGATGTGGAACTGGGTGGCTATTAATGGCTCTAATTATTTAGGGCTGGGTACTAGTAAAAAATACTACATAGAATCAGGTACAGTATTTAACAACATTACCCCCTATATATACAATGATAGCCCTGCATTAAACGGTCCATTTTCAGTAGTTACCGGCAATACCACTATGACCATTACGGACGCTCAATACGCTCCTAACATTGGTGACTACATTACGATTACTGGGGCAGCAGGTCTTGGCGGAAATATTACTGCTACCATTTTAAATAATGATTTTGTGGTTACCGGCGTGGGTTCAGGTACTTATACGGTAACGCTTCCAGTTACTCCTGGCGTTGGAAATACGGGTACTGGTGGCGCTGCGGTAGTTATTTATTATGAGTATCCAATTGGTAATGACGTAGCTACGATTGGTACGGGTTGGGGTGCAGGTCCTTGGTCTCCAAGCACTCCTATAGCTTTAGGTAGTAACCCCTTTGCCACAACAAGCGGAAGCGGAACAATAACAGTTACTCAAACTGCACACGGATATACTACTACGGCAGGGGCTTTTGTAGTTGGTAGAGAATATAGAATTACATCGGTGGGAAGTACAGACTTTACATTAATTGGCGCTTCTGCTAATACAGTAGGGGTTCTCTTTTTTGCTACTGGGGTAGGTACTGGTTCCGGAACTGCTTCAGTGCCTTATGTCTATTTTACGGGGGCAACAGCAACTGGGGGTATATCGGCTAGTGTATTAAATATTACTTATTTGATTACGGTTACTAGCGCCAATGCCTACACAATTCTTACCCCTGGCACTACGACAAACAATAGTAATGCTGGAACCATTTTATTAGCTACTTCTACAACAACTGGTGGCGGTGGTGGTGTTACTGCTTATCCACAATCTGGGACTCGTGGTTGGGGTACTGGGTACACTTCTGGTATTCCGCAGCAACTGCGCCTTTGGTCTAACGATAACTTTGGGCAAGATTTAATTATTGCGCCACGAGGCGGGGGTATTGCATACTGGTCGGCAACTGCAGGGTTAAGTGTTCATGCAGTACCACTAGCAAAAGCCGCAGTAGCTGTAGTAGGTGCAGGGGATGCCGCGTTCTGTCCAGTTGCTACAAACCAGGTTATTGCTTCGGCTATTCAACGATTTGTTATTGCTTTGGGTTCTAACTCTTACGACCCGACAAATTCTGGCACTGCGTTTAATCCAATGCTGGTGCGCTGGTCAGATCAAGAAAACCCGTTCCAATGGACACAGACTCCTACAAACCAAGCAGGTGAGTTCCTGTTAAGTAATGGGTCTTTTATTATGGCTGGTCGTGCTACACGCCAAGAGATTTTAGTATGGACAGATTCAGCTATCTATTCTATGCAGTATTTAGGGCCTCCTTATGTATGGGGCTTTAACCTGCTGATGGATAACATTTCTGTTATGTCCCCAAATTCTATGATTACTGTTAATAACGTAACGTATTGGATGGGGCGGGATAAGTTCTATATGTATTCTGGACGAGTAGAAACCCTACCTTGCTCGTTACGCCAGTACATCTTTAATGACATTAATACAACTCAGTCTTTCCAAATTTTTGCTGGGGCTAACGAGGCTTACAACGAAGTCTGGTGGTTCTACGTAAGTGAAAGTAGTGGTACTGATACAGTAGATAAATATGTGATATACAACTATTTAGACCGGGTTTGGTATTACGGTACTATGGCTAGAACATATTGGCTAGATTCTGGTATTCGCCCATACCCAATGGCTGCAGATTACAACAGACGTGTTCTGTATCATGAGTCTTCTGTTGATGATGTGTCTGGTGAAACTTCCGTACCAATTTATTCTTATATACAGTCCTCTGATTTTGATATTGGTGATGGGCACAACTTTGGTTTTGTATGGCGTATCTTGCCAGACGTAAACTTTAACGGCTCTAACATAAATAATCCTGTTGTAACCATGACAATTAAACCTCGTCAAAACTCAGGCACTGCTTATGGCCAAGCGGATAGTCCATCAGTAGCTAGTGCGGATAATTATAGTGTTAAAAAGGTCTATAACATCCAGCAGTTTGACGGGCAAGTCTATACAAGGCTACGGGGTAGGCAGTTGGCGTTTAGGATTGAGTCAAGTACGCTTGGGGTAGCTTGGCAGTTAGGCACACCCCGAATTGATATCCGACAAGACGGTAGAAGATAATGGTTACTAAGGTTAAAAATCTTCAAGTTATAGGGACAAAAGCCCCTAATTTACCTATTGGGCCGGTCGCTTATAACCAGCAGTATCAAGACCAGTTTAGTAATGCCCTACGCCTTTATTTCACCCAAATAGATAACTTTACCCAGTCTGTTAGTATCCCTGATTCTGGCACTACGGCAAATCGCCCAGTAAGTACAAACCTTGTAGGGGTTCCAATTGGGCAGATTTACTACGATACCACCTTGGGAATTCCTGTTTGGTGGAACGGTACGGTGTGGAAAAACGCTAGTGGAACAACGGTTTAATATGATAAAATCAACCCCAAATACTATTAGGAACTAATTATGGCAGATGCAGGAATTGGCGAGGCAATGTTAATCAGCGCAGCTGTAGGCGCTGGTACGGGAGCAGCTGGGTCTGCTATTTCCGGGGGTGACCCCTTAAAAGGCGCTTTAATGGGCGCAGCTACGGGCGCAGTTACTGGTGGAGCTATGGGTGCTTTTAGTGGCGGTGCTGGTAACGTAGGTGCTGGGTTACTGGATACAACGGCCATCCAATCAGGTGCTAGTGGTACTGGGGGTTTTGTACCCGCTGCTGGGTCTGGTGCTAGTTTTAGTACCCCTGCTGCTTCTGTTCCTGGGGCTATTCCTGGATATTCAGCCGCTGCTGTTCCTGCTGTTACTCCCCCTGTTACTCCCCCTGTTACTCCTCCCCCACCAACACCTTCTCCTAATGCTTTTGGTTATTCTAACCTTTCTAATACCCAATTAGGGATAACTGGTGCTGGAACAGCTCTTCAAGGTGCTATGGCTGCAGAGCGCAATAGATACGGAATACCCCCACAAAAACCATATAACGGTTCTTTATCTAAGTTCAGTTACGACCCAAACACTTATACACCGCAACCGTATCCAGTACAAAGATACGCAGATGGGGGGATTGCTGCTTTAGCTGGTGGTGGTATGGATAGCCCTGGTTTAGGGGACAATATGCACTACCCACAAGCTCAGGCAGATAAAACTCAGTATGCCACGCCAAGTCAAATGCCTACTAGCGCACAAGTAATGGCTTCTGGTTACGAACCAAAAACAAACCCATACACTGGTATTGAAAGCCCAATTGGTATGAAATCTGGTGGTATTGCTGGACTATTAAAAGGACGAGGCGATGGAATGTCAGACTCAATTCATGCGACTATTGCGGATAGGCAACCAGCACGTTTGGCTGATGGTGAGTTTGTTGTTCCTGCTGACGTTGTCTCGCATCTTGGTAACGGGTCTACTGATGCTGGCGCAAAGCACTTATATAAAATGATGGATAAAGTTCGCAGTGCTCGTACTGGTACAAAGAAACAAGGTAAACAAATTAAAGCTGGAGGCTATCTGCCCGCATAAAATGAATCTAACTATTAAATTTGTACCTTTAGAGTACTGTGCCCAAACGTGGCCGTTAGTAGAAAAATATGTTAAATCGGCAATGCAGTACGGGCATGGAGACTACACAGTCGATCAAATTAGGTTATTTGTTAATACAGGGCAGTGGTTGTTATTAGTAGCAATAGATGAAGAAGGAGTTATACATGGTGCGGCAACATCTTCATTTATTAATTATCCAAACAGTAGGGTTGCATTTATTACTTTTATTGGTGGTAAGTTAATTTCTAATAAAGAAACATTTGAGCAAATGAGCGAAATTTTAAAGAATCGTGGAGCAACAAAAATCCAAGGGATGGCTAGGCCATCTATCGCTCGTTTATGGAAACGGTATGGCTTTGAAGAGCGTACCACATTAGTGGAAGTAAAAATATGAGCTTTTTAAAATCTAAACACAGCGGCTGGTTATCTGATGGTACACGCACCCCATTCTTTGGCGGTGGTGGTGGTGGTGGGCCAACTAATACAACTACGCAAACTTCCAACATCCCTGATTGGCTTCGTCCTCAAGTAGAGGCGGCTATTGGCGCAAGTACTCAAGAACTTTTTAATACAAAAGCACAAGCTCCAACTTATGATGAAAACGGTAACCAAACTAATAAAGGCCAAGTAGACATCGAAAGTATTAAAGGCTACACACCATACAGCACAAAAGGTTCTGACTATGTAGCTGGGTTTACTGGCCCACAACAAAGAGCAATGGACTCTATTTACGCCATGCAACAACCAGGTCAATATGGTGAAGCTACTGGAATGACTAGCCAAGCAGGGCAAGGTCTTTTAGGTTCAGCAACTCCTGCTTATGGTTACGGTAGTTTAGGTAATCAATATGGCGGTCAAGGTGCTAACATCGGACAAGGTGGTTTAGGGTACGGCGCAATGGGCGCTGGTATTGGGGCGCAAGCTGCTCAAGCAGGAAATCAATATAACGCAATGGCGACTAATCCTGGCGCTCAACAAGCGTTTATGTCACCATATATACAAAATGCGCTACAACCCCAACTTGAAGAAATGCAGCGCCAATACGCAATTAGCGGGAATCAAGCGGCGGGCAACGCTGTAAAATCTGGAGCTTTTGGTGGAAGCCGTGCGGCATTAGAGCAGTCTGAAAACCGCCGCAACATGAACATAGGTATGAATCAAGCAATTGGTCAAGGATATCAAAACGCATTTCAAGCCGCACAACAAGCACAACAGTTTGGCGCTAACTTAGGTCTACAAGGCCAACAAACAGGCATTCAAGGCGCAAACACTGGTATTAGTGGTATCAACACCGCATTGACTGGTAATGCTCAGGGTATGCAAGGTGCTCAAATTGGTCTACAAGGTGTTAATGCGGCACAGGCTGGATATACTGGAGCCGGTCAACAAGCTACAAATTTGGCTAATATTGGTACACAAGATCTTGCAGCAAGACAAGCCATTGCAAACCAACAAATGCAAGTGGGTGGTCAAGAACAAGCAATGAACCAACGGGCTATTGACCAAAATATTCAAAACTTTGCTAACAAAACTGTTTATCCACAACAACAATTGGCGTTCTATAACTCTATGATTCGTGGTTATGCAACTCCTACACAAACTACTGCAACATACCAAGCGGCTCCAAGTGCAGTGTCGCAATTAAGTGGGCTTGGTTTAACTGCGGCTGCAGGTTATGGTTTAGCTAAAGGTAAAGCAGGTGGTGTAATTAAAAAGAAAAAGAGCGATGGTGTAGATACACTTGGTCTTTATAATATTATGAGTAAGGGTTAATCATGATCGGAAGCTTAATGAGCCGCATGGCGGACGCTGAAAAATTATCGGTGGATCAATTACAAAAAGCAATTCAAACTGGTACATTACCTGCCTATGTTGGTATCCCGTTGATTCAAGATAAAATGAATCAGCAAAAAGAAGCCCAAGCTATGATGCAGGGTGGCCAACAAAAGCAGCCCCCAATTGCAGATCAAGTTATGGCCGAAGCTGCCCAGCATGGTATTGATTCAGCGCCTAGTAATCTCCCAACTGAAATGGCTGGTGGGGGCATTATTGCTTTTGATGATGGTGGTTTAGCTGAAGATGAAGAAGACGATACCGATAATCAAAAACAAGATTTGGCAATGTTTAAAAGAAACTTAGCTGCTATAGCTGGAGATAATGGCGAAGATGATAGTTATGACGATGAAGAAATGCCCGAAGGTATCATGGCAGCTATGCACCATAAAAAAGAAACCGAGAATAGGGGTGTAGGTATAAACCCGGAATCTAAAGGCGGTATTGGTATTAAAGACGTAATCGCCGCAAAAGCTGCGGAGAATAAATTACCCCCAGAACTATTAAATAAAATTGCTGGTATAGAAAGTGGCTATAAAGCATCTGCGGCTAACCCAAATAGCACGGCTAAAGGGCTTTTCCAGTTTACTGATTCCACATGGAAAGGTATGGGCGGCAAAAAAGGTGAGCAATTTGACCCAGAAAAAAATGCGGAGTTAGGCGCTAAGTTTGTTCGTCAAAACGCTGAAGGACTAAAAGGTGCTTTAGGACGTAATCCAACTTATGGAGAGGTTTACGCATCTCATTTCTTTGGGTTAAAAGGCGCTAAAGATCTTTTAAATATGGACCCTAAAACCCCTATGAATGAGGCGGTTTCCGCTCAAGTATTAAAAGCTAACCCACAACTTAAAGATAAAACTGTTGGGCAAGTAATGGCTGGTTTAAATAATAAGATGGGCGATGGTATTGTTAGTTTAGCTGGTGGTGGAGTAGTTGCTTTTGGAAACCCTAAATTAAACCCAGACGAAGAACAACTTGTAGAAGATGCTCAACAAAAACAAGACAAAGAAGACTTTATGATGGGTCTTAAAAAGCTTGGCGCTTCTGCTGCAGACGTAGTTACACTGCCTGTGCGTGGGGCTATGGGTGCAATTAATACTGGTATTGTTCGTCCTATTCGTGCAACTGGGCTTAATCTACCTTATATTCCAGAAGAAGCTTTTGGTGGTTCTTCATCTAGTATGACCCCATATTATGATAGGTATGTTCGTGCAAATGAAAAACCAGATACTCAAGAGGCTCCTGCAAATATACCTCCAGTAGCGGATTTAACTGGTAGTAAAATGGCTGGGGATGCTTTCCGATTACCTGTAAAAGAAACGGATAATGAAAGACAAGCTAGAGAAGATGCTGCAAAAGTTGAAGGACGCCAAGCTATGGATATTTCTTCCTTAAAAGAGATGCTTGACGAACGTGCTAAGAGCGCTAAGAATCAAAAGAACATCGACAACTACATGGCTTTGTTACAAGCAGGTCTTGGTATGATGGGTGGTACTTCTCCATACGCTGCCGCCAATATTGGTCAAGGTGGGGCTAAAGGTATTGCTCATTTGGCAGATGCTCGTAAGTCTCAAATTGCTGAAGAAAACGCTATTCTATCTGGTCGCCTTGGTTTGTCCCGTGCCCAGCTATACGAACAATCTAGAAAAGACGCATTAGCAGCTAAAATCAAGAACGATGCAAATAGAAATGCATATAATCAACAAATGTTTGGAGTTAGACAACAACAAGCTAATGCGCAACTTGGTCAATTAAGAGTTAAAGGTTTAGCTGCATGGGAAAATTCTAGTGAAAAAGCTAGTATAGAAGCAGATCTTAAAAAACAAAAATCAGATTGGAAAAATGACCCTAAACTAATGGGACAGTATAAAATTGCTCAGAACAGATATATTAATAATATAATGCAGGGGGGAGAAGATACCGAGGCTCCTACCTTTAATTCGCTAAAATAAGGCAATTATGCTTCTTGACTTACCAAAACTGGGGGCTGTTCAGTTTGATGATAATTTATCGGCTGAAGAATTAAGTTCCCAATTAGAACATTTAGCTAAAAAGTATGATTTTGAAATACCTAAAGGAAATGTAGGCTATGGTGAAATGGCTAAAAAAGCCTTTACTCGTGGCACAAAACAACTAGGTTCTACTTTTGGTGACATCATTCCTGCTATGGCAGGTAAAGCTCTTGGGTTTGATGAGTTTGCTGAAAGACAGATGGGTGAGGCAAAAGCCACCCAAGAAGAAATAAATAAGTACTATGCTCCGCAATATAAAGAGCTATCGGACGTAAAAGGTATTACTGATGCTCCTGGATTTGTTTTAGAGACGATTGTTGAGCAAATACCTAATATCTTAACCTCGTTAATTCCTGGTGTTGGTCTTCAAGCAGTAGCCGCCCGAACAGCTGCCAATGGTATTGCTAAAAATCTTGCAGTTCAAGCTGCTGAAAAAGGGCTAGCTGGAGAAGCTGCAAATGCATTTATTGCCCAAGGTGTTAAACAATCTCTTCCACAATTAGCAAATATAAAAAGTGCCGCACAAAACGCTGGTATTTTCTTAGGCTCTTACGCACAAAATGCTCCCGAAGTTTTTCAAAATATATACGAAGAAACTGGCAAACTTGAAGTAGGAACATCTTTATTGTTTGGTGCTGGTTCTGCCGCATTAGACTCTGTGCTGCCTTCTCAATTAGCCAAAAGCTTAACTGGTCCAATGAGGGTTGGGGTAGTAGAAAAAATACTTGAGAAGTCTGGCATGGACAAAGGCTTACTGCGTACAGTAAGCGCTAATATGTTAAAAGGCGCCGGTTTTGAAGGTATGACCGAAGGTGCGCAAGAAGCTATTAGTATTGCTGCCGAACGATTTGTTTCGGATAACCCACAAGTATTTGGTAGTAAAGAGTGGAATCGCATCATGGAGTCCAGCGTCCGTGGCGCTGTAGGTGGTGCAGGATTTGGTACGGCTGGTGGTGCTACTGAAGCTGCTCGCCGTCAATCTCAATACAATGCTGCCCAACAGAAACGTGCTGGTAGACTAGATCAATATAAACAAGCCGCTGATTTAAAAGCCGAAGCTGATGCCGCAGGGGTATCCGTAGAAGAGTACCAACAACTACAAGACCAAGGCGAACTTCCTGGTTTAGAGACTGGTCCTTATACAGAACTATATGACGCTAATGCTATTAAAGCTCAAGCTAAAGAAGATGCCAAGCTAGCTAAAGAGGCTGCTAAAAATGCACCTAAAGATTTATCAGGCAAACAAGTAACTCTGTTTGATGAGAACGGGCAACCTACCAAAGCTGCTGAACTTGCCAAAACTAAAGGTGACAAAGCTGAAGCTAACCGCATCCGCCAAGCGGAGCAAAAAGAAAAGACCGCATTAAAAGAAGCTCAAGCTAAACTTAAAAAAGTACTAGGAGCTAAACAAGCAGACTTGTTTGAAGGTACTAAACTGCCTACAGCCAAAGAAGCCGAAGCCGCCTATAAAGCTGCTGAAGAAGAACGCAAAGCTAACGTTGGACAACTTGGTTTATTTGGTCAACCAGCACCTGCAGCAACTACACCACCTCCAGCACCCGTGGCAACTGCACCAGAAGAAGTTATTGCCGAGCCTGTAGTTCGTGCTAAACCTACACCAGTTACAGTAGAACAACTTCCTACAACAATTGACGACTCTACATTTAGAACACTAGGTATTGGTCCAACCGCAACGTTTATTAGAAACAAGTTAATACATGGTAAAGATATTACCGACCCAGCTCAAGCTGCTGAAGTAAAAGCCGTATTAGAAGCGGCTGCAGAAAAACACAAAAACAAAGAAACTAAGGCTAAGATATCTACGTTCTTATCACGTCCAGAGTTTCAACAATTTATACAGGAGACTTCAAATGAACCTATCGCCGGAACAAGTCAGCCTAGCATTCAAGATACTACAGTCGCCCAAGACGTGTCTGGACTTGGACCTGCCCAAAGCATTACAAAACCTAACGCAGGAGGAGTGGCTGCACCTGGACTTTCTGTTGGACAAGATATTGCAGGAAAAGGAGCAGTCGAGCGTCCACTAGGGGTAAAAGAAGCTAAAGATGTAGCTAAAACCCAGACTAATGCTGAACTTATTCTTGAAGACCAAGCCCAAGAAATTGAAAAAAATGAAGTTCGCACTGCCTTAAACCTTAGTCGCAAAATAGATAAAACGGCGGAGAAAGAAGGGTTGTTGCCTAATGAAGTTAATATTACTCCAGAAGATGTTAAAGAAGCCGTAGATATATTACGCTTGCCCGCACTGTTTAATAGCGCACTTGATTTGCAAGATAGCGTTAACAATTTTGAAGACACCTCAGCTGGACGTGCTAAACGTGCAAGAGATATTACTCAGTTGCAAATGGTTAAAGAAGCCGTTGCTAAATCAGGCGCAGAAGCTACTAGGTTATTAAATAATCTAATGACTGCCAGTCAAAAAGATAGGGCTGACGGTATTTCTTTTCTTAACAAGCATGGTAATGATTTATTTGATTCGGTTATTGCTGGCAAAATTGTTGAGGCTAAACAACGCCTTGAAAGCGAAAGTAAAAACAAAGAACTTAAAAAAGAACAAGCGTCTCAAGCTGCTGAATTAGGCAAAGCCCGTGAAGCGTCTTCTGACCGCAGAAAAGAAAAAAGACAAGAAGCTGAACTTGAAGAAGATGTAGATTACTTATCCTATGGGCTTGCTGGCTTACCAAAAAGTATTGAAGAAGCCGTTGATAACAACCAGTTCCAAGAGTTTATTACTGGTCTAGCTGCTACCGAAACAGATCCTACAATTAAAGGCATTCTCCAAAAGATTGAGAAGATGCGCCTTAAGACCAAGACTAAGGTGGGTAAAGTAACCCGTAAAAAAGGCAGTCTTGGTGGGGAATCCGATGCTGGTGCATATGACCCAGCTACTGACACAATTACACTTGACCCAGAGTTAGGGTTAACCCGACATACTGGTATCCACGAATCCGTTCATGCTGCTATATCACACGTACTGCGTAACCCTGACCACCCACTAACTAAACAGCTTACAGCCATATACGAGAGTGTTTACAGTCAATTAGGTAGCTCTTATGGTGCGCAAGATATTCAAGAGTTTGCTGCTGAGTTAGTCGGTAATCCAGAGTTTAGAAATGCGTTAAAAGGTATCAGTGCTCCTAGAAGCGGCAATATGCTCCAACGTATTGTTCAAATTTTGGCTGAGTTCTTTGGTTTCCGTAAAGGTACAAGTGCATACGAAGCTGGTATTAAAGCCATCAATGACATCCTAGATATTGCAGATACTGTAGCGCCTTCTAATGGTGAGCAGATGTTTAACATTATTAGCGATGCTAGAAACGCAATGCCTGTTCTTGGTAAGCAAGCTATAGAACAAACTTTAAATACCTTTTCTAACGTACAAGGTGCTGGCTGGAAAGCAATGGGTTTAAGTTTAATGCGTCTTGACCATATAAATAAAATATGGGGTGATAAGTTACCTGCTATCCAAACGCTGATTGACGCACTAGAAAAGCGTAGGGGTTACCAAGAAGCCGCTATAAAACAAGTTAAAACTAACTACAGCAACTTTTTAAAGATTGCTAAGTCTGACCCTGCTGGTGTTCGCCGTATGGAAGATATGGCTTATGAAGCTCGTATGGCTGGTGTTGACCCTGCTAATGTTAATTTTGTAACAACCCCTGTCAATGCTGCGAAGTACCAACAGCTCCGCGCTATATATAACGCTTTACCAAAAGATGTTAGAGGGATGTACGATACCCTACGTAATGACTATAAGAAAGCGTTTGATACATACAAAGACTTCTTACTTAATAGCACAGATGACCCAACTTTAAAGCAAAAGATTAAAGCTCAGTTTGAAACTAACTCAAATGTTGTAGCCTATATACCGTTTTTACGCCGTGGCGATTATTGGGTTCGTTATCCTGACCCAGTTACTGGAGAAGAAGCGGCATCTGCTTTTGAATCTATCCGTGAGCGCCAACAATTTATTGATAAAAACCTAAAAAACATACAGCATACAACTTATCAAAACTTGGAAAGCATGGACTATAATTCACGGTCTATTCCATCATCCTCATTTATTGCACAAGTAATGAAAGGGTTATCAGTTAAAGACCCAGTTACAGGTAAGATGACCCCTGCTTCTCAGCAGCAAATGAATAACGTGTACCAAGCCTATCTGGCCCTATTCCCTGCAGGCTCTATTGCAAAGAACTTTATGCGTTCTAAAAACGTACCGGGTATGGAAAAAGATATTATTCGTGGATACGGCGACACAATGCTTAAGTGGACTAGAAAACTTGCAGACACAATCTATGTCCCACAAATTGATGCGGCAGTAGAAGGAATAAAAGAACAAGCCAAAGGTGACGATACTTTAACGGCTGTATATAAAAATATTAAACAGCAGCAAGATTTTTTTCATAACCCAACTTTTAATAAATTTACTCATGCAGCTACGGCTCTTAGCTATTTTGAATACATTTCAGGTAACATTTCTTCCGCATTAATTAACTTAACTGCGCTTCCTATGCTGGTATACCCTATACTGGGTGCACGATTTGGTTTTGCTAAAGCGGCGGCAGCTATGACTGCTTCTAATAGGACTGCTTCTAATTGGGTATTAAAGGGCGACAACACAGACCCTAAGTACAAAGGACTGTATGACTACTTGCAAGATCATGGGCAGTTAGAACATACACAAGCTAGAGAATTAATGGAAGGTCGCCGCACTAATACTGCAGACCAAGTTGGTCTTAAAGCTAAAATATTAGATGGTCTGTCTATTCCTTTCTCCGCAACTGAAAAATACAACCGTGCTATTACCGCCATTGCTGCTTACGATTTAGCTAAAGCTAATAATTTTTCAGAAACCAAAGCTTTGCAATATGCAATAGACACCGTAAAAGATGTTCATACATCCGGTATGGCTGAAACCGCTCCTTTATGGATGCAAAATTCTATAGGTCGTGTGTTCTTTACATTTAAATCATTTGCTTGGAATAGCGCTTTTTTAATGGCTAGAGCTTTTCACCAGTCTTTTGCAAAAGATCCTAGCCTTAGTGCGGAAGAAAATAAAGTAATTCGTGATATAGCTCGCCGTCAGTTGTTAGGCACTATAGCTATGACTAGCGTTTTTGCTGGGGTTAAAGGTATGCCGTTCATGGGACTAGCCCAAGTAATGGGTCAAATGCTTCATGCATTGTTTGGTGACGATGACGAGCCGTATGATTTCAATGAGGACTTGCGTGATTTCTTTGGTGAACTTATGTACAAAGGTCCAGTTAACTACATTACTAACTTAGAAATTGCTAACCGTGTAGGTGTTGCGCAAGATTTAATTTGGAGAGATGACCCCCGTGCAAGTGACGGGCTTGTTTTAGGCGCTATGCAAAGAGCGTTTGGTCCAGCGGGTAGTTATTTAGTTAACGTAGAGAATGCCGCAAAGATGTTCAACGAAGGGCACACAGAACGTGCTATTGAAGCAGTCCTACCTAGTTTTATTCGCAATGGCATGAAGGGTACTAGGTACATGGTGGAAGGCGCACGTACCCTTAAAGGTGATCCAGTAGAAGAAGATATTGGTGCGTATAACTCCATGATGCAGGTTGTTGGATTCAGTCCGGCTTCTCTCTCTTCCAAATATGAAATTACTTCTGCCGCTAAAAACTACGAAAAGAAAGTAGCAGACAGGCGCCAGCGCCTCCTAAATATGTACGACATGGCTCGTACTGGCGGTGATTACGACCTAATGGCAGAGGCTAGAGAAGATATTAATGACTTTAATTCTGCCCACCCAGGAAATAGAATTACAGGCACAACACTGCAAAAGTCTCAATCCGCACGGAAAGCCGCAGAACGTAACATGATTAACGGGGTAACTTTCAATAGAAAACTATTACCTGAGATTAGAGATAAGTTCTTTGACGAAGAAAATTAAAAAAAGCCCCTAACTAGTAGGGGCTAAACCTCTGTAAGAGGAGAGTGCGGCTTAAGTATACCATCAGTCCGCCAAACTCTAACCCCGTACTTGCCTTTTTCTACAACGTGTTTACAGATGATGTTAATCTGTAAACGCCGGGCCTCTGTTGTAACAAACCTTTCGGTCAAAGCCCTATCAATACAGGGCACAAAAAACGAAGTCCCAGGTTTAAACTTCTCCCACTGGATTAGCAGGGGCAGGTTCAGTATCTTCAGCATTTAATAACACAGTCTCGTTAAAGAAGTCTAATTTAGTAGTATCAAAGCACAGGGCATTTACAGGGGCTTGAGTATTTGCCACCGTTCCAGCCGTCATACGCTTTTTCTTAGTACCCAGTAAAGAACTATTCTTACGATATTGGGCTAGGGACTCTTCAAAGTTCATAAAGTTCTTAGAGCAGTCGTCACGATAGCTTTTTACAACTACATAAAGCATCTTAGTATCAGGCTCATAGCGAGACACCAAAGCCCCTCTAGGCTCTCTGATTGGACCGTGTTCTAAACCGTTGCGGCTATCTCTATTGCCATTGATAACTAGAATCTCATGGAAGTGACGCTGTAAGAATCCACCCAAGTATTCATCGTTATCAAACATATACTCTTTGTTGCGGTTACGGGTTTCCTTAATTAAGTTAATAGCATAATCAAACACAGGCTTAACAGGAATGTCGTGCAATCCTAAAGCTTGGGCAATCGTACCCCCAGTAATTGCAATCGTAGCCATAGCAGACCAATAACGCTCAGTATTCTTAATGTCTGCCGCCTTGTCTACACGTTCTTGCATCTTGTTCATGGTCTCAATAACCATAGGTAGCTGACTTACCAACGCTTGGGCATACGGCTCAATAGCATGACCGTAGTTATTCATAAGTTTGCCAAAGTGTTGCTTAGACCATGTAGCATCCGCCTCTTCTGCTTTGACTTGAATTTCCAAGATACGCATTAGTTCTCCCTCAGGGAAACTCTTAATAGATAACAAGGAGTCAGTGATTGATCGGTTGGAAGAAGTAACTAAACCCAAAGCCCACTTAGAATGGTTAAGTCGCTCTGCATTCTCGTGTTGTTTCATACGGTTCTTACCTTTACCCGAAGTAATGTCATAAACCTGATTTGACATCTGCTCTGCTGGCATATTGGTAATCTCATCCATAGTGGCACAAAGACTTTGCATAGTACCAAAGCGTTGCATACGGAAGTTGTATGTATCTTTAGGCGACATCAAAAGTTCTTTTGGTCTTCCATATATCGAGTTAATTGCATGAAGAACCGTTGTTTTACCACTTCCAGACTCTCTACTGAGTAGATTAAGCAAGAAGCCATCCAAGTTAGTAAAGCGCATAAGCAAAGACCCAAAGCCCATAAAGAAGGCAAAAGCACGGTTCTCCATACCTTCTCTACCATATGAGTTAATAACATCTTTCCATACATGGAAGTCTCCTTTAGGTTGAAAGAATGGAACGATTGGTAAAGTTGGGGAAGATGGCGGACTATATGCTATCTCAGTAGCACGTATTTCTCTATCGCCAATAATGATTGCCCCGTCTCCTTCAATCCATCCAAATTGTTTGTGTGCCTTTTCGGCTTCAGTTGTTAATTGCAATTGTTCCACCCATTTTGTTACGTATCCCATTAACTCGTCTTGCTTTTTACCTAGCACGGCAAGCCCATGAGAAGCGATTGTGTCTCTAAATCTATCTTTAGCCATCACAGTAGCTAAAGGCATAATGAACTCTCTCACACCATCTTTTGGTAGGTGTAATCTAAACAACAAAGTTTCGCCATGATCGGGGTCTTGCATACGCTTAACCACATAAAAATCATAGGGATAGACAAGGGCATCTTCTTCCTCATCATCTTCTTTAGACTTTCTATGCACATATATACCACCGCCCTTACCACGGAAATATGGGAACGGATAAGAAGGTATTGTGAATGTCTTAAGTTCCTTAGTAATTGGCTCAATGTCCATTACCGTATTGTCTTCTTCAGTAGCTTTAATAATCTCTTTACCTAATTGGATAGGAGATGTAATCTTTAGAGTGCAACCTTCACAGGCGCTGGGGTTTAGCTTTTTAAAAGTCTCGCAGGTATAAGGACCTTTTGTCTCATTAGCCTTTCTATCGGTCTCCTCAGGGTTATACTCAGGATGCTTTTTAGATAGGTTATGGATACCCGACTCTCTGTCCACACAATGCTGGGCAATACTTAATCCAGCCCTCCAAAGGGGCTCTTCTAAATCCGTTTGGTTCTCATAGATATTGGCTAGTTGCTGGCAACCTTCACCTTGCAACGACTTCATCATTATGGTCTTAAACCTAGCCTGACTGCTACCCATTAGCGCTAGAGTAGTGGCATCCATAGGACGCTTGAACTCCGCCTTATCTAGGGCTTTTAAAATCTCTTCGGTAGGGGTCAAGATACCAGCTATGTCGTCTAATGCCACAGTTGGGGCAGTCATTAGGACTTCTACTTGAATAGGGTTCTTGAAGTCTTTAAGGTGCATGGTGTTTGGCACACGCAAAATCCTAGCCGCATCTGTTGTTACAGAAGAGTCAGCATTAAAATCATGCTCCACACATAACTGCTTTAAACGCTCGGCAAAAGGCTTCCATTCGGCTCTAGGTATTTCCTTGTCTAGAACCCAATAAACGTGCGCACCACGACCTGATTTAACCACCATAGGCTTAGGTAGCCCCGTGCTTTTACAAAAGCTTTTAAGCGCCGTTAAACCAGCATTTATGTCGGTATAGGGTTTACCCTCACCACAATCAACGTCTAAGAAAAAAGACTTTAAAGATACCGCATTAGTCGCATATCGACCTTGGTCTGCGGATGTAAATTTTGCCAGCGCAAAGAAAGAATTAAAATTCTCACTAACTAATCTGTCTGCTTCAGCGCTAAGTTCTTCAATACTTCCTACAAACTTCTGTTCAATTGAATTCTTTTCAACTGCGCTATTGCCCCAACTGCAATATTGTTCCCCTTCTTGTAGGGGTGGTAATACTAAAGATAGAAACTCTGTCCTCGAAAGCATAGCCGTCCTTGTTGTACCGTTTTTTATTATTAAAGGATTGGGCAGGAGTGTTACGGCACACACTCTTTTCGGTAGCTAACCTAGCCCCCCTCGTTACCATTAACCTACTTTTGCAAGCAGTTTTGTCATCTTTTCAGCGTATTTGCCTGATACGATTGATTCACCCTTAAACCATGCATACACAGTCATTCTACTAACTTTAAAGTGTTCTGCAACATCTTGTACGGGTATATCCTTACTTAAACAAAACTTGCCTAACTTGACCCCAAGTAATTTAGAATCAGCGGACTTAATCTCATCCGCCATTGCTAGCGAATATCCTTTAGGCATTATTCATCATCCCAATCACTAAGGATTTTGGAGATGTCTTTCTTTGGTGCAGGAGCTTCATCTTTCTTAGCCACACGCTTGACTGGCTCGGCAACTACTTCTTCCTCAACTTTTGCCTTAGGTGCTGACAACTTAGGCTTTACACCATCAGCATCAGACACGGTCATAGTAATAGCTTTTTGAGCCTTGTCGGATTTGCCCTGAGTAATAACAATCTCATGCTCGTCAGAATCTAAAACACGCACTGGCTTAAAAGCAATCTTAGGTGTAGCGGCTTCTGTATCAAAACGCATTTCAGTTACTACCGCAGTGATAGGAACACCCTTACTACCAATCATCTTGGCATAAGTTTGCAAAGGCCATTTTCCTGGCTCTCCAGCACCGAAGATAGAAGAAGCTGGCAAGGTTAACTGCATTACTTCGCCTTCTAAATCATTAGCCAATACAACCGCTAAACGCTGGCTAAAACGGCAAGCACGGGAATCACCTTGACCTGACCCTTTAGCATTTTGTGCGCAGTCTACGCAACGGCTAGCTTGTGGGGCAGTAGCTTTAGCATCAGGAACTTCTCCGTCTGCTGACCAGCAATCAGGGGCTTTAGCTTCTCCACCTTCAGAGTATGTACCAGCATAGAAAGTGCGAGATACCTTAGGTGCGGCGGCTACCACTACTACGTTCATAGCACGGTCTTCGTTCTTAGCAACTTCTTTGCCGTTGACCATCATGCGCCATACACCACCTTTGATGGAGATGCGTTTCATTCCGCCCGTACCACCACTACCCATCAGGGCTCTTGTAGTTGCATCGAGTTCTACTTCTTTAAGATAGGATGGAAGACCGCTACCTAATACTGATAATTCATTGCTCATAATTATTCCTTACCTTTTGTAATTACTACACTCATTGTTGTATCCGCATATAGCCCTGGCGGATGTAGATCAGGGTTCTCCTCCAAAAACTGCTCCATATTGGCATTGTGTAATCGTTGTTGCAGTAACGCAAATGCATCATGTTCTTTAACAAAATTAAACAACTCATGCCAATCACTAGTATGGTAGTTCTTTTTGATTCGTTTAGAAATAGTTCCGTACTTGGTTCTTATTAAACTTGAACCTTGCTCTTTACATATTCCAAGAATCTCATTAGATATTAAGTTCAACTGTTCTTCTAACTCTTTATCTTCCTTGTAAATCTCTCGCCGTCTATCACGAATCTTGACGTAAATCTTTACAAGCTTTTCAGCGTTTAGTTCTTCACTCACTGCGCACTCCTTTCTTTTTATAACTACAACTACAGTATAAGGGCATTACTATACAATGTCAAGTATCTTCCATAATATTTTTATAAAGATCAATTAATCTAGTATGAATGTCCACCTTCTCTGACAACATCTTATAAATCTTTTTCTCCACAGGAGAGCCTTGCAAATGCACTACAGTACAGGGGTTGCGTTGACCAGCACGATGCACACGGGCATTGGCTTGGAGGTATGTTTCTATTGATGTAATCGGACCCCACCACACCACTACGTTAGCGGCATGAAGCGTTACTCCATGTGCAGCGGCTTGAGGTTGTATTACAAGGACTTGCGGGTTTTTTTCTGTTTGAAAAGAATTAAATATTTCTGTTCGTTTTGTTGCGGAAATACCACCATGAATCTTTTCTGCGGGTATACCCTTAGCTTTTAATTCATCTGCAATGATTTCGATTGCGTGTCTGAATGGTGCAAATATAATTACTTTGTGGCTGGCTTCTTCAATAACTTCTAAGAGTGCTGACAATCTACCGCCCGCATCAAAAGCAATGACTTCTCCAGTATCCGAGTAAACTGCACCGCATGAAAGCTGTAATAGTTTATTTAGGTTAGCGGCGGCATTAACTGTTGTAATGGTTTCCCCAGCCGCTACGGTAAGCATATCTCTTTTAATTGCCTCGTAAAACTTTAACTGCTGGGTAGATAGTGGTGTCTCTCTGAATGTGTACGTCATATCTGGTAGATCTAAACATTCCTCTTTGGTAAAACGTATTGCTGGTTGAAGCGCTTCATGGATGACATTTTGTGCATTGGGCTTTGGTATCCATTTGAACTGTGTAATCTTATTCATTACAAGGTCTCTGAACGCACCATAAAACTTAGGTACTCCGTCAGGGTTAATTATCTTTGCCAATCCGTATGCATCTGTCGGTGATTGTGCGGCTGGTGTTCCTGTTAGCATCCATACCCATGTGGTTGGTTTAACTAGTTGTTTCAAAGTTTTCCAACGCTTAGTAGCTACATTTTTGTAAGCATTTGCTTCGTCAATAACTATTAAATCAAACCCTTCGGCTTCTATTTCATCCCTAATTATTTCTACTCCATCGTAGTTAATAATGACAAACTCAGCATCACTTTGGATTGCTTGTATCCGTTTGTCTCTAGAGTAGCTATGGGCAATAGCACAAGTTCTATGCATTGCAAATCTAAACAAATCGCCCTCCCAAGCAGACTGCATAATGGATAGAGGGCATAGCACTAACACACGTTTGATAGCACCGACGTTAATTAAATAGTCGGCAGCCCAAATTACGGAAGAGGTTTTGCCCGTGCCTTGTTCGTTAAAACAAAAGGCTCTACGGTGCATGGTTAAAAAAGCTGATGTTGTTTTTTGATGTGCAAAAGGTTTGTATGCGCCAGTCCATTCGTACTGGGCTTCAATCGGAGATGGTACGTTCTTAATACTCAGGTTCTTTAATACTTGGGCTTCATCTAGCCCCCACTTCACCAACACTTCGCCTGAGTCTAAAACTTTTGATTTAGGAATAACAGTAGTTATCCGTTGTGGGTCTCTCAGTTTCAAGAGTAATGCCTTGTTATCAATGATTTGCACTCAAAACTCCAATGGGTTATCGCTCGAAAGTGGTCTTTCGATTTTTTATTTGACTCCTTACGGGAGTCAGTCGGTTAGTTCACCCCCTATATGCTAACGTGAGGTATTACATATAGCAAAGCCCTAACTGGGGTAGTTCATTATGCGCACTTGCCCCTACACGCATGAAATTATTATATCACTTTTTTCGTTCACGTTTGCTAACTTCTGACACTAAATTCTTTTTGGCATCCCGTTTGAATGAACGATTTGCAGAGGCACTTTCAATCTTGTATCCATCTTTAATTGAACCGCCCTTGTCCATAGCTTTTTTATGTGATATGTCTTTACCATCACCTTTATGAACCTTACCTTCTTTCAGTAGCTTACGGCGAATTTTATTACGCTCAACTCGGTTTTTGACTTGTTCGGGAGTATCTTCATACTCTGCGGCTTGCTTGTACTTACGATCTGCTTTATTTTTATATGGCATATTAAACCTATCTATAATTGGATTTACCGTTATGAACGCAGTCTTTAACAGCGCACCATTTACTGCAACTGAAGTTTGGTTTTGGATTCCAAACATCTAATTCTATCGCTTTTTCAAGCCTATTGGTATCCTCAATCCAACGCATCCAGTAGACCCCCTCTTTTTCTGCCTCGTAATCGGCTTTTATAAACTCGCTGGCTACCACAAAGAGTAGACCCCCCTTAACTTTCTTGACTTGGGGGTAGTGTTTGAACACCGCTAGGGATAGGATTTCCAA
>Ga0304728_1000364_pt1 | contig 38585 bp, 33 predicted proteins | sample C_130625_MF_Meta_FD_190476 | JGI IMG/M metagenome (GOLD analysis project Ga0304728, IMG submission 190476) | Freshwater microbial communities from Lake Croche, Canada to study carbon cycling - C_130625_MF_MetaG (v2) (version 2) | ecosystem: Environmental > Aquatic > Freshwater > Lake | place... | reverse complement strand
CCCATTAGTGAATCAACACCCTTGTCTGGTGCCATTAAAGGAACATTGTTAGCTGGAAAAACATACACTGTAAGTGGAGACATTTATGTTAATACTGGTGATGTACTAGTAATAGAACCAGGTGTAACTGTAAACTTTACAGGAACAGCGGGTGTCCCAGTAGGTCTAGGTGTAAAAGGAACATTGCTTTCTCTTGGAACAAAAGAAGCGCCGATTACTTTAACCTATCCTGGAGTTACCAGAACAGATCAATTAGGCTCTAATCCAGATAACGATCCTGCTTTAAAAGGAAAATGGACTGGCATCATTGGAGCAACAACATGTCCTTTGATGGTTTTAAAATGGACCCATGTTGATTTTGGTGGTGCAGCTATTAGCTCTGCTATGAAAAGTTTTACAGTAGGAACTAGCCCTTATTCTGTATATTTTGCGAACCCTGACGGAAGCTTTATTTTAGAAGATTCTTGGATTTATGGTAGCACTGATGATCCATTTAGAATAAACGGTGGTAAAATTCACATCATGAGAAATACTTTTGAAAAATGTGGTTACACAGGTGGAGAAGCAATGAATGCTAAAGCTGGAACCATTGGGGACTTTGCTTATAATTTATGTATTGGAATGGCTACCAACGGTCCAAAAGTTTCAAATATTAATGTTGCAGTAGGTAAGCCTGGTTCTAATGTGCGTATTTATAATAATACGATGATTAACTGTGGATATAGAAGATCGGCTGCTGGTCGTGGTGGCTCAATTAACTTTGAAGAAGGTGCTGGTGGATTGGCCTATAATAATTTAATTGTGAATTGTAAGTTTGGTTTACGTATAGTAGGTACTCCTATTGCAGATACTGCGAATATCAGATACGGTTATAATTTTTATTATGCAGATTCTGTTTCAGTGGCTAGTCAATTTATTCCTTCTTTGTCTGTAAGTACAGCCATTAGCCAACCAATGGAAACAGATATTCCTAAGCCATCTACTTATTTACCCGTAGGTTGGACAGTAGGAGCGGTTTATACTGCACCAGCATCAGTGTTAGGAGCTAACAATCCGCAATTTATTAACGCACCAGTGCCTTTGCCTGCCGGTTTACAATTAAAAGATATTGCAGTGGTTGGTAATTATAATTTTGCTTTAAAGCCAAATTCACCTTGTATTGGTGCTGGTTTTACAGGCTTTTCACCTAGAGCCGATGTAATTCAAGATTTAAGATTAGGTGCTACTGAAATTACAGGTCCTGGTAAAGATATTGGTTGTTACCAAAGTAATGGTAGAGGTAATCAACACTAATACTTTATAATTTATTTTCAATATAAACTGCCTTAAAACAATTTTTAAGGCAGTTTTTTAATTAGACCCTATGTCATTATTACAAAATTTCAGATCGCTTCATAAAAAATTTGCATCAGTCTTATTTGTTTTTTTCTTTTTAATAGGGCTTACGGGTAGTTTATTGTCATTTAAGTCGGCCTTCACCAAGGTTGTTTTTGAAAATAAAGAAATAAGTGGGGAAACTAAATTGTCTAGTATTTTACCTTTAGATAGTTTAGAAAAAATAGCTACAATAACACTGAATGAAAAGGCCCATACAAAATTTAAAAAATCAGAAAAAGTAGAAATTAAAATAGCTAAGGGATCGGTTTTATTTTATTATAAAGACGCCTATAGTATTCAATTAAATGGTGCTTCTGGGGCGCCTATTTTAATAGAAAAAAAATTTGGAGGCATCATTCAGGATATACATGATGGGGCCATTTTAGATAGCTTGTTTACTAATAAATTAAGCCTATCTAAAAAAGTATATTCTATCATCATGGGACTATCTTTATTATTACTTACCATCACAGGTACTTATATGTGGTATAAACCTAAAATGATTAAAAAAAATAGATAATGAAACTACGTAAATATTTTTCATACCGTTTTCAATTTTCTTTGAGCTGCTTAGTCTTACTATTATTTGCAAGTAATTTAGCAAGTGCAAAAGATAAAGACAGTATCATTAATTTTATTTTTACTTCTGATGTTCATTTTGGATTAACAAAAGATCATTTTAGAGGAAAAAATGACGTACCAGCAAATGAAGTAGATATGGCCATGATGCAAGTAATGAATAATTTGTATACAAGTAAATTACCAGCGGATAAAGGGGTGCTAGAAAATAAATTGATAGGTGGAATTGATGCTTTGGTTATTACCGGAGACATTGCCAATAGGATGGAAAACGGGGTTCAATCGGCAACAGCTTCTTGGAAACAGTTTGAAGAAGTATTTATTGGCAATAATCATTTAAAAAAAGCCAACGGAACAAAATCGGAATTATTAGTAATGCCGGGTAATCATGACATGAGTAATGCCATTGGTTTTCACAGACCTATGGAACCTAAGAAAGATGCAGGCTCCATGTTGGGTATTTATAATTTAATGTTTCCAAAACATAAAGTAAAAAGCTTTGATAGTAGTTTAATTCGAATTCATTATTCTAGAGATATCAAAGGGGTGCATTTTATTTTTTTAAGTTTGTTTCCTGATTCTGCAGAAAGAGTATGGATGGAAAAAGACTTGAAAAAAATTGCCCTTACAACTCCTGTTTTCTTATTTGCACACTCCATTCCAGATGTGGAACCCCGATTTTTTGAAAACCCCAATGGAGTTCATGATATCAATGAAAAAGATAAATTTGAAAATTTAGTACCCGAAAGGTATAAAGATGGAAAAGATGTTAAGGGAGAAACCACTATTGAACAAAATGGTTTTGTGCATTTTATACAACAACATCCAAATATAAAAGCCTATTTCCATGGACATGAAAATTGGACAGAATATTATCAATACCATGGTCCAAAAAACAAGATCAATCTAACTTGCATCAGAGCAGATAGCCCAATGAAGGGAAGGTCTTCTGCTAAAGACGAGACAAAATTAGCTTTTGAACTTATTTCAATGAATACCAAAAACGGCTTGTTAACTGTTAGAGAGGTTTTATGGAATAATGGGGTTTCTTACCAATGGGGACAAATGGCTAATTACAAATTGAATTAAGCGGCTTTTTCTTTAAGTTGTATCAGTTGCCTTTTGCTGTAATTTCCCTTTCATTTTTACCACTTATAATTTAGATTTAATCAAACAATGCGTAAATTGTTGTCCCAAAGCGGGCTTCTGGCTCCGCTGGTCTAAATTAATTGATGATGAAGAAAATTATAGTAAGTTTTAGCGCTATTTTGGCTATGTCTTTTTTGGTAGTGAAAGCACAGGCACAAGTAATTGATTCTGTTTTAAATATTTATGAGGAACGATATCCTCACGAAAAAATACATATTCATTTTGATAGAACTTTGTACAATGTGGGAGAGACCATATTTTATAAACTCTATGTTTTGAATGGTACGGAATGGACCAATTTAAGTAAGAATGTTTATGTGGTATGGTATGACAACAATGGCAATTACATCAAACAAACAGTCGCTCCTTTGTTTCAATCTTCTTCCAAAGGAAGTTTTGAATTACCTTCTAATTATAAAGGGGACTATATTAGGGTAAAAGCATTTACCAGATGGATGCTCAATGACGATAGTGTATTTCTTTATGAGAAAAATATTGCCATCAACGATGGTACGGTGAACAAAACTAAAACAGCACCTGTCCTAAAAACCAAGGTAGAAGTTTTTCCTGAAGGAGGTGTTTTGGTGAATGGGCTCAGTAGTAAAGTTGCATTTAAAGCTACCAATGGAAGCGGGATTCCTGTTTTTATTAAAGGTTTCTTAGTCAACGATAAAAATAAAGTAATGGACACTTTAAAAGTAGCGCATGATGGCATGGGCATTTTTCAATTAAAGCCATTAGCTGGAGAAAAATACCAGTTAAATTGGACAGATGAAAATGCTCAAAAAGGGAATACACCATTGATGCTTGCAAATAAAGAAGGGGTTGTTTTGAAACTAAGTATGGATTATGAGAAAGCCTATGTTCAAGTAGAACGTAGCTTGGAAGTACCTAAAAATTTCAAACACACTAGGTTACTAGTGCATCAGAATCAGCATTTAATTTATAAGGTAGATTTTAAAGGGGAAGATAAATTGATCCAGAAAGCAGGTTTACCTATTGAGGAATTACCCACAGGGGTGGTACAATTTTCATTGTTTACCGAGGATTGGATGCCTATTGCTGAAAGAATTGTACTTGTAAACAACCGCTTGCATGAATACAATGCAATGATGAACTTAGATTTGTCAAGTGTTCATAAAAGAACAAAAAATATAATTGAAATTTATGTGAAGGATACATCAGCTAGTAATATGTCTATTTCAGTTACAGATGCCTCTATTGTTGTTCCAGAATACCAAAGCATCTATTCTGATTTCTTATTGAGTAATGACATTCGAGGTAAAGTCTACCATCCTGCTTATTATTTTTCAAGCGATGCAGACAGTGTAGCTGAGCATTTAGACTTAGTGATGTTGACTCATGGATGGAGAAAATTCAATTGGGAGAAGATTAAAGCCAGTGTGTTGCCCACTCAAATTTATCCTGTAGAAACCGAAACGATGAAATTTACAGGAAGAGTGTACAGTAGTTCTTCAACCAAATTACCTAGCGATTTACTATTAAATTTAATCATCAGTGGTAGAGACAGTAGTAAAAAAATGTTGTTTCTTCCTATAGCAAAAGATGGTAGTTTCGAAGATAAATCGATTTCTTATTTCGACACAGCAAGAATTTTTTATGCCATCAATGGAAAAGGGGGGCAAAATAGTCCATCGGTAGTTCACTTTGAAAATGGTTTCAATAAACAAGAATTTAAAAGCATCTTGGTAGATGTTGGAGCTTACAAAAGCAATTGGTCCGATAGCCTGGCCAAAGCCAAATTAAATTTGCTTTTATTGGAACAAGAAAAACAAAAAAAATTATTGGCCTCTATGACTTTAAAAGAAGTGGTGGTTAAAACGAAAATAAAGACGCCAATCCAAATCTTAGATGAAAAATATGCTAAAGGGCTTTTTTCAGGTGGAGATGGTTATGCCTTCGATTTATCTGCTGACCCAAGTGCCACGGGCTCGATAGATGTATTGACCTATTTGCAAGCAAAAGTACCTGGATTAAGCATTTCGTTAGCTGGTATGCAAGCCTCAGCTTCTTGGAGAGGGTCAAAAACTGATTTTTTCTTGAATGAAATGAATACCCAAATTGAGTCCATACAAACTTTGCGTATCAATGACATTGCTTACATTAAAGTTATGCGACCTCCTTTCTTTGGATCTATGGGTGGAGGAAGTGGTGGTGCAGTAGCAGTTTATACCAAAAAAGGCAAAAGCAACAATGATGTAAATATCAATAGCAAGGGCATGGAATATGTGGTTTTAGGGGGTTATTCTGTATTTAAAGAATTTTATAGTCCCAATTATGAAAAGCCTGCTGAAAATTTTGAGGAAGATAGCCGAACTACTTTGTATTGGAACCCATATGTTTTAACCAATAAAAAAAATCCAAGGATTAGATTAGAATTTTACAATAATGACCTCAGTAAAAAACTACAAGTAGTTTTGGAAGGAATGAATGCCAATGGTAAGTTAGCAAGAGTGGTAAAGTACATTGAATAAAAAAGGGACAGCAATTTTTTTATTTTTGCTATCCCTTTTTTAATTAAGGAGTATTTAAAAAATTAATTAGATTTTTTATTTTGCAGGATCTGCATTCCAAATATCTACAATACATTTCGAATATATTTTTTTAGTACTCTAATTTAAATAAATATGCTGAAAATTTCAATTATTTCCTGAGGAGATACAAATCAAGGGTTTGCTGCTGCGCTAGAAAATTTTGAGTAGTCTGAAATCCGCTATTTAATAAAACCTTTTGAGAAGCTATATTTTCTTTATTGGTAATGGCATATAATTCATTGGAAGGCTGATGGGTGAAAAAATAGGCCACCCCAAATTGGACCAATTCTAGCGCATATCCTTTGCCCCAAAATATAGGTAGCAGGGCAAAACCTATATGGTAGTTGAGTTCATCGGAAAGCAATAAATAAGAGAACATGCCCATTATTTGGGTGGTTGATTTTTCTAGGACAAGGTACCTTCCTATGACGGAGTCTTGCTTATACAATTGAATGTTTTCTTTTAAAAATTGGGCGCATTCCTGCTTGTTTTTGGCTGGTCTTATATGCTTCATGACTTCAGCGTCCCCATTGATCCTAAAAAAGCCTTCCTCATCCGTAGCGGTTAATTTTCTTACGATGCATCTTTCTGTTTCAAACAATAACATAATATAGTTTATTTAGGCAACCTTCAATGAAGAGGTCATGGGTATCAAAAATACTTCTTTAAAGTAAAACCTTTTGCCTATTTCTATGTTATATTAAGTATGAAAATTGTATATTTTTTACTGATCATCGGCCTTGTTTTTATTGTTTTTCAATCTTTTAGGTCTATTGCTGCAGCCAAAATAGAAACCCAAAAATACCGACTGGTTAAAGTGGAAGAAGGTTTTGAAATACGGTTTTACCCATCTTCCACCTTCGCAACCATTCATACTTCTGGCACCAACTACAAGCAAATAGCCAGCGGAGGTTTTAGAAAACTAGCAGGCTATATTTTTGGCGGTAACGACCAAAACAAGAGCATTGCCATGACAGCGCCTGTAAGAATGGAAATGAGTGATAAGGGTTCATCCATGAGTTTTGTGATGCCAGAAAAATACGATGTCGCTAATTTACCTAAGCCCAAGGATGCAAGTGTTCAAATCACCCAATCAAAAGAAGTATATGCAGCTGTCATTTCTTTTGGGGGTTATGCCAATGATGATAAAATAAATAAGTACTCCAATCTGTTGGTGGAAATCTTAAATAAAAAAGGTATTAAAATAATTGGGGGATTTAATTTTCTAGGTTACAATGCCCCTTATGAATTCATTGGCCGTAAAAACGAAATTACTATTCCAGTAGAATGGAAAGAATAAATATTTAATTATACTATGTCAACTTATTTAATCATTGGGGCTTCTTCAGGCATTGGGCAAAAAGCGGCACAGCAATTAGCTGCCGCGGGTCATACAGTGTTAGCCACCTATCATACTCATCCAGTAACGGATCCAAGTATTCAATACCATCCTTTAAATGTTTTGGAGGACAATATTCAATTAAATTTTTTACCCCCTGTGATTGATGGATTGGTTTATTGCCCAGGGGCCATTAGCTTAAGACCTTTTGCACGCATTGCACCAGATGATTTTATCAAAGATTATCAGTTACAAGTAGTAGGCGCGATTAAAACAATTCAAGCAGCCTTGCCTAATTTAAAAGTAAGCAACAACGCATCTATTGTTTTATTTTCAACCGTTGCTGTACAATTAGGACTTAATTTTCATTCCGTTGTAGCTGCTTCTAAAGGGGCCATTGAAGGATTGACCAAGGCGCTATCAGCAGAATTGGCACCAACTATTAGAGTCAATTGTATAGCCCCTTCCTTAACCAATACACCATTGGCTGCTGCTTTATTGAATACAGATCAAAAAATAGAAGCCAATGCCCAAAGGCATCCGCTAAAAAGGGTAGGCACTTCCTCAGATATCGCTAATGCCGTTGAATTTTTATTGACAGATAAATCCAGTTGGGTGACGGGTCAAATTTTACACATTGATGGTGGGATGAGTACGGTTAAATTATAATTAGTTTTTCTTATCTTCATAAGACAATTAATCATTTTTGTCTATGAAAAATTTTATTTTAACTATTATCAGTAGTTTGTTTCTTTGTGTTGGCATAGGTCAGTCCAAATTGAAACCTATTTCAAAACCATTGGTGACCCATATGTTTACCGCAGATCCTGCTGCCCATGTATTTAACAATAAAATTTATATTTATCCATCTCATGATATTGATGCGGGGATTCCTGAAAATGACAATGGAGATCATTTCGATATGCGTGATTATCATGTTTTTTCCATGGATTCCATTGGAGCCAAACTAATTGACCATGGAATAGCCATTGACAAAAAAGACATTCCTTGGGGAGGCCGTCAATTGTGGGCGCCCGATGTTGCTTTTAAAAACGGAGTCTATTATTTGTATTTCCCCATCAAAGACAAAGCAGATATTTTTAAAATAGGTGTAGCCACCAGTAAGCGTCCCGAGGGGCCTTTTAAAGCGGAACCTACCGAGATCAAAGGTAGTTATAGCATTGATCCTGCTGTATTTAAAGATGACAACAACGAGTATTATATGTATTTTGGTGGCATTTGGGGTGGTCAGCTTCAAAGATGGGAAAATAATATATACCATGCCAATGCCAAACTTAAAGCGGCCAATGAAACTGCTATCTTACCTAGGGTGGCAAAGCTAAGTGCAGATATGAAAACTTTTGTAGAAGCCCCAAGAGCAATAAAAATATTGGATCAAAGCGGGCATCTTTTTTTAGAACAAAACAATGACAAAAGATTTTTTGAAGCTGCTTGGATGCATAAATACAAGGGCAAATATTATTTTACTTATTCTACTGGAGATACCCATAATTTATGTTACGCTATTGGGGACAATGCCTATGGGCCTTTTACTTACCAAGGTATTTTCTTAAAACCAGTGCAAGGATGGACTAGCCATCATTCTATTATCCAATACAAATCTAAATGGTATCTTTTTTACCATGACACAGAATTGTCTGGTAAAACACATTTGAGAAACATAAAGATGACTGAATTAAAATACAACAAAGATGGCTCTATTCAAACCATCAATCCATATCAATAATTTATTCAACAATTGCTTCCGCTTCAATTTCAACCAAGTATTCATCCCCAATTAAATTGGCTTGAACCATGGTGTTCACTGGTTGTATGTTGGCAAAACGTTGTCCATGCGCTCTTGCAATGGCTTCCCATTGTGTAATGTCTTTTACAAATACCCTAGTACGCACTACATCTTCTAATTTGCCGCCCAAGGATTGAATAGCACCTTCAATTTTATCAAATATAAAATGGGCTTGAGCTGCAGGATCACTTCCGCCAATTAAATTGGAGCCATGGGTAGCCGTGGTACCAGACACTAAAATCCGGTTGCCTTTGCGCAGGGCACGACTATAGCCTGCCATGGTTTCCCAGCTTGTTCCTGACAATGCCTTGGTTTTTCCAGAAGCATCTTTAATAGTTGGATAAGGGGAAGCAATTTCTTTTACATGATGACTTAAATCGCCGCTGGCAGTTAAATAAGGAGGCTTGCGGTATTCATCTCCAGAATCACCAGGTATATTATTTCCTTGGGCCAATATTTTTTTGATGGCCTCACAATCTGCATCTGCAAGTGTCAATGTAAGAATTTTTTTATTTTCTTCTATATGCGCGGAAACACCTAATCTTGCGCCCACAATTACGCCGCCTACTGCTGGTAAGTCTTTGATGTAAGCACTGGCGATGGTCGCAATAGATACTTGGTATTTTTTTGCAATTTTATCTAAGCTTGTTAATAATGTTTGGTACCAATCCCAGCCACCTGCAGCATCAATGTATCTTTTGTATTTCATTTGTGACCAGGTCAAGCTATCATTGATGGCTGGTGCAGGTTGATCCAACCATTTTTCACTAAAAAATCCGCCAGCCACGGTGCCAAAGGCCAATATTTTGATATTGTTTGCTAAACAAGTAGCCGTCATTTTATTAGCGGCACGTTGATCTAGCAAGGAATAACATATTTGATTGCTGACTATCGAGATACCAGTTTGGATCACCATATTTAAATGCGCTTCATCAAAATTGGTTAGTCCAATATTGGCAATCAATCCTTCTTCTTTTAATCTTTGCAAGCCAAACAAACAATCCAACCAACTTGGGTTGGCATAATTCCATGCATGAAATTGAAGCAACTGAATTTGTTCTACTTGTAATTTTTTTAAGGAAGATTTTACGGCCTCTTGAATTTGCGCAGGACTAATAGCTCCAGGATTTGGCACCCATTTGGTTAATAGTTGAAGGTCCTTAAGTCCGTAGGTTTGTTTAAATACCCCTGAAATTTCTTCTGCAGATCCATAATGGTCGGCCATATCAAAACTGGTAAAGCCTTGTTCATAGTAACCATGTAAGGCCTTGGCGGCCATTAAAGGATCTAATTTTTGGTTGTTTCTTTCTAAGTCTGCCACCTGCCATAAGCCAATGAGTACTTTAGAAATAGTTAAAGAGTCGCTTAGTTTTGTAGTTATTGGAGTATTCATTATTCGATTTATTCTGAGGGTAAATTTTTAAAATAGTTTGCATCAAAAGAGCCTGATTTTTTTAGTTGATGCCAATAGTTAGCAAAAATAATTGTTGCGAGTAACATGACGGCTGCAAATACATAACTAGCATGAAAATACCAAGCATTCTTGGAAGCAACAACATCGTTCACCACATTAATGATGAGTAAAGCAGTTAAACTAATTAAACCCAAACTGGCAATTAGTTTTTGCACTAACTTATTTTTAACCACGGTAATTTGACCTGCCAGTACAGGATTGTTTTGATGAATCAATAAAACTGCCATGCAAATTAAAATAAAATTGACTAGCATGGCAATGACCATGATATCAATACCTAAAAAAATATCACTGGCAAAATGGCTACCAAGTATACCTAAGCTTGATACCAAACCACTAAAAAATATTGCCCAATGTGGGGTTTTATATTTAGTATGAATATGGCTTAGCCAGCTTGGAAACAATTTATCTTTTGACCAAGCAAATAATAGTCTAGATACAGATAAGATCATCGAAGGTAAATCTTTCAATAAGGCAATACAAGCGCCGAGCATAATCAATACCGACCAAAAGGGAGGTAATACATAATTTAATAAGGTGGTGGCTGAAATATCTTTTTTATTGGCCAAGTCTTTTATAAAATTCCAGGGTGCAATTTTATAAACGCTGAAAGTAAACAATAAATAAAATAAACTTACGCTCACAATAGTGATGAGAATGGCCCTGGGCAATGATTTGCTTGGGTTTTTTGCTTCTCCACCAGCTTGGGCTATAGAATCAAAGCCAATAAAACTTGCAAATAAAATGCCGCTGGCAGAAATAAATTGTTGCCAATTGAACTGCCCTTGCAGATGAGTAATTACTATTCCATCTTTATTGAATACACCCTGTATAAAATCTTTTTCGCTATAAATAAATCCAGCAACAATAACAATACTGGCTAAAATAAATGTAATAATGACCAAGCCGATGATGGTCAATTGATAGGTTTTAATACCAAAAATATTGATGGCAATAAACAGCCACAACAAACCTAAGGATAAGAATAATTTGGTAGTACTATTTTCAAAAAAAAGAACAAGATGGGTCCAATTCATGGCAGCGCATACATCTCTAAAGAATGGCACCACCATATAAGCTACTACCCCTATCACAATGGATAAGCCAAACCATTGAGCAAAGCTGGCGACAAAACCCCAGTAAGGGTGAATGGACCTACTGGCATAGACATAACTTCCGCCAGCCCTTGGCATGGCACTGGCTAAAATGGCATAGGTGAGTGCCGCAAATAAAGCGGGAATAGAGGCAACAAAAAAAGCAGGTAACAAATAAGGACCAATGCCTGGTACATTTTTTTGCAACATAAAAGGAACAATATAGATAGATGCACCAATCATGGAGGAGATACCAGTAGCTACTAAGCCAGCAACTGTAATGTTTCTTGAAAGGGTAGTTGTTTGTTCCATGCTGTGCTAATAATTTTCTACTAATGTACTTATTGAAAGCCTATATTTCTCAAGCTAAATATAAGTTTTCTTTTTTATCTTTAGAAGTAGCCATACTTGAATTATGACCCTTGTTTTACTTTTGCTTGCTGTTTTATCTTTGGTACTCTTAATCACTGTGGTGAAGCTGCATCCATTCATTTCTTTTTTGATTGTTTGTATAAGTACAGGCCTAATCAGAGGTATGGGGATTACAACATTAATGAGCTCCATTCAAAAAGGGATGGGCGATGTAGTAGGGTCTTTAATGATCATTCTTTGTTTAGGTGCGATGTTAGGAAAATTGGTGGCAGACAGTGGCGCGGCCAATAAAATTGCTAGTGGCCTAATTCAGTTGTTTGGGACCAAATACATTCAATGGGCCTTAGTCTTGACCGCATTTATAGTTGGTATCCCTTTGTTTTATGGAGTTGGTTTTGTTTTATTGGTTCCATTAATTATTACAGTCGCTGCAAGATATAAATTACCAGCTGTTTATTTAGGCCTTCCTACTTTGGCTGCCTTATCCGTCACACATGGTTTTTTACCCCCACATCCATCACCCGTAGCATTGGCCCAGCAGTTCAATGCCAATATGGGCCTAACCTTATTTTACGGCATCCTCATTGCGATACCCACTATTATTATTGCAGGTCCTCTTTTTTCAGTTACATTAAAAAAGTATACGCAAAAGCCAATAGCTATTTTTTCTACCAATGAAATTGCGGAAGAAAATTTACCTGGGATGTTCCCAAGTTTAATGGCCGCATTTTTACCCGTGTTGTTGATTGGATTAGATACGATGGTGAATTCATCTAATGTTCAAAAAAATAGTTGGACTCATTTGATCCATATGATTGGAGACCCTTCTGTGGCCATGCTAATCTCCTTATTGGTTTCTTTGTATTCCTTGGGTATAAGACAAGGGAAAAGCATTCAAAAAATAATGGGACCCATCGGAGATTCTGTCAAAGAAGTGTCTACTATTTTATTGATCATTGCGGGTGCGGGTGCATTGAAACAAGTATTACTAGATACTGGCATTAGCGCAGAATTAATTCAACCCCTCACTAAATTATCCTTACCTCCTTTGTTATTGGCCTGGGGTATAGCTGCTATTTTAAGAGTGAGTATTGGCTCTGCTACGGTAGCAGGTTTAACCACTGCAGGCATTGTAGCCCCGCTTATTGGCCTTAGTGGTGTAAATCCATGTTTGATGGTACTAGCCACCGGCGCAGGTAGTTTATTTTTCTCCCATGTCAATGATACAGGTTTCTGGATGTTCAAAGAATACTTTAATTTAACCGTAAAAGAAACTATAAAAACTTGGAGCATGATGGAAAGTATTGTTTCAGTTTTAGGATTGATAGGCGTTTTTATTTTAAATTATTTCATTTAATTAAATTCAAAAAAAATGAGTACACCCGAAGAAAATTTTGCAAAATTAGGTTTAAGCTTACCTCCTGCACCCAAACCATTGGGAGTGTATAAGCCTTTATTGGTAGACGGTCATCATTGTTTTGTTTCAGGACATGGTCCAGTTCAAGACAATGGGAGTTTAATCATCGGAAGAGTAGGTGCCGGTTTGAGTATGGATGAAGGTAAATTGGCTGCTAGGCAAGTAGGATTAGCCATATTGGCTACCATCAAAGCCAATTTAGGCTCCCTCAATAAAATCAAAAGAGTAGTCAAAGTATTGGGTATGGTGAGTTGTACTAATGATTTTGAAAAACATCCTTATATCATTAATGGATGCAGTGAATTGTTTGCCTCCATTTGGGGACCGGACCTTGGGGTGGGAGTTAGAAGTGCAGTAGGCATGGGATCACTTCCAGGTAATATTCCTGTAGAAATTGAGGCCATGTTTGAATTAAATGAAAACATTTAAAATGATCATTCCTACTTTTAAAAAATAAAATAAGCCACCAAGACTAGTGGCTTATTTTATAATAGACATCACTCCATTTTAATTCATTTTTAAAGGAGCTTAATTCTGTATTCTTTCCAATCAAAGTAAATTCTATATCGGCTATTTCTGCGAAATCTTCCAAATGGTCCTTGTTTAAGTTTTGGCTATAACAAGTATGATGGGCGCCCCCTGCTAAAATCCAGGCAGCACATCCAATATGCATATTGGGATAAGGTTTCCACAAGACTCTTGCTACAGGCAACAATGGCAAGGCCTGTATGGGTTTCACGGCCATTACTTCATTGACCAATAATCTAAAACGATTGCCCATATCCACAATAGAGGCATTCAAAGCAGCGCCTGGTGTAGTATTGAAAACCAATCTTACTGGATCGGCTTTACCGCCAATGCCCAATGGATGTATTTCACAACTTGGTTTTCCTTCCGCAATGCTTGGACATATTTCTAGCATATGTGCACCTAAAACCATTCTATTGTCGGGTTGAAAATGATAAGTATAATCTTCCATGAATGAATTACCGCCAGCTAATCCTGCGCCCATTACTTTCATGGCCCTCACCAATGCAGCGGTTTTCCAATCACCTTCACCTGCAAATCCATAGCCCTTGGCCATCAATCTTTGTGCAGCGATGCCGGGCAATTGGGCTAATCCATTTAAGTCTTCAAAAGTATCCGTGAAGCCTTTGAAATTGCCATGTACTAAAAACTTTTCTATACCCAACTCAATTTTTGCAGCTGCTCTTAAGGAATCATGTGCATGACCATTTTTTAACAAGCTAGCTTGCAGCTGATATTCATTTTCATAAATAGCCACTAATTCATCTATTTCTTTTTCTGAAACTTGGTCTACTACTGCAACTAAATCGGCAATGCCATATGTATTCACACTGTAACCAAATTTAATTTCTGCTTCTACCTTGTCTCCCTCTGTAACAGCCACATAGCGCATGTTGTCTCCAAAGCGCACAAATTTTGCGCCCTGCCAATCATGCCAAGCTGCTGCAGCTCTGGCCCAGCCATTTATTTTTTCTAAGGATTCTTCATCCTGCCAATGCCCCACCACTACCTTTCTATGGATATTCATTCTTGCTGTAATAAACCCAAATTCTCTATCCCCATGGGCACTCTGGTTTAAATTCATAAAATCCATATCAATGGTCTCCCATGGAATGTCTCTATTAAATTGAGTATGAAAATGCAATAGTGGTTTGCTTAAAATTTTAAGACCATTGATCCACATTTTTGCTGGAGAAAAAGTATGCATCCAACAAACTACCCCGATACAATTTTTATCATTGTTGGCTTCTTGCATGGCTTTCAATACCTCTTCGCTTGATTTTACAACGGGCTTAAATACAATATTTACAGGTATAAGCTTAGAAGCTGTCAATGAAGCTGCAATGGTATTGGAATGTTCGGCCACTTTTTTTAAAGTGGCTTCTCCATATAAATCTTGGCTACCAGTAATAAACCAAACGTCTAATTTTTTTAAATCAGGAATCATACTTATTTTATTTTTTATTGGCCGTAATAACTATTAGGGCCATGTTTTCTTTGAAAATGTTTTTCTATTAAGGAATCTTTCATAGGATTTGCCTCCTTATTGATTTGTTCTGTATACAAAGCAGTTTTTGCAATGAATTCTAATACTGCACTATTATGCACTGCTTTTTTTGCATCCTTACCCCAAGTAAAAGGAGCGTGGCTCCCCACTAAAATCATTTCTACTTCTTGGTAGTCTAAATTTCTTTCTTTAAAACAATCAATAATTTGATGACCTGTTTCTATTTCATAATCGCCTTTAATTTTTTCGTCATTCATAGGTGCAGCACAGGGGATGGCTGCAATGGTATAATCTGCATGGGTAGTACCGTACACAGGAATATCTCTTAAGCTTTGCGCCCAAGCAGTAGCATAAGTGGAATGGGTATGTACGATGCTTCCAATCTTTTCCCAATGCTTGTACAATACTGCGTGGGAATGGGTATCCGAAGATGGTTTTAATTTTCCTTCTACTACTTTGCCCTCAAAATCAACAATCACCATATCTTCAATGGTTAAGTTTTCATAGGGTATACCACTTGGTTTAATGGCAAATACTTTATTGGTTCTATCTACTACACTTACATTGCCAAAAGTGAATAAAACTAAATCTAATTTTGGCAATTCTAAATTGGCCAACAAGCATTCTTCTTTAATTTTCTGAAATATTGAGCTCATGGGCTTGGCTTTTAATACGTAGTTTGTTCTATGAATTTTCCAAAATCAATATACTTTAAGTAACGTTCTTTATAATAGTTTACCCTGTCTTTATTGGGGTAGTAAGTAATTTCAAATCCTTGTCCCATGGCTTCCATGGCTTCTTCAACTTTGCTGTACACGCCTGCTGCCGTAGCAGCAAACATAGCCGCACCCAAGGCGCAGGTTTGTTCGCTCTTATGAATTTTTATAGGCATATCCATCACATCAGACATCATCTGCATAATAAATGGAGATTTTTTGGCCACACCTCCAAGTCCAATAATTCCTTTAATTGGAATGCCTTCCTGTATAAATCTATCCACAATGGCCTTGGCCCCAAAGCAAGTGGCTTCCACTAAACTTTTATACAATATAGGAGCGCTAGTGGCCAAAGAAATACCTTCTATGGCACCTTTTAATAATTGATTGGCATCGGGGGTTCTTCTTCCATTCATCCAATCGAGTGCAATGGGGTCATTGGTATTTAAGGGAAGCTCACTAGCTGTTTCATTTAATTGTGCTAATATTTTTTCTTCTAGCGTAGACAGTTCAGCTTCGTTGACTATTTCATTACCAATCTTTGTATTCAATAAAATATTTTGCAATGGCCAGGCTAAAATATTTTTAAACCAGGCATATATATCTCCAAATGCAGACTGCCCTGCTTCTAAACCTACCATGCCGGGAAGCACAGAGCCATTCACTTGGCCACAAATACCCTTAATTAATTTTCCTTCTATTTCATTGATGGGTGCCACCAAAATATCACAAGTAGAAGTGCCCATGACCTTACTTAAATAATAAGGCTCTATTTGCCCACCTACGGCGCCCATATGTGCATCAAAAGCGCCTACACCTATGGCGGTTGTTGCAGGAATGCCTAGTTCCATTGCCCATTGAGCGGTAATTGTTCCTACTGAAACAGCGGCACTATAAGTTTCTTTTGAAAGTGAGGCGACTAATTTTTCAAGTTTAGGATCTAATTCGGAAAAAAAAGAAATAGGAGGGTAGCCATCAAATTTCTCTGCCCATAAAGCCTTATGACCGGCACTGCAAACACTTCTTTTTAATTTACTGGCATCTTTTTCTCCAGTTAATAAATAAGGAATCCAATCGCAATGTTCTACCCAGGTATAAATATCTTCCTCCACCGTTTTGTCAATTCTTAAAATATGCAAAAGTTTGGCCCAATACCATTCGCTTGAATAAATGCCTCCAACAAATTCTAAATAATTAGTCGCATATTTTTTTGCATGTTCATTTATTTCTTTGGCTTCTGGTGCAGCTGTATGGTCCTTCCATAAAACAAACATGGCGTTTGGGTTTTCGGCGTGCTTTGCTGTCAATGCCAATGGGGTTCCTTCTTTGTTGACTGCGATAGGTGTAGAGCCGGTGGTGTCAATAGATAAGCCAACAATATTTTCTACAATTGTTTTATCTAAATTTTTTATACAGGCTTTGATGCTTATTATTAAGCCGTCGACATAATCTTGTGGATGCTGTCTGTATTGATTGATGCTAGGATTGCAATACAAACCTTTGGCCCATCTTTCATAATAATGCACAGCGGATTGTACAATTGCTCCATTGGAAGTATTTACCAAAATAGACCTTACAGAATCTGTTCCATAATCAACTCCTAACACATAATTGTTCTTAGACATAGATCAAAATCATTATCTTTAAAGATACTATTATAATTAATTAGTAAAGCCGTTTTAGGCTTAAAAAGTCCATGAACAGCTTATTTTTTTAAAATACTTACACCAAAAATACGGCCAGCTGTTTTTTCATGATTGGCAAGGATAGTGACCCTAATAGAAGAGGCTGTTAATCCGCTAGGTAAAGGGTATTCGATATCATAAAAACGATTGCTTTGCCCACCATCCCAATTAACAGTAGTCAGTTTTTTTCCATCAATTAAAATATCAAAAACACTATTCTTATCATCCCCAATATAAGTCAACAATAAACTACTTGGTGTACCAGGTATTATTTTCATATCAAAGGAAAATTCATTGTTCAATCGGGCTTCTCTGCCCATTCTGCCAACCGCATTCATGACATAAGATTTTTCAGTTGCGATTAGATGGTGATCTCTTTCGGGCTGCATTTCTCCAATTCTAAATGCATCAATGGTTCTAGTTTGAATGGCACTTAATCTTTGTTTTTCTGCTTGGTAATCTTTTTCTTTTGCTTCCCATTCCAGGTTGGTAAACTTGTCCCAATAAACACTATAAAAATCATCATTGATGGTAAACAAAGGCGCCATTGTTACATCAAAAGGCTTACCTAAATGATTCCATTTAAATTGTAATTGATGTAGATCTGTTGCTGTAATATTTTTCGTAGGTAGTTCATTGTTCATAATCACAGGGGTGCCAAATACAGGATCAGGTAATTTATTACCTAAAACACCGGCTAAGACGATGGGCCCATATAAGAAGGCAATTCTGTTTTTGTTGTCTGGGATACTTTCAGTGTTAAGTTGCATGTTAAAATCAATGGTGACTTTGTCGTTGGGGTTCCAAATTCGATCAATGATGGTATATCCATTTTCGTCTGTGATTGCTTTCACCCATTGGTTGTTAACTTTTATTTTTAAAGCACCTTCATTCCAAATTGGTTTTCTGATTCTAAGTTTAAATTGTTTTCTAGCAGCAGTAATAATTTGCAAACTGGTCTGGTTTTTAAATGGAAAATTGGTTTGTTGTACTACTTTCATTTTATTTTTTTCCCAATTTAATGTAGAAGCCACAAATAAATTCAAATACAAGCTTCCATCTGCCCCTTCGAAGTAAATGGATTCTGCATATTTGGCATGGTTCTCTAAACCACTGCCTACACAACAGGTAAACGTATTGAACTGGTCACTGAATTCCTTAGCTGCGCCCATTCTTAGGGGCATAAAATAAGTCATCATGCCTGTTTTAGAATTTTGCGAAGAAAGTATATGATTGTACAAGGCTCTTTCGTAATAGTCCATTAAATTACTTTTGGGTTGCCAAGAAAACAGATGCCTTGTCAACTTTAACATATTATAGGTATTGCAAGTTTCACAAGTATTATCGCTTAATCTGTCGTTTAGTTTTCCTGCATCCCCGCAATATTCATAATTGCTATTCCCTCCAATTACATAAGAATGACTATTAACCATGGTCTTCCAAAAAAAACTAGCAATGGTATTGTCTTTTTCATTGCCTGTTAATTCATATTGCCTAGCTGCGCTGATGGCCTTTGGTACATTTGTATTAGAATGTTTACCTGGCATTGGATCAATTTTTTGTGCAAGCTTACCCATCACAAAATCATCTTCAAATAAATTCGCTACCCTTAAATATTTTTTTTCTCCAGTGACTGCATAAATATTAGCTAGTACTTCATTCATGCCCCCGTATTCACAAAGCAACATTTTATTGCGCACAGAATCTGGCATGGGAACCATCAAATCATAGGTCCAATCTGCCATTTTTGTTACCACTTCCAATGCTTTTTTATTGTCTAGGTACAAATAGGCATCCATCAAGCCAGCCATTAACTTGTGCACTGTGTACCAAGGTGACCAGGCACCATTCAAATCAAATCCCGAAGATTTAATTTGACCATTGCGCACTTTCTGCCATAATATATCTTCTTCAGGAATCGCTCCAACATAGCCAGTATTTCTTTTTTCTTGACAAAGGGCAATTTCATCCACAATGTAAGCGGCTCTTTTTTTAAATTCCTCTTGAGCTGTGCTGGCATACATCAATGAAATAGCAGATAAATAGTGACCCATGGTATGGCCAGACAATCCTGTAGACTCCCAACCACCATAGACTGAATCTTTGGCGGGTAAACCAGCATTCAGATAAAAACGAGTTAATAATCTATTTGGGCTCAGGCTGATTAAATAAGTACTGTCCAATTGCATTGCTTTTTTGAATGGGCCATTCAATAGTTTGATTTTTGAAATAGGGAAGGCATAGGCTTGAATAGGAATAGCCCTAGTTACTTTTATATTGTCCTCGTTTTTGGTGGCTAAATAAGATTGTCCTTTTACTTGATGCAAAAACAAGCTGAGTAAAGAAAGTAGAAATATTTTTTTCATAATTATTTTTATTACTTGAATTTAGAGAATTTTTCTGTGCGGCCTAACAGCGAAATACCTATAAAACCTCTAACATAAAGGGATTGCTTATCATCACTCATCCACATTTTGCAACTATAGGTTGATCCATTGGCAGGGTCATAAATTTTTCCACCCACCCATTGAGGGGCTTCCCAACTAAAATCGCTAAACATATTCAAGCCTTTCAGCTCTCTGTTTCTCAAGCTTTCGTCCTTGTTGTAAATGTCTTTTCTTTCTGTTTTTACCCAAATTAATTTTCCAAATAATTTATTGCCTTGGATATATGTTTCTACAATCCCTTTTTTACTGGAAGACAACCATTTTCCAATAAATTCTTTTTGAGCCATAACCGAATTAAATGCCAAAAGAAAAATACAAATAGAAATAATTTTTTTCATAGGAGTTTAAGCTAAATTTTTTCAATATTGTACTGTTCTAAGTTAATATATTATTTTCAAATAACAGACGTTTAAAAGATCAATTCCATGATTCCCATAGCTGGAACTTGATTCCATTTTGCAATTAAATCCCTGTAAAGCTTCCGCACATTATTTAAATCACTTACTGCAATAACCATTGCAGTAAGCTCAGGGTTGGTTTTTTCTAAACTTTCTCTAAAAACTTCATTGAAATTTTCAAATGCGTTTTGAGTATATTCAATAAGAATTAAGTTGGCTAAGGTTTCGGCATACCAAGCTTCATTGGTTAAATTCATATTGTCTCTTAAGGATTTATCCTCAAAATCTTGGATGGAGCTGCCGTTTTTAATCATACCATAAAATGCGGTACCATAACCTAAAGTTTTTTCAATGGCATAATGACTTAAATCGTGCAGGACTAAAAAATTATCCCCTTTGGTCCAAGAGGAACTTGCGTCTGCTCTGATATAACGAATGATATGCTTCGCTTCATTATTTTTTTGAAATTGCAACTTCATTTTCTAAAAATCTAAACCAACATTTAGCCACTACCAATCCAAACCTGGCTGGGTAATTTTAAAATTGTCTTTTTCTTTGGCTTTGTCTACCATTAGCTTCACATCATTCAACAATTGTTTGGCATCATACACCACGCCATCTTTGATCGTGTATTTAACACCACCCACTCTTACTGCAGTTCCATCTTGATTTAAATGAATAGCACCAGTGCCATACAAAACTTGTAAGTTTTTTAAAGGATTGGCATCCACAATAATAATATCAGCCAATTTGCCTATTTCAACTGTACCTAAATCTTTATCCATACCTAAGGCTTGAGCTGCATTTAAAGTAGCAGAACGAATCACTTCTAAAGGATGAAATCCTGCTTCTCTTAACAATTCTAATTCTCTTATAAATCCAAAACCATAGGTTTGATAAATAAAGCCATTGTCTGAACCAGCAGTTACACGGCCTCCTCTATTTTTATATTCATTGATAAAGGCCATCCATAATTTATAATTGTTTTTCCATTCCACTTCTTGCTCTGTTCCCCAATCAAACCAATAAGAGCCATGAGAATTTCTACTTGGTGCATAAAATTTCCAAAGTGAAGGCAGGGTGTATTTTTCATGCCATTCTGCTCGTCTTGTTCTTTGTAAATCACGGTTGGCTTCGTAGATATTGAAAGTTGGATCCAAGGTAAAGTCTAAGGCAATCAATTCGTTCATTACTTTATTCCATTTTTCAGAATAGGGGGCAGCTGCTTGTTTCCATAATTTGCCCGCATTTTCAAACCTGCTTTGCTCATTGGTATAATTGTAATCCAAAGGAAAATTTTGTATTGTTTTATCATCAAACAAAGCTTCCGGCAAACCATACCAATGTTCCATACTGGTCATGCCTGCTCTTGCAGAATTCAATACATTCCATCTGGCCACATCTGTTTGTGCATGATGACAGCAGGACCTTAAACCAATTCTTTTATTTTCTCTGATGGCCGCATCCATTACTTCTGGTGAGGCACCAAAAAATTTAATGCCATCGGCGCCATTTTTTGCATTCTCATTCACCCAATCCCGAGCATCTTGTGGAGTGACAATTTCCTTTTTACTTCCTTGCCCAAAGGCAGTATAGGCAAGAATGCGTGGGGCAATGATTTTATTTTCTGCACTTCTTTTCTTTTCACTCAAAACCCAGCTCAAACCATTACCTGCAGACACATCTCTCACTGTAGTAATGCCATGTGCCATCCATAATTTATAAACATATTCAGCTGGTGTGCCTTGTTCTACACCTCCAATATGGGTATGCATATCAATTAAACCTGGTAAAGCAAACATACCATTCGCATCAATCTCTTTTCCGTTTTTTGCCAACACGGGTCTGCGTTCTGTTTTAATTGGATTGCCTTCATTGGCTACCACTACAATTTTTACTATTCTATTGTTTTCTATGACAATGTCAATAGGTCCAATGGCTGGTGCACCAGTTCCATTGATTAAGGTAACTCCTCTAATAATTAATTGTGTGTAGGGACCGCCACCTTCGTTTCTCGCTGGTGCGGGTGTAATTTGGGCATTGGCTATTTGCAAACAAAAGCAAAGTAGTAAAACTTGAAAGGGACGAATAAGCAATTTCATAGGTAATTCATTTAGTACCTAAACTTACGCTTTTTTTTAAAAAAAAGCCCTCCTGAGGAATCAGGTGGGCGATTAACGATTGCTTGCTTAAAAACTTTAAAAGTAAACCTTTAAAGATGGCACGAAGTTAATGGGTAAACCCATGGCTCATTATCAACTAATTGTTAAATATAAAAGTGTGAATTGCAGGGCTATTGCGTCTTTTTGGGGTAGGCTTTCAAAGCGGCTTCCAAACAATCCATTGCTTCATTGATGGCTGCTTCGTTTAAAACATAGGCCAGCCTTACTTCATTGGTACCTAAACCAGGTGTAGTATAGAATCCAGAACCTGGTGCCAGCATAATAGTTGCGTTTTTGTATTTAAAATCGGTCAGTAACCACTTGCAAAAAGCATCTGTATTTTCTACAGGTAATTTGGCCATCACATAAAAAGCACCACTTGGTGCTGGACAAAAAACACCTTCCATTTTGGAAAGTCTTTGTACCAAGGTGTCCCTTCTGTTCTTGTATTCAGCCCTCGTGCCATCAAAATAAGAGGAAGGTAAACTCAAAGCAGCCTCAGCAGCAATTTGTTCCAAAGTTGGAGGGCTTAATCTTGCTTGTGAAAATTTCATCACGGCTTCAATCACCGATTTGTTTTTAGTTACCAAGGCGCCAATTCTTGCACCACAGGCCGAATATTTTTTACTGAAAGTGTCAATCATGATCACATGGTCTTCAACACCTTCTAAGGTAAGCGTGCTTTTTACTTTTCCTTCGTAACTGAATTCGGTATAGGCTTCATCAGAAAATAAGTACAAATCTTTTTCTTTAATTAAGTCTCTTATTTGTAATAATTCTCTTTCGCTATAGACATAACCTGTTGGATTGTTGGGGTTACAAATAAAAATTCCTTTTGTTCTAGAGGTAATTTTTTCTTTGAAAGCGGCAATGGGTGGTAAGGAAAATCCAGTTTCCATGGTAGAGGTGATGGGAATAATTTTTATTCCAGCGGCCATTGCAAAACCAATGTAGTTGGCATAAAAAGGTTCAGGTACTATGATTTCATCTCCTGCATCCAAACAGGCCATAAAGGCAAATAAAATACCTTCACTTCCTCCAATGGTAATTAAAATACCTTCATAGCTAACATGGATGCCTTTGGTAATATAATAAGCGGCTAATTTTTTTCTGAAACTTAAAACGCCAGCGCTGTCTGTATATTCTAATACTTTTAAATCTGCATTTTTGACCGCCTCCATCATGATGCTTGGGGTTTCAATATCCGGTTGTCCAATATTTAAATGGTATACTTTGACGCCCTCTTTTTTTGTTGCATCTGCAAATGCGGTTAATTTTCGAATGGGAGAGGAAGGCATTTGAGCACCTCTTTGACTAATACGTATCATTCAAGCAAAGATAGGCAAGCAATGACTCAAAAAAAAACGTCCCCTGCAAAGAGAACGTTTTTTTAATTTATTTTTAAGAACAATTGGTAGTTTATAAAATCACTTCTCCTTCAATGATTAATTCAGTCACTTGTTTTTCACCAGCAAATTTTACTGTGACACGTTTTTTAAATACGCCACTAAAAGGAGCCGTATAAGTAACTTTTATATTGCCTTTTTGACCTTTCAATACAGGATTTTGATTGTACTCTGGTTGGGTACAGCCACATTCCGCATTGGCAAATTCAATTACTGCAGGCTTTGTTCCAGTATTGTTAAAATTAAAAATGACAGATTTATGAATTCCTTTTTTTATTTTACCAAAATTGTGGTTGGTTTTATCAAAGTGGATAGAAGATTGTGCCCAACTGCTGGCTGAAATAAGTAGGCAAAAAACTAAAGTTGTTATTTTCATAGGTATCTATTTTTAAATATTAATGGTTGGTAATTGAATTAGTAATGATTGGACTGGTTGATGTATTGTTGGAAATGGCCACCCCTTCTCCTGAGAATTTAGTTTGCTTTTTTAAGCCACCTGAAAATTCCAAATCGGTGAATCTGGTAAACAATCCCATGACATTACCATTAAAAGTAATTTGAACTTCTGCCATTTGGCCTGGTCCCATTTTTTGATTGGATTTGAAATTAGGGGTAGTGCAGCCACAACCAGGTCGGGCAGTGACTAAGGTAATCGTATCCTTACTTATATTGGTAATTTCAATGGTATAAGTAGCAGGTTTGCCAAAGCTAATTTTACCAAAATTGTATTGATCGTTTTTAAACTGCAGAACGTCTTCTACTTTAGTCTGTGCACTTAACTGCTTAAAAGACATAGTTAAAGCTAGAAAGGCAATGAATAAGGTGATTTTTTTCATTTTGATAGGATTGATTGACAAGAAAAAACCATGTAAAAGAGGTGTACGAAATTATTGAAAAATTGGTAAAAAGCTGATTTTACTTATTTCTTTACTTTTTATGCATTTTGACCCCTATTTTTGTCCTATGGAATCCACCCTAGACGCTGTTGCTGAACAAGACATGCTCTCCTTTGAGGCATTTCGGACTTCTGTTATTGCCGACTACCGAATGGCAATGATAAGTCGTGAAGTAAGTTTGTTAGGCAGACGTGAAGTGTTGACAGGCAAGGCCAAGTTTGGGATCTTTGGAGACGGCAAAGAAGTGGCACAAATTGCCCTTGCTAAATTTTTTCAAAAAGGAGATTTTAGAAGTGGTTATTACAGAGATCAAACCTTCATGTTTGCTTTAGAAGTGGCCAATTTGGAAGATTATTTTTCCCAACTGTATGCTGACGTAAACAATGATCCTTTCAGTGGTGGGAAAAATATGAATGCTCATTTTGCCACTGAGTTTGTGAATAAGGAAGGAGCCTGGTCCAACTTAGTAGAGCGTTATAATATTTCTGCAGACATTGCGCCCACAGCTGGACAAATGGTGCGTGGTCTAGGCTTGGCTTTTGCTTCCAATTGTTTTAGAAGTTCAAAATACAAAACGCAGTTGAACCATTTAAGCAACAATGGCAATGAGGTTTGTTTTTGTACGATTGGGGATGCCAGTACTTCAGAAGGACATTTTTGGGAAGTGATCAATGCAGCCGGCGTTTTACAAGTGCCATTAGCCATCATTGTTTATGACGATGGATACGGTATATCTGTACCTACCGAATTACAAACCACCAAGGGGTCTATTTCTGATGCATTGAAAGGATTTGACAAAGAAAATGGGACCAATGGTATAAAAATATTTACAGTGAAGGGTTGGGATTATGCAGCCTTGTGTGAGATTTTTGAAGAAGGGATTACTTATACTAGAGAAACCCATACCCCTGTTTTATTTCATGTGAAAGAATTGACACAGCCCCAAGGGCATTCCACCAGTGGAAGTCATGAAAGGTATAAAACATTGGAACGTCTTCAATGGGAGAGAGATTGGGATTGTAATAAAAAAATGCGTGAATGGCTTTTATTGAATGAACTTACTACCGAAGACAGTTTACAAGCATTGGAGTCGGAAGTAAAACAAGAAGCGCGTTTATCAAAATTAGCTGCTTGGGAAAAATACATTGCGCCCATCAAAGATAAAATCAATCAAGGGGTACAGTTGGTGCAAAAAGGTTTGAATGAAACAGATTTGAAAACTGCTATTGAACTTTTGCATGAATTAGTACATTCTAGAGAGCCATTGAAAAGAGATATTTTTAGAACTTTGAATTTAATTCTTGAAAAAATTCCGCATCATCCTAATGCAAAATCTATACATACCTTCTTAGATAATTATTATCAAGAAGAAGCGCCATTCTATAGCAAGAATTTATACAATGAAGGTCCTTTGAGTACTTTGAATGTATCGCAGGTAGATCCTATTTATCCTGCTGATGCGCCTACTTTAAATGGTTATGAAGTATTGAACCATTATTTTGATGCACTTTTTGAGCAAAATCCTTTGGTCTATGCTTTTGGCGAAGACTTAGGTAATATTGGAGATGTGAATCAGGGCTTTGCAGGTTTACAACTCAAACATGGTTTAGATCGAATTTTTGACACTGGTATCAGAGAACAATCTATCATTGGTCAAGCACATGGCATGGCCATGAGAGGGTTACGCCCCATTGCCGAAATTCAATACTTGGATTATTTATTATATGGCATACAAACCATGAGTGATGACATTGCTACCTTGCATTATCGAAGCAATGGTTTGCAATCCAGTCCAGTAATTATTAGAACAAGAGGCCATCGTTTAGAAGGTATGTTTCACAGTGGCTCTCCCATGGGTGTGATTGTGAATGCTTTAAGAGGTATGTATGTTTGTGTACCAAGAAATATGGTGCAAGCAGCAGGTATGTACAATACTTTGTTGCGAGGGAATGACCCGGCTTTATTGATTGAATGTTTGAATGGCTATCGATTAAAAGAAACCATGCCTTCCAATATTACAGAATTTACAGTGCCTTTGGGCAAACCAGAAATTTTAAAAGAAGGCAATGACATTACCATTGTTTCTTATGGCTCAACAATAAGAATTATTGAAGATGCTGCTATCCGTTTACTGGAGATGGGCATTGACTGTGAAATTATTGATGTGCAAACATTATTACCCTTTGACATCAATCATCAAATTGTGGCGTCGCTTAAAAAAACCAATCGCATTATTTTTATTGATGAAGATGTACCTGGTGGGGCAAGTGCCTATATGTATCAACAAGTCATTGAATTGCAAGGAGGCTATCGTTGGTTGGATATAGCAGCAAGAACCTTGAGCGCTAAAGCACACCGTCCTGCCTTTGCCAGCGATGGAGATTATTTTTCAAAGCCCAATACCGAAGAAGTAATTAAGGTGATTAAGGGCATGATGACTGAGTAAAAAATATTAGTGAATTTTACTAGACAAGTTATAGCCTTCTAGTTTTTGTGTTTGTTCTACAGACCCCAATCTGAATTTTACCGCCAGCTTTGTTTGTTTCTCAAAAGCCCTTTCAGTGTTACAAAAAAATCCAGTTTTTGTGCTATAGTAGTTTGCAGGTACTTTGGCTTCGGGTCTTATGGCATACACATTAAATACAGGCATAGTAGTGTCTTTTATTTTTGGTAAAAGAAAGCCTGCTAATAATAGGGTAGGTATAATTTGCATCATTTGATTTAGTGCTGGTATTTCGAAAAATTTATAATTTTTTGAAAAAAATCATAAGACCGAATTTCGAAAAATTTTTAATTTTTTGAATAAATTATAAGAGAGATTTACATCACTTTTTTTATTTAAAAAATAAAAAGGGATGTAAATCTACCCCATGTTATGGAATACTTTGTTTACATCTTCATCTTCCTCTAATCTTTCAATTAGTTTACTTACATCCTCTGCTTGCTCATCTGTCATTGGCACGGTGGTAGTCGGAATCCACTCTAATTCTGCGCTAATGGGATGCATATCTTTATCTTCTAGCGCTTTTTGTAAATTTCCAAAATCGGTGAAGGCGCAACGAAGTACTATAATTGCATTTCCATTGTCGTCCAAGCTTTCGCCCAATTCATCTAAGCCATGATCAATTAATTCTAATTCTAAATCATCCATATTCAATCCTTCAGGCTTTAATTTAAACACCCCCATTTTTTTAAATTGAAAACTTACACTACCTGAATTTCCTAAAGTACCATGCCCTTTATTGAAATGACTTTTTACATTGGCCACAGTTCTAACATGGTTATCAGTAGCTGTTTCAACTAATAAAGCCACTCCATGTGGCGCATAACCTTCGTATAATATTTCCTCATAGTTACTGGTGTCTTTGCCCATGGCTCTTTTAATAGCCGCTTCCACACGGTCCTTGGGCATACCAACACTTCTTGCATTCTGGTAACATCTTCTTAAGGCAGGATTATCATCTGGGTTAGGACCGCTTGCTTTTACGGCAATAACTATTTCTTTACCAATGCGGGTAAACTGCTTTGCCATTCGATCAAATCTTTTGAACATCGTGGCTTTTCTAACTTCAAATATCCTTCCCATAGTTGTAGGTATTAAGAGTTGCAAAAATAAGAAAAAAAAGTCCCCCCGAGTAAACGGAAGGACTTTTCTAATTTATCATTGATAATAAAAATTATTTATTCAAATTACTATGTTTACGACCATAAAGGAAGTAAACCACAAGGCCTAAAGCCATCCATGCGAAGGCTACTTTCAATGTTTGCGCATCTAAGGCAAAGATCATGGCTAAGCATATAACAGCGCCTAAAATAGGCACCAATGGCACTAATGGCGTTTTAAATGGACGCTCCATATCTGGTGATTTGCGTCTTAATATCCAAATACCAGCACTTACGAGTACAAAGGCAAATAAAGTACCAAATGAAGTTAAATCACCTGCTACATTACCTGGGATAAAGGCAGCAAAACCACCTACAAATATGAATAAAATCCAGTTAGATTTATAGGGCGTTCTAAATTTAGGATGTAAATCTGAAAATACTTTAGGAAGTAGTCCGTCATTGGCCATTGAATAGAATACACGTGACTGACCCATTAACATGACTAAAATAACAGAACTAAATCCTGCTAGAATTGCCACTGTTACAGCTGTTGCTAACCATCCATATCCTGTCATATAAGTTGATATTGCATAAGCAACAGATGCTTCACGACCCTTTAGAGGATCAACGAAATCTTTCCAGTTGGCAACTCCTGTTAGTACGTGACCAAATAAGATGTACAAAATAGTACACACTACTAATGAACCTAAGATACCAATAGGCATATCTCTTTTTGGATTTTTTGCTTCTTGAGCCGCTGTAGATACCGCGTCAAAACCAATAAAGGCAAAAAATACTATAGCTGCGCCACCTAATACACCACCCCAGCCATGTTTAAATACGCTAGAATAATCAGCAATGACCTTACCAGAAGCGTCAATTACTGGTGGTTGATTGGCAGGAATTAAATAAGGGGTATGATTTTCTGGACGAATAAACTGCCAGCCTAAAATTATAAATAAAATTACAATAGCTACTTTGACAAATACAATAATGGCATTCACCACAGCAGACTCTTGTGTTCCTTTAATTAATAATAAGGTTAACAATAATAAAATTACTAAGGCAGGCGCGTTAATTATTCCGTGATGAAGCACGCCAGCTGAATCGGTTATACTTTCGAGGGGGGAGTGGCTCCATTCATAAGGTATGGCTCCTCCCAGCAGCTTGTTTAAATATTCACTCCAAGCAATAGAAACTGTTGCGGCACCTAAGGCATATTCCATAATTAATGCCCATCCAATAATCCAGGCAACAGTTTCACCCATGGTTACATAAGAGTAGGCATAAGCACTACCAGAAATAGGAATCATGGCAGCAAACTCTGCATAACATAAACCTGCAAAAGCGCAACCTACGGCTGCTACTATAAAGGATAAAGTAACGCCTGGTCCTGCAGCTTGTCCAGCAGCAGCAGCAGTTCTTACAAATAAGCCTGCACCTATAATCGCACCTACGCCTAAGGCTACTAAGTTACCAGCGCCTAAAGTGCGTTTTAGTCCTTTTCCGCCGTCTTCGGCTTGAGCCAACATGGCAGTCAAATCTTTCTTTCTAAATAAACTCATAATTTGGTAGGTTTCAGTGTTCAATACTAAATCAAGGTCATGATTTAGTATAAGTTGTTTAGGAGCAACATAATTTAGATTGAAAAATAGCACTTTTTTTGCAAAACTTGGCTATAATTCCAGATAAAAAGACTCTTTTTTTTGCTTATTTTTTTAGTACTTAAGTCTTATATTGCAGCAATTACTATTGTATGAAAAAATCGAATAAACTTACTATTTACATTGTTATTGCCATGATTGCAGGAGCAATTTTGGGGTATTTTATTCATGAAAATTATGATAAAGCCAGTATTGAGGTATTCTCAAAAAACATCAAACTGCTTACGACTATTTTTTTACGCTTAATTCAAATGGTGATTGCACCCTTGGTTTTTACAACTTTGGTCGTAGGTATTTCAAAATTGGGTGATCTTAAAACAGTGGGTCGCGTTGGTGGTAAAGCCATGCTTTGGTTTGTAACCGCTTCCCTTGGAAGTTTATTAATAGGGATGGTTTTGGTGAATATTTTAAAACCAGGAGAGGGTATTGCTTTATCCAATGCTGATATGACAGGTGCATCCGATTTGATAGGTAAAACACAGGCATTTAGTTTACCTGGTTTTATAGATCATGTTTTTCCAAAAAGTATGTTTGAGGCCTTGGCCAACAATGAAATTTTACAAATTGTCATATTTAGTGTGTTTTTTGGCGTGGCCGCCGCAGCCATGGGTAAAAAAACAGAAGGCTTAATGTTAGCATTTGAAAATGGCGCACATATTATTTTAAAAATGGTAGGTTATGTAATGAACTTTGCACCCATTGGTGTTTTTGGTGCCATTGCAGCGGTTATAGCTACTAAAGGCTTGTCCATATTTATTTTTTATGGTAAGTACATGTTATATTTTTTAATGGGCATTGGCGTATTGTGGATTGTTTTAATTACGGTTGGCTTTATTATCTTGAAAAAGAGAATGCCATCACTACTTAAAATTATTACCAATCCTTTAGTGATTGCTTTTAGTACCACTAGTAGCGAAGCTGTATTTCCAAAATTAACCGAAGAGTTAGAACGTTTTGGTTGTAAGGATAAAATAGTTTCCTTTATTTTACCATTGGGCTATTCTTTTAATTTAGATGGAAGCATGATGTACATGACTTTTGCAAGTATGGCTATTGCGCAAGCCTACGGTATTCACTTAGATATTGGTACACAGTTGACTATGTTGTTGGTATTGATGTTGACCAGCAAAGGAATTGCTGGCGTACCTCGAGCTTCTTTAGTAGTAGTAACGGCGACATGTGCCATGTTTCACATTCCTCCAGAAGGGATTGCATTAATTTTGCCCATTGACCATTTCTGTGATATGTTCCGTTCTGCGACCAATGTACTCGGCAATAGCTTGGCCACCACTGTTGTAAGTAAATGGGAAGGAGCACTTGAAAATCCGGTGCAAGCTTAAATATATTATTGATGATTACATTATTAGATGCCTTTCATTGGAGTCAATTATTACAACCTCAATATTATATTGAAAACGGAGGGCTTTGGTTATTATTATTTGTGGTGTTTGCAGAAACGGGTTTATTCTTTGGCTTTTTCTTGCCAGGAGACAGCTTGCTTTTTGTAGCAGGTATTTATTGTGCGCCGTTGGCCTCACAAATCTTTGTAAGTGAGAATGAATGGCTTAATTTATTTATTATATTTTCTTTTATTTCAGTGGCCGGTATTTTAGGTAATTATGTGGGTTATTTTATTGGAAACAAAGTGGGCCCCGCCATGTATGATTGGAAAGAAAACTTGTTGTTTAAAAAAAAATATTTAGTACAAGCACATTCTTTTTATGAAAAGCACGGAGGCCGTGCCATTGTAATAGCTAGGTTCATTCCAATTGTACGCACTTTTGCACCCATTGTAGCGGGCATAGTAAAAATGGATAAGCACAAATTCGTTTATTATAATATTGTGGGTTGTATTACCTGGGTGGCCGCCATGTTATGCGCCGGGCATTTTTTACAATCCTATATTTTAAATCATTTTCAATTTGATTTAAAGAAACACCTTGAGGTAATTGTAATTGGGATTGTTTTTGTAACTACGGCTCCAGTAATTTATCAAGTATTAAAGCATCGTTCCAATAAATAAATTTTATTAAACGCATATGACTACTAACAAACAAATTGGACTATTGTCATTACCTGTTTTTGTTGCCGCCTTGGGCTATTTTGTAGATGTGTATGACTTGTTGTTGTTTACTATTGTAAGACAACCCAGTGTGATGAGCTTGGGCGCTACTGCAGAAACCATTATTGTAGATAGTGCACACATCATCAACTGGCAAATGTCTGGTTTATTGATTGGTGGAATTTTATGGGGTGTCTTGGGCGACAAGAAAGGCAGGTTAAAAGTTTTGTTTGGATCCATCATACTTTATTCGGTAGCGAATTTTTTAACTTCATTCGTACATTCAGTGGATCAATATGCTTATTGCAGATTTATTGGCGGTATTGGATTGGCTGGAGAATTGGGCGCAGGCATTACCTTAGTTTCAGAAATGTTACCTAAAAATAAAAGGGGCATTGGTACTTCCTTGGTAGCGGGTATTGGTTTGTTTGGTGCTGTTTTTGCTTATTTTACTTTCAAAGCCACTGCCGATTGGCGATTGTGTTACCAAATAGGAGGGGTGCTTGGGTTTTTCTTATTGATTCTTAGAGTAAAAGTAGCTGAGTCCTTTATGTTTGAGTCGGCCAAGTTGGCGAATATTTCTAAAGGTAATTTTCTAATGTTCTTTAGTTCTTACCAACGTTTTTCAAAATACATCAAAGCCATTTTAATTGGGCTACCCACTTGGTTTGTAATTGGGGTGATGGTCAATTATAGTAATAAATTTGCAAGCGGCTTGTATGGCGTAAATTTAATTGATTCAGGCAAGGCAGTGATGTTTGCCTACATTGGAATTGCCGTGGGTGACTTATTAATAGGGTATGTGAGTCAATATTTCGAAAGCAGAAAAAAAGCTTTATTGATTTTTTATTCTTTAAATATTGTTTGCATGATTTTCTTTTTTAGCAGCATCAATAGCAGTGATAACAGCATGTACTTGATTTGCGGTTTGTTGGGTTTTAGCACAGGTTATTGGGCCATTTTCAATACCATGGCAGCCGAACAATTTGGCACCAATCTAAGAGCCACCGCGGCTACCACCATTCCCAATATGGTCAGAGGTGCTTTGCCATTGATCAATTTTTTATTCTTAGATATTTTACAAAAGAAACTGGGCTGGAACATTATACAAAGTGGCCTATTCACAGGTGCTACAGTGATGTTGATTACCTTAATTGCTTTTGTTTTTACCGAAGAAACCTATCATAAGGATTTGGATTATTTAGAATACGATCAACCACTTCCTTAGTCATTAAAGTATGCGTTTATTATTTATACGTTTTTCTTCTATTGGTGATATTGTATTAACTACGCCTGCCATTCGTTGTGCCCAAGAACAAATCCCAGGGGTAGAAATACATTTTCTGACCAAAAAGTCCATGCAGGATTTGGTTAGAGCTAATCCTTACATCCATCAATGCCATTATTTAGACAATGACTTCGCTTTAACCATTGCAGCTTTAAAAAAAATAGAATTCGATTACATCATTGATTTGCATCATAACCTAAGTTCTTGGAAAATAAAAAAGGCCTTGAGGGTGAAAGCGTTTAGTTACCAAAAGCTAAGTTTAAAAAAGCTACTCTTGGCTAAACTGCATATTAATCTGTTACCCAAGACACATGTTTGTGAAAGATACATTGACACGCTTCAACATTTTAATGTGGTGAACGACGGGAAGGGCTTGGATTATTTTTTTCCAAGCAATAATTCATTTACAGCCTCTAATTTACCTACCATTCATCAAGCGGGTTTCATAGCCTTTGTAATTGGGGCTTCTTATTTCAATAAAAAAATGCCTGTAGCGAAGTGGATACAATTGGCAGAAAAAATAAATAGACCCATTGTACTTATTGGGGGTAAGGAAGATCAAGTAGCTGCAAATCTAATTGCAGCAAGTAATACAAGCAGTATTTACAATGCCTGCGGAAAATATGGTTTACAAGAATCAGCCAATATCATTCAAATGTCTAAACTAGTAGTTGCACATGATACTGGTTTTTTACATGTGGCCGCTGCTTTTAAAAAACCAACCATCACCATCTGGGGTGCCACCAGCCCTGCTTTACAGTTTGAAGCTTATTATCCAATTGAAAATACCCCAGCGTATTTTAATGCGACAGTCCCCAATTTAAATTGTCAACCTTGTAGCAAACAAGGATCCAGCCAATGTCCACAGGGTCATTTTGCTTGCATGCAATTGCAAGACATTGATTTAATCGCAGCCAAAGTAAAGACTTATTTATAAAATGATGGGCCTTGGTATCAATGAAGAAGCCTTCCACGCTATTTCGCAGAAGGCTTCCTTATAAAATAATTACTTATTTATTTTGCTTACAATGTTTTTAAAACATCATTCATGCTTCTAACAGCATCAGCACTCTTGTTGAAAGCTGCTTGTTCGTCTGCAGACAAATCCATTTCAACAATTTTTTCCCAGCCATTTTTGCCAATCACTACAGGCACGCCTAAGCAAATATCCTTTTGACCATATTCCCCATTCAAGCTTACGCAGCAAGTAAATAATTTTTTCTCATCTCTAACAATGCTTTCTACCAAGGCCGCTCCAGCAGCACCTGGCGCATACCAAGCTGATGTACCCAATAACTTTGTTAAAGTAGCGCCCCCCACCATGGTATCATTGATGATTTTTTCTTGTTGTGCAGCGTCTAAGAATTTAGTTACTGGAATACTGTTCCAAGTAGCGTGCTTGATCAAAGGAATCATCGTAGTATCACCATGTCCACCTACTACCAAGGCGTTTAAATCTGCAGGGCTGCAGTTTAAAGTGGCGCTCAATTGATATTTAAAACGAGCGCTGTCTAAGGTACCGCCCATTCCGATTATTTTATTTTTAGCTAGTCCGGTAGATTGCAAGGCCAAATAAGTCATGGTATCCATTGGATTACTAATAACAATGATAATGGCATGGGGAGAAAACTTTAAAATATTTTCACAAACACCTTTTACAATACCCGCATTGGTACCAATTAATTCTTCACGGGTCATACCTGGTTTACGAGGCAAGCCAGAAGTAATCACTATCACATCGGAGTTGGCTGTTTTTGAATAATCGTTCGTGCTTCCGCTGATTCTTGTATCAAAACCCAATAGGGCGGCTGTTTGCATCATGTCTTGGGCCTTGCCTTCAGCAAATCCTTCTTTGATGTCTAATAAAACTAGTTCAGTGGCTAATTCTTTACGGGCAATATTGTCTGCACAAGTGGCACCTACTGCGCCAGCACCAACTACGGTAATTTTCATATCATTTTATTTTTAATGGATGTATTATTTTTTTCGGGGCAAAGTTAACTAATTGCTTTCTATTAATTTTGCCAATTCGAAAACATCTGCACCTTGTTCATAAACTTTTAATAAAGTCCCTTTAAGGTAGATGGCCATAAAAGGGGTCATTCTTGGCCTAAAGAAAGTAGGAAGCATATAATTGGGGTCGCGACCTATGAGTACATTGGGGCGATTGATCAAATTGTACTTTTCGGCAAATTTCTTAATGAGTTCCATATCTCTGTAACTGTCCCAAACAAATACTACGTTTTTAAACTTATCTGCGTATTTGTTTAAATCTGCCGCTTCTTTTTCACAATGAGAACAATCTGGGCTAAAAATAATAATACAAACAAATTTAGACTTTGGAATTTGCTTGTTCGTGATCTCTTTACCATCGATGCCAGTCAAAGAAAAGAAAGGTATTTTATTTTCTTTTAAATAAGGGGCATTAGGATCTACGGTAGATTCTTGAGCTTGAATTTGAGTTAAAAATAGTACACTCAATACTAAAGTTAATAAATGCTTCATAGTATGCTTTTTTTGTTTTAATTATTTTTTTTGTTCTATCATACGCATGGATTTTGCATCTTGCAAAAATTCCGAAGCGAATATAAAATTATTTAAAAGTTTATTTTGACTGTAGATAATGTCTTGATTTGAACCTTCCCATTCTTTTTTCCCTTGATTTAAATAGATAATGTAATTGCCTATTTCCATTACACTGTTCATATCATGGGTCACCACAATGGTGGTAATGTTGAATTCAACCGTTAATTCATGAATCAATTTGTCAATCACAATAGAGGTTTGTGGATCTAGTCCTGAATTGGGTTCGTCACAAAACAAATACTTAGGTTCCATCACTAAAGCCCTGGCCAAGCCCACTCTTTTTTTCATTCCCCCACTTAATTCAGCAGGAAATTTATTGTTGACGCCTTCTAATTGAACACGGGCCAAAATCTCGTTCACTTTTGCTTTTTTTCCCTCTATGTTTAATTCAGAAAACATATCTAAAGGGAAGCGTACATTTTCTTCCACCGTCATAGAATCAAATAAGGCATTGCCTTGAAATAACATACCTAAATTTTGTCTCAATTCTTTTTTCTCTTCTTTTCCCATTTTGGATAAAGCACTATTGTCAAAAAGAATCTCCCCTTTGTCTGCTTTTAGTAAATCCACAATACACTTTACCAATACAGTTTTGCCACTTCCACTAGTACCGATGATTAAATTACATATACCAGGTTTGAACTGGGCACTAATGTCATCAATGATCACACGGTCACCAAATTTCTTACTTATATGTTGAAGCTCAATCATGGTTATTGGTTAAGGGGCATTTGCAATGCCAATAAATCTTCAAATTGATCAGGCCTGCTTACTAAGCGATGCTTCCCGTTTTCAAACAAAACCTGTGCTGGTTTATACCTCGCATTGTAATTGCTGGACATCTCGTATCCATAAGCGCCTGCATTGTAAAAAACCAAAAAATCCCCTTCGGTAATAGTAGGAATGGGTCTGTCCCATGCAAAGGTATCTGTTTCACAAATATTGCCCACCACTGCATACTGCTTTAGTTCTTTGGTAGGGGCTGTTAAGTTATCAATGTGGTGGTAAGCATCATAAAACATGGGCCTAATCAAGTGATTCAATCCACTATTGATGCCTGCAAAATTGATGTCTCCAGATTGTTTAAGCACATTTACTTTGGTGATAAAGAACCCTGCCTCACTCACTAAATATTTACCTGGTTCAAACCAAGCGGTTAAGTTTCTGCCTGCTTTGGCAGACAAGTTGGCCATTACTTTATTTACTTCTTGGCCCAATAAAGCAATGTCGGTTCCTATTTCATTAGTTTGATAGGGTACTTTAAATCCGCCCCCAAAATCTAAAATATTAACGGTGGGAAAATCGGGCAAAAATTGTTCAAAAACCAGGGCCGATTGTAAAAAAATTGCCACGTCTTCAATTTCACTGCCTGTATGAATGTGTAAAGTAGCAATATTAATTTTATACTTTTCTTGTATAGCCTTTAGTTCTTTGATTTGCTTGGCAGGTATACCAAATTTACTTTTGTCATGGCCTGTTGAAATTTTTAAATTACCCCCTGCCATGATATCAGGTCTTATCCTAACTCCTACTGGATACCTATTGCCATAAGTCATTCCAAATTTTTCTAAATTGGATAGGCTGTCAATATTCAAATGTACACCCAAGCTCACTGCTTCTTTTATTTCTTCAAAGTCAACACTGTTACTGGTGTATAAAATATTGGAAGGATCGACGCCCACATGAATGGCTAATTTTACTTCATTGATAGAACTACAATCAATATTACATCCTGCTTTTTTAAAAACATCCAATACATGAATATTGGTCAATGCTTTACAGGCATAAAAAAAACAAACGGACTTATTCGAAAAATGGTTTAATAAATTTTTATACTGGTCAACCATTTTTTCTGCATGGTATACATACAAAGGCGTGCCATAGGTTTGGGCAGCTTCATTTAATTGCGCGTAAGTCAAACTAGAATTCATGGCACGAAGATACAATGAGAACTAGGTTCGGTGATTATATCAACAATATAATTTTGAAAAAAAACTAGGAAAGGAAATACTATTGATCCTCTTTGTTGAATTCGTCTTCAGCGTCTCCGGTTTCTTCAGGAAGAGAAGGTGTTTCGGCGTCATCTGCATCTTCGGTTTGATCAAAAACACTATTGTCGGTAAAGTCTTCAGGCTTGATGATGGTGGCTTCTACCAATTGGTCGGCCAAGACCTCCCGTATTTTAGGTAAATCATCGGTGGAATTAATCCCGAAATAATCTATAAAGTTTTTAGAGGTAGAGTAGACCAATGGCTTGCCTGGTAAATGTTCGTTTCTGCCACTGATGGTAATCAATTCTTTTTCCAATAATTTTTGAATAGAATAATCGCTGTTCACGCCTCTGATGGCTTCGACTTCACCCTTGGTAATGGGTTGTTTGTAAGCAATGATGGCCAAAGACTCTAAAGCCGCATTGGACAAACGCTTTAAAAATTTATCTCCATTTAATTGAGCAATGGTTTTATGAAAAT